>Ga0115005_10001378_pt1 | contig 19253 bp, 17 predicted proteins | sample ArcOceMetagenome_FD_87163 | JGI IMG/M metagenome (GOLD analysis project Ga0115005, IMG submission 87163) | Marine eukaryotic phytoplankton communities from Arctic Ocean - Arctic Ocean - Greenland ARC118M Metagenome | ecosystem: Environmental > Aquatic > Marine > Oceanic | place: Arctic Ocean... | reverse complement strand
GCAAAAACACTTGAATTGATGATAAATGTGCACTGAAGCGATTTAGATACACGAATCTTACATTCTATTCTCAATAGATTACACGTGGGGATACAGTTTATTTCGTTTTTTTTAAAAAACAGTACACGTAATGATGGTAGACCATTTTTGAATTTCAAACAATCGAATTTCAAACAATCGAACATTCTCCGCTCATAATTACTCAGTTCGCTCATTCTGCAATGACGATGATTCCCAAGGAAGTGTATGCTCTCGTTGTGGCTCGTGATAAAGCTCACCCAAAACAAGAATTGAGTGGAATTCTAAAACGGAATCTTGTCATAGCAGCCCAAGCCAAATATCTTGAACTAGATATAACGATATCAAGGGAGAAAATCGCAAGCCAAATGAAGACCCAAATTCGAAAGGTTCGTGGAATTATATGCCCTGGAAGTACAAAGAGAGGACTTGCAAAGAGAGCCATTGGTACCAGTACTTCACATCATCCATTTAAATTTATTTTATTAACGGGCTACTGCTGTACGTGCAACATATTTTCGTGCGGGGATCATTTCAATTTCTCAAATGTTTATTCAATTTCAATTTCTTCTTGTGATCGCAAATTGTAGAAAAATCTCCTTCTTCATAAGGGCGCGCGCATGAACCTGGATTTTCGTTCTTCCTTGGTTTCTCAAATGAAAATTGATCGGTACACACAAGATGAACAGATCATGTCCGAACAACTAAATACGATGGACCAAACGAAAATTCAAAATAGCTTTTCTATGTTACGCGACGCGTAGTTAGTTGTATCTTTAAATGCCATGAATGCAAACCCTATTTTGAACATGACGTTCAAAAACCTAAAGGTTTCCCCCGCGCTCTAAACCACTGGCAGATCATTTTGTGTGAAGGATCTTTTGGCCTCGTTGCCCTGTTCGTATGATCCAGAGTCGATTTTTCGCTTGCGATACTTCATAGCAGCATACTTCTCTTTTTGACGTTCGCGGCAGCATAGGCATTTAGTGGCAGTCCCCTTTTGACCAAACGTAGCCCAACCCTTAAAATTCTGGAAGTAAGAAAAGATTAAGTTCGTTAGTCGCGTTTCAATTCAAATGTAGTGATTGTGAAGGCATCATTGTGTCATCGATATCTTCTTCTTACCTTGCAACCTTTGCACCATTTAACCTGCACGCCACTTGCCTTGATGACCCAAATATTGACATCACATAATGTGCACAAACCCTTATTTTGGTTGGGAATAACGACAGCGTCTTCAGAATATTTAGTTGAATTCTTCATAGACTTTGTTTTGGTAGACTTTCCATTGTTGCATCGCCGAACTTCCCCGCACATGACACATGATTTGCAACCTTCAGGCATACCTGCCTTCATTGTTGTACAGTTTGTGATGAAGGAGAAATCTGGTACTCTGACATTCTCGTTAAGATCACCTTGGAAATGAGTGGGATGAGGTTGTGGTAGAGGGTGACATTTCGTGAAGACTTTCTTTTCTGAAAGCTCTCCTCCATTGATGAGTTGAGGAGGGTTCATACCATTGAAGCTAGCTCTGCGACTAGGTGTCTGTGGAGTTGGGGGCATGTTACAAGGTTTATTACAAGGAGGACTGAAAGTACCAGTGTGGAGAACCTTCGGCGTTGTAGCCTTTTTACCGGGAGTACCGAAACTTTGGCTCTTTGGCTCGTCAAGGGATACAACTGAAGTCTTGTCGAAATCATTATGGTATAAAGAGTTGTTACTTGTAGTCTCTCGGAATCGAATGTGCTCGGGACTAATTCCACGCTGACGGAATGTTCTCTCCTCGCTATTCGACCCTATGGCAGTGACCTCAACAGTGTACAGAAAAGATGGCGCTGATGCTGCGGAGCCATCAATTGTATCTCCCTCAGCAACAATCTCGAATCCTTTGATAATACCCTCAATGGCTTCGTCGCTGTCAGCTTTATTGGCTTTGGAGGATACCGTAATTGGGCAGTTGATAGCATAACGAATACGATCGCCACCTACCACTTCAGAACTTGCACTACCCCCTGCATTCCTACAACTGATTCTATAGCAGTTATGGCAAGAACCAGAGCTGTGGTCAAATGCGACGTACACAGCAGCCACATCACCGGAGTAAAGAATATTGGCTTTATCAGGTGATTTATCAAGGACAAGAACTGGACAGTCAGGAGGGAAAGGGACCTTCGACGCTTGACTCTTTTCCAATTGTATGAGTTGACTCTCTGGTGTTTCTTCAATAGGTTTTGGATTGATTATCTTCAAATGAACCATCTTAGACCTTGGACTGATGTTGCGTGGATGGGTGGTGTTGCGTTGAGTAGTGTGGTATGTCCTGATGGAATAAAAAATGAACCATCAATGCCAGAGCCATAAACATCGCTGAAATTATCAATTTGTGGCGATAAGGGCTGTAATATAATGCTATTGCCCTCCTCGCTGAATCATTATCCTCATCGGATCGGAGTAAATACAACAACATTTATGTTTTTCGCGGCCCTCGCGCGATGCGCGGCCTCCGCCCCCTCCTTACGTACTGTACGACAGACAGGCGACAGAGGGTCTTATTTTCCATCATTTTATTTTCATCTGAAAAATTCAGCCTCATTTTTACACACTACAGTAAATACGAGGGGGTACCATTCTCGAAGATAATGGTATGAGTTCACTGCAATTGTTGCACGATTCGAGGTATACCAAATTGGTTTAGTGTGAAAATTTTCCCTAAAGTAATGGTTTATTTTGCGTTCAAATTCAACCTTTGGTACTTCATTACATTTTATACTAATTGTGTGCGCTTTGTGGGACGCAGAAAGTTTATTTTCTTCTTTTCATCTATAACTTGATTCAACCCATCCAATAGTTCCCAAATGTCACAGGTTAAATCATACTAATCTCTAAATACTGGCACAAGTGTTTAATTCTTGATCTTGGAGATGACAATAGAGCCGATAATAGAAGCAGCAGGTGCAACAACTCCGAGGATTCCAACTAGCAAAGTCTGTCCAGCAACCTGTACAACGGTATCATCGGGGATAATGTATACTCCAGCAGCTGCAGCAGCAAGAGAGGCAACTGCAGCTCCTTGCAAAACTCCAGGGGAAAGCTGTACAGCTGCTGCAAGAAGAGGCAAAGCGCCGGGAGCAATTTCAACGACCTTAGGAAGAATGGGGAGAGCCTCGGGACCAGCAGCCTCAAGAAGAATCATAATATCCTTATTATCAGAAGCTGCCTTAAGAAGAGGCTCGAGCTTAGTCAAAGTGATACCAGAAGCCTGAGCCTTCGACAAAAGACCTGAATTTGCAACTTTAGAGAGGAGGTTGGCAGACTCGACCTGCTGAAGAAGATTTTTTACTGCAACATTATTTCCTGTTGAATCAACCTCAGCCGCTTTCAGAGGATTGAAACTACGAATGCTTCCGGTGGGGGCAAATGAACTGGCTGTGGATGCCAAAAGAGCTGAGTAATGAAAGAATCAAATGTGTTAGACATTCAACATAGTCTTGAGTTGAAGTGCGTGTTTTCCTCAATACTCCCCAAAACATTCCCCGACAATGAAGCTTTTTCATCACCATATTCATTGGCAGCGATAGCATATTAATACTCACCACCGAGGAAGAACTTAGCATTAACCATTTTGAAAGAAGATTGAAAAACAAGTATAAACGATGGTATGGTGTTCCTCACAATCCTTGTTGCAGCTGAAGATTCCGGAAGTCATTGCATGTATCATACTGCTGGCTGATGGATCGATGGGCCGATGGGAAGAGCGACAACACAAAAAAGGGGGAAAAGCAACGTCAGTCATTTTTCATTCCCCTTTCCGACGAGGTATAAAGAAACCTACGATTAACCGTCAATCTGTTCCACTCATTTTTTTATCATACCATTTTCACAGCACGGTGCGTTGAAAAGCATTCTGACCAGGGTAAATCGCTATTTGGTATTCGAACCTAGGCGATTAGACCCTGTAGGTCATTCTCCCGTTAAGAGGACAAATTCTACTCAACTTCAAACTCTTTATCTGCAGACATTTCATTTTTCTATTATTCATTTTAAAATTATTAAGATACAAAAATTCCCAATACGTTAAAAAGAATTACAACTGTGACATAACCTCGTCAGCAATTTCAATTGTTCTCTTGATATCTTCGTCGGTGTGGGCCATGGACATGAAACCAGCCTCGTACATGGAAGGAGCAAGGTAAACTCCACGCTCGAGCATCATACGGTGCCACTTTCCGAACTTCTCGGAGTCAGTCGTGGTTGCATCCTGGAAGTTCTTTACGGGTCCCTCAGTGAAGAACCATCCGAACATACCTCCTGCCTGGTCTCCACTGATAGCATGGCCATGCTTCTTAGCACAGGCTACAATTCCGTCTACAAGCATCTTGGACTTGCGTTCAAGCTCCTCGTGTACACCGGGCTTCTCAAGACGCTCCATGGTCTTAATTCCAGCAGTCATAGCAAGAGGGTTTCCGGAAAGAGTTCCAGCCTGGTACATAGGTCCAGCAGGTGCAACCAGCTCCATAATATCCTTCCTTCCTCCGTAAGCTCCTACAGGAAGTCCTCCTCCGATAACCTTACCCATACAGGTAACATCAGGGGTAACTCCGAAGTACGCCTGGGCACCTCCATAGGCTACGCGAAATCCAGTCATAACCTCATCAAATACAAGAAGGGCACCGTTATCAGTGGCCAACTCACGACAAGCCTCAAGGAACTCCTGGTCGGGCTTGATGAATCCGGAGTTTCCTACTACGGGCTCAAGGATGATAGCGGCAATTTCGTCCTTGTTATCCTCCAAAATCTTCTTCACAGACTCAATATTGTTGTATTCTGCGCAAAGGGTTGCCTGGGTAGCAGCAGGGGGAACTCCGGGGGAGTCAGGAAGTCCAAGGGTGGCAACACCGGATCCAGCCTGTACAAGGAAGGAGTCAGCGTGTCCATGGTAGCATCCCTCGAACTTGATAATCTTCTCGCGATTGGTGTAAGCGCGAACAAGACGAATCATTCCCATACACGCCTCAGTTCCAGAGTTGGTGAAACGGACCATCTCTACGGAAGGAACAGCATCAATAACCTTCTGTGCAAGCTGGTTCTCAAGAAGACAAGGAGCTCCGAAAGAGCATCCCTTGTCCATGGTAGCCTTAATAGCATCAAGTACCTCATCATCAGCATGTCCAATGATAGCAGGTCCCCAGGTTCCAACGAAATCAATGTATTTGTTCTCATCAACATCCCAAGCATATTGTCCCTTTACTCTGTCGAATACAACGGGGTTTCCTCCGACGGACTTGAAAGCACGTACAGGGGAAGATACTCCACCGGGCATGAGCTGCGTAGGAAAGAAATTGTGGTTTGAGATGTGAAAATAGATATTAATGCTTCGAAAAAATTCGTCCACTGGATAAAACTTGTTCTTTTGCAAAATTGCTCAACAGTATCCAAATAAATTGTGCTATTTTCCGCAAACTCACGTTCTTAGCCTCTGCGAAGATCTCTTCAGACTTCTCGAAGGTGTAAAGCTCAGTCTTCTCAACAGCAGACATCTGCAATGCGGTGCTGGAAGCTGAGAAAGAAGAAGGGGAGAAGGCAGCAGCAGAGCTGGCCATAAGAGCGGTGGCGAAAGCAAACTTCATGATGAATTGAGTTATTTGATGGAAAGATATAGTGGTTTGTTCTTGATATCTGATTTGGAGCGTCTTGAGATGTGCAGTGTGTGCGGTTTCAAGTTGAAGTGCGTTGATCCACCTGGAAGATTTTGGAAAGAAAAGAGGGTGGGGAGAAAATGATATGACTCATTCAATTGTCTGAGACGGGTAAGGAGTTTGATTTTTGGTATTGGGGTCAGTCCATCCAGTTTGAAGTAAGTTGGCTTGGATGGATTGGGGTCAGTCATTGGGGTCAGTCCATGTTGGATTGGGGTCAGTCCACGTTGGATTGGGGAAATGTGGATTAACCTGATGCTTCGAATGTAATAAGTAATAAGGACAATCGGATACTTTTACAAAGACAGTGAGAATCAACCCCAACAACAACGCAACCTTCTTCCTCCTGCTGCCGCCAACAGCAGTTACCCGCTTACCCCTCTCGCGGAAAGAAATATTTCAAGACAGGCAAAATTGGATAAAATTGAGGCCGCCTGGTCCAGGTCCAAAAGTAAAAGATCTCGCTCTGCTGCCAGCCCAGTAGACACTTACTCCACCCCCAAACGCGCAAAATTGGGAGATAGTAGTTTCCATCACAGTCCTTGAGACTCAAGTTCCAGTATGTATGAGCTTGTTGAATGTGTTTGAGGATAGCGCAAGCGTGAGCTACAGAGTTGAAGTGCTCACAGGAGAGGTCGATCAGCCAGCAGCAAGTTTGGAGAAGGAGAATGGGGGTGGATTGGAAAAGAAAGAATAGGGAAGATGGTTGAGCGATAGTAGCAGGGACGACACACAGGAGGGGAACGAACATAGTCTAACTTATTATTAGAAACAGCTTTACTGAAACAAAGGGGACTTCAAGTTTAAGGTACTCATAAATCTTTCTTCAAGTTGAAAGTGTTCTTCTCTCACCACACTGTCAAAATCGGCGCTTTCCACAATCAACTTCTGCATTAGTATTGAGGAACGAGGAACATAGTGACCATCATGTGTTTTGTTTTTCACTATTGAATCTTACTACTCTTTTTAATAACATTTAATTCTATTTATGTATTCACTGAGCTCAGCATTCTTACAAACAAGTCAATGAAACAACGATGTTTTGCATACGGAAGAATGATATAAACCTCCTTATGTGCATTGGAATCCTATTGGTTGCTGCTGTGCACATGCTGGAGAAATCGAACAATTTCCATGGACCCAAACGAAGAAGTTGGCTTTTCATCATTGCTTTCAATGCAATGGAAGAGGTGCCCGAGATGGCCTCCATTTTCAGTTCTTACAAGCTTTAGTGGTGCAACGCCACCTATTTCGCAGTCCTTCTCCCAGGGAATGGTATCTGGGTTGTAAAATGGATCATTGTACCGGTAGAATAAGGTAGAATGATACGAAGATGTCCTTCTCCTGCCATGCTAATGCTAGTAGACAGTAGAGTTCTTCTTGAGCAAGTGAACGAAACCGTACGTGTAGTACGCATACTTTGTACAGAGAAACACTTTTTTTGAAACGATACCTTCAACATACCGGCCGGTAGCTTTCCTCTATGAGAACAAATATTTTAAAGTTTTTTCAACAAACGGATGATTACATTAACTTCAAGTGAGAAGTAATACCTTCAAACACGTGCACAGGAGCTGGTCCTAATCCCAGAACAGTTCTACTGCCTGCGGCGATTTGCGTGCGCCCAGCATCTTCCACGAAGTAAGCTGGAATTCCAGCATTTATAGCCTTGATCAAAATTTCATTCATCATTTCATCTTCCGACGGGCACTTGACTGCAATTTTAGCACAACCTGTCAGCTCCCATGCTTTCACTCCAGCGGGGCAGACTTTGGTGCCTTTTTTGTAGCATCCGACTGCTGCGTGACAGCATTGTGCTGCAATCTTTCCTTTTCCCATACCTAAAGATGTGTTAACGCATAATACCATTTTGTAAGGCGCGTCCCTCATTCCCCAGGATTGGGATATTTCTCCATCAATCTCGGGAGCTGCAGAGGAATCATCATCGTCAAAATCTGAAGAGGAATCATCATCGTCAAAATCTGCACCGTCTATTGAGATATCGACAGGTGGTGAAGGAATCGCTTTCTTTTTATTCTGTAGCAATAATGCAACTGTTGGTAGAAGCGCTCCAGCAAAGAAAAACGCAATTGAGCTATTGGATGTTTCGGTCATTTGTAAAGGGGTGACAAGCTCTTTGTGATGGTCTGGTGGTGCGATAAGTAGTAATGCTGTGAGTTGCTCCGTGATGTGTTGTGCTTGTTGGTAAGTTAGTGTGGATGAAATTGCGCGCTGGGTTGCGCAAAACCCGAAAAAAAACAAAAAGCGAGAGTAAAAATGCAGAATGCAGTGCAAGAAGAAGCAGAAAGCAGGGCACACTAAAAATATCCTCGACATCATCTGTGAATAGAATGAACAGAAGCCTTTCGCTCACCAAAGCATTCATTATTTTGAGCGGATCCAACGCCTTTACTCCAATCATCTCTCGTATATCTAAAAAAACATCTAGATTATTTTCCACAATTCCCTCAAAATCTGACGAAGCAATGTTTATCGACATTGGTGCAAACCTCGCGGATCAAATGTATCAAGGCAGCTATCGGGGGAAAGAACGTCACGATGCAGACCTTGATACAGTCCTCCAGCGGGCATGGGATAACAATCTTAATAAGATCATTATTACAGCTGGAACCCTTGAGGAGAGTAGAGAGGCTTTGAAAATTGCTAGGACAGATAAACGACTTTTTTGTTCGGCAGGTGTTCATCCAACGAGATGTAGTCAGGAATTTGGAGAGACAGAAGAGAGCTGGGCAAAGTACATGGACGGATTGCGTAATTTTGTTGAGGAGGGTACGGCCGAAGGAAAAATTGTTGCTTTGGGTGAATTAGGGTTGGATTATGCTAGGTTGGAGTTTTGTAATGTTGAGACGCAGAAGAAGGGGCTACTTGCTCAATTGGAACTCGCAAAAGACTTCGATTTACCTCTCTTTTTACACAATCGCGAAACAGGAAAGGATTTACTGAATATTTTGAAAGAGCATTATTTCACTGACGGGGTTGAAAGAGCTGGGGGTGTAGTTCACAGCTTTGATGATAGCCTCGAGTTGGCTGAAGAGTTTATGGATCTAGGTTTATACATTGGAATCAATGGATGTTCATTGAAAACAGAGGATAATTTGAAGGTCGTTAAAGCTCTTCCTCTGGATAAGCTACTTCTTGAAACTGACTGCCCATGGTGCGACATACGGCAAACCCATGCTGGAAGTGGCTTCGTTCAGACAAAATTTGACACTAAAAATGAGAAAAAATATGAATCTGGGTGTTGCGTAAAGGGGCGTTACGAACCTTGCCATATCGCACAAGTTTGTGAAGTGATTGCTGGGGTGAAAGGGATCAGCGTAGAAGAAGTCGCAAATGCAACTAAAGAAAATGCGCTTACTTTGTTCAGCAAGATGAATATCTAATAATTCCCATTTTTAATTTTTTTCTCGTACACTTTCAAGTCTATCGATCGGTGGCTTTTATTGAATTACGAGTATGAAGGTTGGTATATTTTCTACTCTTGGCTACGTGGTGTAGCTCGCTAAATGCTTTTAGTTTGTGTTCAAATTCATTCATTTTCATTATATCTTAACCCGCGTTGCCACAGCGAAGCCTTTCACACTCTGCCATGCTTCAAAAGAGCGGCGCACTCGTTGATCAATCCTGTGGGATTTGGGATCTCCTGCTGGAGCTCAGTTGCGTCTTATTACGGGCACTGCCTCTTGATTGTTTTTGAATTGAAAAGCCTCCTTGCTTTTTGCATTCTTGTGGTGGCCGCGCGCGCCAGGTTAGACACAACGGGGGCGAGGGCCAGACGCCACAAGAAACTGGATTGGTACCGCTGAATTGATTCGATTCATTCGATTCATTCATTCATTCAACTACCCCAAGCAAGCGAGTATCATCTACACCAGCTCTACTTACTTCACACTCGCAACTCTACCGCCGATCGAAACATACATACCCATCAGCAGACCTTTCTAAAACGAACGAAAATGGCTGATGAAGCTCGTGCAATGTTAGACGCTCTAATGGGGCAGGACAGAAACGCTGCTATCCCGGTATCCGGCAATGGAAATCAAGATTGGGACTCTCTCCGTAAAAAGAAATCCTGCTACGATAACGACATCTGCCCACTCTACTGTGCTTGGGGAGTAGACGTCTATGAGCTGTTTACGAATACCAAGTCAGATATTGGACCGAATCCCTACGTCGTCCGAGATGATGCGAGATCGGAATACCTTTCATTGCCAGAACACGAAAAGGACCGGTTGGGATTTGAGCGCATGCTCCACAGGAAACTTGGGGATTTAGTCCGAAGTTGTGATAGGATCGTTTCTCGCAATAAGGAAAAGTTGCGGCAGGAAATTTCAGCGGCTGCCAAATCCAGGGGTGGGGTGAATGGGAATGCTATTGATCCCGTGACGGATGTGAGTGATGAAATGATGGCTGAAGCTGCTGAAATGATGGCTGATTTGGAGCTACGGGAGGAAGAGGTGAAGGTTATGGTCAAGGATATCATGAGGATTGATGGGGAGTGGAAGGACTTGTGTACGCAGCTTCGGGAATTGGAAGAGAAGCAACCGACTAGTAATGTTGATGATGATTTGAAGGAGCCTTCGACAGATGAGGGAGCTGAAGTTGAAAATGATGACAAGAAGGATGATGCAACTCCCACAGCTTCCTCAGATTTGATCGGAAATAAAGAAGAAAAATTTGATGAAAATTCAAAAGATGAAAATGAAGCTGCTGGCGATGAGAAGGAATCAAAGATCAAGGAGATCAAATCAAAGCTGTACACCCTTTCATCAGAGCAACAGCAGATCATAGGCTCCATTGCAAATTTGACTTCCCAGATTATTGTGCCGCTCAGGGACAATCTCCAAAATATAACCAAACAGATTTACTACGTCAAGACTGATATATCAGCAGATAAAACAGTCTGTGAAGTTTCTGGCAATTTCATGTCGAGCAGAGATGCCGAGGAAAGGATCGCAGCGCATTACGCTGGTAAGCAATACGTTGGCTGGAAAATGGTAAGAGAAAAATTCCGTGAATTGGAACAGAAGATGAGGAACTCACGGCCGGGCGGTGGGCCATCTGGTCCTCCTCCTGGTCGTCATGGAGGTTCAAGAGGTGGATACGGACCACCGTCTGGTCACGGAGGACATGGTGGTCGAGGGTATAATGATAATGGTCGGGGTCGATACAATGATCGAGGTGGCAGGCATGATAATGGACATCAACAGGGATATGAGCATGGTGATAGGGATAGAGATAGGGATAGGTCGCGTCATCGTGACGGTGGAGGAGGAGGTTATCACGGGAGAGGCGGTCGTGATGGGGGGTACCGGGGCTGGCGATAAGAAGAATGCTCGACAAGGTAAATACAAAGTGCTTCAATACATCCATTGTACATAGATGTTCTTCACAAACTGAGGGGTTCTGATCATCGGCAAGTTTTGATCCAAGATTCTCGAAATGTCTCAGAGTGTTACGTGTAGTTGAAAGGTTGCGTTTACAAAATAATCTTTTATTGAGTAAGATGGTTGTAAGTACAGCTGATGTAAATATCAATCACTTCATTCGCATTCTCTATTTCTGTTTTTAATAACGCTATAAACCTTGGAAATACGAATTTCGGGCGTTCGGGTACTTTTTACGTGTACTATTAACATGATCCCTGTGGAGTTTACAGTATGTAGACGGGAAATTGGATAAACAAACGTTCCATAGCCGCCACTCTCAATTTGCATTTTAATGCTTTTGAGCGTATTTTTAGTTAGAGGTTTGTAAATCTTTTCAGACTGTTGGTTCATTCAATCCCCTCGCAATGTAAACAACATCGTCAACATCACGTAAATTTATAAAAGTAAGATTTTATTAATCTTTAAAATGAGTGAGTATCTACAAGTTGAAAAGGTACCGGTAGGATAATCACAAAATCACAAAAATACATCAAGGAGCAAAACATTTCCCGGTGATAGCACACTTCAATTTTTAGCACAAGGTTTTGACTTTACACCCCCTTTTTTCCCAGATTTCTTATCACATGGCACGTATGCATTAGGGCCATATTCAGTAGCAACAAATTTCTTAAAAGATGCACTGTACCAACGATTTTTTATGTGATTCTCAGACCTTGACGAATTGAAGAATTTGGTGCTAATCTCGACCCATCTTTTTCCAAGCTGTGTGTGACCAGTCCAGAGTTTGTTGTCGTCTTCCTTCGTGAAGGGCATATGGTTGATATTTGGATTCAAATGATTCACCCAGCGATCACGGATTTGCTTTCCGACGCGACCTGGAAGTTTCTGAGCTAGATCAGACCACCTTGTAAATGGTTGCTCTTTGCATGTTGTGACAGCTTCGATAACAATTGTATCTTCGTGATCTTGCCATTGTCCCTTGCGAACACCAGGCTTTAAGTACCTAATCCAGCGTTCATTGCACTCTTTTGCGCTGTAGTGAAGAAAATTGGATATAAATAATAATTAGATGAGAAATTAAAGTGAAAATAAAATGAAACGTGCAATGCAATGGTACAAGACTTACGTTCTCCCTGCTCCAAACTCTTTCGCTATGGATTCCCAATCTTTCGGATTCTTAAATTTCTTCATTATATCTTGCAGTCTTGTGTCGTCATTCTTGGTCCAGTTGAATGTTCCCGTATTAGAATGTGTTGAAATAGATCTCTTCATGCCACCGATTCCGTCTGCATTTCCTCCGTGAGCAGATGACATCATGTACACCGGCTGAGGAGCACTTCGGGTCATTGGAGGACCGGCAATGCCAGATGGCGGTGGATGGAAAGGAGAAGGTAAATATGATTGTGGTTGACGAGGTGGTAGCCCATACGGTCCAGGAGGGGGGTATGGATGCCGGTTGTCATGATATGGGGGTGGTGGCATTGATCTAAAACGGCCAGCGGGTGGCGGCGGGAAACGCTGGTTCGGTGTTGATGATGAATCCATTGAAAAGCTGCCTCCTTGTGAAGAAGAATTAGTGACCCAGGTTTCCGAGTTTGGAGGAAACGGCTCGCGACGGGAAAGATCTGGGTCGCGACTAAGGTCTATACTTTCACTTGGATTCAGATTGGCAATAGGATCGATCTTGTCTAGGTCTTCAGGGTTGCCCTTACTTTCAGTTCTGTTCGGTGGGGGGAAGTCGTCGTCGTTACTAAAACTGAAAGAATTCCCCAATACTGCATCTGCATTTCCCTCAGTCAAGTTACTAGCAACAGAGAAGCCTCCTCCTCCAAAACTATCTTGACCCGTGATATCCCAGGAGGGCATTGATGAAGGTAGATCCCTCTCACAGTCATCGCGTTCGCAATCAGGTGATCGATTCGTAGCAGGTTTTGAATTAGCTTTGGTGCTAACTTCTCCAAAATCTGGCAAACCGGTGTCTTCTCTTCCGAAAGAATTCATAGAGTCAATAGAAAAAGCACTGTATAACTCTCCTCCTTCGGCAATGCTTGTGCATCTATTTTTCTTTAATGGGGGAGGAGCGTCGCGCTCTTCCTTCATTGATAAGTTATGAAAGTTCATAGAACGGGTTGTGTTCCTTGAGCGAGACTTGTCATCGCGCCCTTCTCTCGGTCGTTTCATCGCAGATGATTCGTCTCCAAATAACAAACTACCAGATCCGGTTGCACACAGACTCAAATCCAAGTCGTCTTTCCCGCTGTTCGACATATCGAGAGGTTCTTGTAATAAACTTCTTGAGGATCTGCGAGGAGAAGTCTTCTTCCTATTTAATCCTTGGTGAGGGCTCAACATATCTGAGGAAAGGGTGGGGCAGATTCTTTCTACAGGTGTGGTAGCTCCATTGCGCGCCTCAAATTTATCTTCTTCGATACTCGCAACTTGGTTCAAGCCCTGCTTCCATGATGCATCTGATTCAGCCCCGATAGAAAGATCGTCGCGAGTATCAAAAAGGTTGCTCTGGAAAGAATCGGAGGGCTTGATCTTGACGGTGGTGCCTTCACTGAAGGAAGACGAGATTGCCCGAGAGAAATCAAGGTTCTGGTTTGATGATTGGTTCTGATAAGACCCGTGGGAGTTGAAAGCAGAGTGTCTGCCATTCGCGTCTCCATATGAAGAAGGATAGTTCCCATTATTGTAAGGCATATGTGGTTGATTTCCGTATGGTGGGTACGGTGGCCTTGAAGAACTATTGTTGTGGTTGGGGTAGTAGTTCCCATGATGAAAGTTGTTATATCCTGGGCCACCTGGCGAAACCATCACTGACGAGTTATGATTATGCCCCGAAGTTGGATGGTTAGTCGGGGGATGAATATAGTAGTTACCAGACATGTGAGGAGCATGCGAGCCTTGCTGTGCTTGATGTGCTTGATGTGCTTGATGTGCTGGATGTGAAAATTGGCCGTATGGTGGAGGTTGAAAAGGTGGTGGGGCACTTCCATTCGCTCCGCCTGCGGTTCCAGACGAAAAGGGAAAAGAATTGATCACGTGAGTGCATGCAAGATCAAAGTAGAAATAATCAGGCAGAATCAAGCATCTGCTTACCCTTTTCTCCTTTATTACAGTGTTTTGGAGTGTCAGCTTCACGAAATGAAATGCCGTTTTTGCTATAATGCCCCGCAGGAGGATGTGGTTTGTCGGAACCCATCTTTGTATCGATCTCTGGAGGGAGAAGTTGTTTCATTTTAATTGGCATGATGCAATCTTTCCTATCAATTTGGGCGCCGTTCTCTCCGACACACGCTTGTTTATGTATCGAACGTTTGGATGGAGGCTACGGTAGGGCGTTTCAGTACTCTTTGATGAATGATGCAATGCTCAGGAGGATTTATAGTTTTGTATGTATGCCTGCTTTGGGTTTGGTATGGTATGGTATGGTCCTTCTCACAATAACCGGGAATCGGGAAACAACCTTGAAATTGGCGATGGAAAATGAATCCGTAGCGAGAAATATCACTAATGCCCTACTATTGCCCCTAAAATGACAATAAATATGTCACAAACGTTTGGGTAACATTGGCAAATGATTTTCAACGGAAAAATCTGAAATATTTCGACAACTTCTGACTTAAATTAGTCACGGGGCTCGGGAAATGCGACGAAAAAGAAAACTCAACGCATGCCGATGCATGCCGTTGGGCGCAGCGCATGCGAAGGAAAAGAGATAAAAAGTGCTTCAACCAGGCTACACCACGTACGGCGAGTGAAGTTTTTTTTATATCCAAAATATCAATCAAAATACCCTGTAAGCGAGAAAATGTCAAAGCAGGAACAAATCAGATGATTTTGATTTGTACCTGAAAGTTGAAATTGCTCTTTTAGACTCACTCCGCAAGTTTCAGTTCAAAGTGGTGACTTTTATAAGGTAGACAAACAATGATAACTTTATTTCGACACAAAACACCCCCCCCCACCCTTGGACTCGGCCTGGCAGCTGGCATTCTTGTGAATAAAAATATGAATTTGAAATTTATAAAGATTACTTCATTTTCCTTTTTATTGTACGTGGTGTACGTGTATGTTACAATTTAATAACAATAGTCAAAGTCTGGATGAAAAGTTAGGTTATTATTCCTCAGGTGGATATTTTAGATCGTCCTCTGTGAGATTGAATCCAGATAATATCCAAGGATGCTCGAGTGCTTCGTCGGCCGTAGGTCGTTTGTCGGGGTCAACAGTCAATAGCTTTGCCACAAAGTCTGTGAATAACGCCTTCTCGTCTTCTTCCCATGTCTTTCTCTTACTGCTCATGAGATTCGCATCGAAACCAAGGCGCTCCGCCATCGTTGTGGTCTTTGGTTGTAAAACATTGAACAAAGTGGAGTCGGCTAATGTGTCATTATCGTCATCTTGAAATGAAGATGATACATCCATGCGCATGCCACTGTCATCATCAGTTTCTACCTTCTCGTAGAGCAAGCCAGTGGGAGTGAAAAATTGACCGTTCTGGCGTCCTTCCTCTATCATGTGGCGAGGGAACGCTCCGCAAATGGCTTCAATACGAGCCAACATTGAAACAACAGAGTCATTTTGGAATGTTACTTGTCCAGTATACATTTCTGCAATGACACATCCCAACGACCAGACGTCAATTTTACCATCGTATGCTAGACCCAAAACAACCTCGGGTGCTCTGTAACTTCTGCTTTGGATATAAGAGCTCTGCCTATCGGTTAAATAACAACTGCTTCCAAAATCTATAACCTTCACTCGCGCTCTTGAGTAAGACGATAACAATATATTTTCCGGTTTGATGTCTGAATGAACTAAACCAAGTTTGTGAACAAAGCTCAAGGCCACTAGGCACTGACGAGCAATGTAGCAAAGTCGACTACGTGTGAAATACTTTGGTTCATCGTGCTCCATTATATACTTCCCAAATTCGAATAGGTTTTGCCGCAAAAGCTCCGTCACAATAATGAGATGTTCCTTATGATAGAAAAAGGCTTTCATTTCCAATATGTTGTGCTCGTTACATTCGTTGGTTTGACGAAGAAGCTCTAGAATTTTAATTTCATCGAGAGACTGATCGAAGAAGTCCTTGGTGTTTTTTATTACTTTGAGACATACTTCGTCGTAATACTGTGGAAGGGAGGAAGCGAAGAAATTATTGTGAGAGAATAATATTTAAACATGCCATTGCACCATGACAATGCAAAAGGAGCTACTTACAACTTCCCCATCGACGGATTTATTCCCCGAGTTCAGGTCGACGCAACGGTACGCAGTACTGAAAGCAGCACTACCTAATTCACTCTGAACATAATATTGACCAGCAAAAACTGTATCAGGTTGAAGGACTAAATCTTTCGTGGGCTCGAACCCTGTTTGGTGTGCTTTGTAGATAATTGGGAGGTGATATATTTCAAGATCTCCCACTTCTCCAATACCAGCTGCTTTTGCTCCAGGAAAGTTGGGGTTTGTCATCAGCAGATCGGATGCGTTCTTTGACGCCGGGTCAACTTTATCCTTCTCCGATTTCTTTTTAGAGCCCGCGCCACTTGATTTCAATGTTGATGTATTTTTCTGATTATCCAGCATTTTCTCCGCGTCCAACAAGTCACGTTCGAAGTCAGATCCCGTCCTGTTATGACTCTTATTAGATTTGTCCTTCATTGCAACCGCATATTCTGATCCGGCTTGGTCTACCATATCCTCGTATACTTGCTCAATTTCTTGTAGCTTGCCCCTTGAAAGAGTATGCACAATGTGTCCAGGTTCTTCTGGATCCTCTTCGTCCCACATTAAATCGGGTCGTGAAGTAGTTGAGGATGTGAAATGATCTGACATCCATCTAGCTAGGCTGTTATCTTTTTTGTTTGAGTTCTTGATATGTTTGTGGGAGGGATGGCGGATGAGCATATGAGAGTACAATTCCTTCACGAGTACTTCGATGTCCTCCATGCTCTTGTTTGACGAGCTGAAGCTTAGTTTTGCAGCAACTAGTTTTGATGTCCGACGAGCTGCAGATGTTACTGATGAAATAATTGAAGGAGATGATGCTGGAGCATCTTCGACGGCGAATTCGTCATCTTCCTCGTGCATACTGTGATCATCATCATGACCTTCATCATCATTGCATACATCATTTTCGTCATGTTGCAACACGACTCCAGTGGTACCACCCATCTTAGAGCTCAAGCGTCCAAGCACCATTTCGTCTTGATTCGAATTATCATCTTCGTCAAAGTAGTCCTCGGTAGTACCCGAATCGATGGCTTCCACTTCGAGCATACCTTCTTTACTATTGATTGGTCGTATCGATGTATCAGCTACATTTGATGAGTCATTAGAATGATCGGCTGGAATCACCCCCGTGCCTTCGTTGTTAGAATTTTTTAATGAGATTGTTTCAGCAGCTGAAATATTTTCATTTTCAGGATCTTTCATCTCACTGTAATCATCGTCATTGTTATTGACACGGATCTTTCTCATCTTTTCAGTTGCACTAGCTGCAGGTGAGATAGACTGTTCAGCGAAGAGCGAAGACAACATGTGTTCCATGGATTCGCCTGCGTTCGAATCATTGTTTGCTTCTGCTCGTTGTAAAATCAATTGGAGCACCTGCTCTACTCCTTTTTCGATTTCAAGTTCTCTCCTCGTCCTCCTCTCTGACTCAAGCTTTTGCCTTCTCGCTTCAGGTGTTTCAGTACGTGTAGAGTGGTGTCCATTAAATTGGAGACCGTGGAACTTTCCTGCTGCTGGGCTCGACGGGGTTATGCTAAAGTGAGGAATTGATGATTCTACACCAGAACCCTCACCGTTTAGCATGTCTGTCGTATTCACCGGACTTTTACTCCAGTGTGGAGTAGATATTGTACTGTTCACGGGCTTTGCCAGTTCCAGTCCTCCAAATGGTTTGATGGCATCGCGTCCGTTACTACCGTCCTCACTATCCTGGTGGTGACGAAACATATCAGAAGCTGCCTTTCTGACATCCGCGGGAGGTGACAGCAATCGGCTATCTAACTTCGTCGCCGTTGCAAGAGCGGCTGATCCGTCTAACCCTGGACTCAGAGGAATCGTCGGTAGTAAGCCACCAACTAGATTTGAAACTGGGTCGGAGTTAGTCTTCCATCTCGCTGCATCCAATGCCGGTGCTGTTTTATCCACCATCGTTTCCCTTTGTTGTCCACGTTTACGTATGTAAGAAAGGGCTTCACGGATAGCTTGTTCATGCATATTCGTTCCATGCTCATCATGCCTACTAGGTGGCTTCTTCTGTGTTCCTGTGATATCTCCATTTTCACAAGTTTCCACCTCAATCTCATGGTTACTTTTAGTTTCCTTGGCGTCTGCCATTTTAAGTGATTCTGAAACATCTTCAGTAGACATGTTTTCTCTATCCTGGTATTTTTCGATAGGCTTATCATGATCATTCGTGCTGCCAGTCTCGTCAGTCTCCATTGTCCGGGATTCGGTAACAGAATTCGTTTTCCTTGGAGCGGTATTCACCACGTCTACCGCATCTGCTGCTTCATAAAATGAATATCTCGTCTTCACGCTAGCAGTGCCGTTGGTATCCATTGTTGCGATTACAAGTGATGCGGCGATTTTATTCTGAGTCACTCTTTACTCTTGCCAATGATGAATTTCGGTGGAAAATAGAACTTTCGAGTGAGTCCAAACGCCAATCCACTTGAGAACAAAGCTGATCAGGGTGAAGGTCAATGGTAGTGTGGGATGACCTGGCGCTGTTAATCGGCGTTGTTCACGAACAGCGAGTATCAATATCCGATGTTTTTGTACCGGTACCTTCTCTTGCAACCGTGGAGTGGTCCGCTAGTCGCTACTTGTACTGCACTCTCGTACGATAGGATCATATTCTTGTCATTTTCCAGAGATAGATTGATCGACCTTTCAGGATTCAACAGCCTTATTTTTATATACAGAAATGAAGATAATTATATTCCAATGAAGCGGCGAAATTTGAAAAAATTCTCCCGCAACAGAAAACGTATCCGTTTAAAAAGGTGTGGCTGAAGTTTTCGTGAGATGCGGTTGCGGTGAGCTTCTTGCGCTTGCGCTTGCAAGTCGGACTTCCGTCGCGTTTAGAAAAGAGTTTCGCGGG
>Ga0115005_10001377_pt1 | contig 19254 bp, 9 predicted proteins | sample ArcOceMetagenome_FD_87163 | JGI IMG/M metagenome (GOLD analysis project Ga0115005, IMG submission 87163) | Marine eukaryotic phytoplankton communities from Arctic Ocean - Arctic Ocean - Greenland ARC118M Metagenome | ecosystem: Environmental > Aquatic > Marine > Oceanic | place: Arctic Ocean... | reverse complement strand
TTTAAGTAAGTTGTATTTATTAGAAGGTGGAATTACGATTGGACAAACTGTTGCGAAATGTGGTAATGAAGTAGAAGTTATAGCCAATGTTACTAACTATGGTGAAGCTACTTTCAATACTACAGAAATTGAAGTTGTGGTGAATGGATTAGTGGTAGATACGGTCATTTATGATTTTGGTATTCCCTACCTAGCAGAGGTGGAGGTATCGATAACGATTGCTGAAAACCTACAGCTAAATGATAACGAAATCACCCTAAACTTGCTAAGTGTAAATGGTCAGCCAGATGCTATTGTTGAAAATAATACAGCCTCCATTAGTGCTAATCTAACTTCTAATTGGGAAGTAGTTACGCTGATTATCAACGCTGATGACTATCCTGAAGAAACTTCTTGGCAAATATATGATGAATTCACCAATGAGATTATAGCATATGGAGATTTAAGTAATACTCCTGCAGTTTTAAATGAAGATATTTGTGTGAATTATAATTCTTGTTTAACCTTAAATGTTTTTGATTCATTTGGTGATGGGATTTGTTGCGGATATGGTGAGGGAAATTTTTTGTTGTTAAATACAGCTGGTGATACGCTGGTATTCAATGAGGGTGATTTTGGATCTGAAGCGAACGAATTCTTTTGTCCTAATAGAGAAGGCTGCGCATTTACGGTAGATGTAGCAACAACCAATACTTCCGATGAGATGGCAACAGATGGTATAATTACGATCAACCCTGGTAGTGGATTTTCCCCATATCAATATAGTATAGATGGAGGTCAGACATTTTTTGACGATAATACCTTCTCCGATTTGGCACTGGGAGAATATATGATTTTGGTAAAAGATGCTTTTGAAGCTTGTTCTTATGAAGAAACTATTACGCTGGAATTTGATATTGTAATCGCTGTAAATGATCTGTCTTTAAATGAGATCAAAGTTTTTCCAAATCCTACTAAAGATAATTTTATCATAGAAATAGAAGATACTGCTAATCTACCCGGTACCGTAAATATTGAAATTTACGATTACCTAGGAAGGTTAATTCAAACTGATGCTATTTCAAAATATGGCGACAAATCGCAGGCTGTAATCTCGCTAAAAGGGTATGCATCAGGAAGTTATTTTGTTAAGTGTTATAATCATGCTTTTGAGAAATATTTTAAAGTGATTAAGTTATAAATCTAGCGTTGGGGATATCCACAAAAGTAGGAGAGTGAGGATATTCAATAAACGGTGTCAAGGTGATTAATCCTTGACTAGGTTATCAAGTAGAAGTCATCCCGAATTTTCAGATTGGAAGTTCGGGATGTTTTTTTTAAAAAGAAGGAATAGAACTTACGGTTCAATTGTTTTCGCTTCGCTAATTGTTGAACTGTTTCCAAAAAATTAAAGAACCAAATATTTACTCCATCTTGGGATTAGCAACTTAATAATTAGCGAAGCAAAAACAGTTCAACAGACAAAAGAATCGTTTGATATTTTCTCTGATGTTAAGTTAAAAAGGACTCCTTCAAAATTCGGGAACTTGTCTACCTCTAGCTGATGACTCATGTTTTTTTCACTAAAAACCATGAGACTAAATCTTTGCAATTCGCTCGCGCAGAACCTCCCGGCTCGTGTGTAGTATTTTAAAAAACCTCCGTTTTCCAAAAGTAATCCCTCAATCCCTACCCAACGATAATCTTACAACATTAAAAAAAGTGCATTTTTTCTCCCCAGAGGCCATCCTTTTTTTTCCAATAATCAGGTTCTTAACTTTTCCCAAAAATGACAAAAATTAGTCAATATCAACCTTCTTCATTTTTATAAGCAGCGAATAAAAGGTAAGTTCAATCTTACTTCAAAACCGACGATCTAAAACCGATTTTCCGATTTTATTTTTTAACTTAATAAAGCAAAACCTAACGTTTGGTTGAAGCAGTACGTGATTACAAAAACAGAGGTTAAAACTATTTGCCATATGAAAAAATCTATCTTACTTCGTTCCATTTTAATTTTTAGCTTATTTCTTTTTTCCAAAAGTATTCAAGCTCAATTCACCGCTACGGTTAATACTGTTGGTTGTGTAGGAGACGGGGTTGATCTTTTTGTTATGGGAGGGGTTGAACCATATATTGTTGATTGGGGAGACGGAACAACTACAGCAGGAGATGTTAATCAAAATTCCTTCTTTCATATTTATGGATTTGATGGCACTTTTGAAATAAATATAACGGATGCTCAAGGAGATTCTGTCTTGGTATTTGTTAGTATAATTCCATGTTTCATAGACATTACTGGAAATTTTGAACCATGCCAAGGAGATTGTGAGACTTACTTTACAAGTAATCCAAATCAATTTGTTATCTGGGACATATATTTAGATGGAATTATTATTTTTTCTTGGGATACAAATCCAATGGAATACTGTTGGACTGAACCAGGTGTTTATAACATAGTTGCGCAGGATGATACTGGACAGGTTTCTGAGCAAGCGGTTATTGTTAGTGCTGGTTCACCAATAGATGTTGTTTCACTCTCTAATACTTTTTGTGTCGCAGATAGTTTGAACCCTTCTTCTTGTGATAAAATATGTGCGAATTCAACAGCAATTTATACCGTTCCAAATGGTCAAAATGTAACGTGGGAAGTACTCGGTGCTGATAGCTATGTCGAGAATGGAAATCAAGTAACCGTGGAGTGGGGAGCACCTGGAAGTGGATTGGTTACAGCGACTACTCCAGGTGGGGGAGGGAGTAGTAATTTATTGCTCAATGTTAGTGGAAGTATTCAAGAAGCACCAAATGGATTTAAATTGTTTTTGCAAGCATTTGCCAGCGGTGGTTCATTTCCTTATAATTATCAATGGACTGACCCGACTGGAATGGTTATTACCTCACCATCCACAACTGGAATACTACCTTCTCAGGGAGTTTATACTTGTATTGTAACGGATCAAAATGGTGTCTCTGTGATGGCTAGCGTGATGGTCGTTAATAATCCAGATTTGAATTGTTTGTTTGCTTTTTCAGTAAGTACAACTAATGAGTCTGGCTGTGATTTTTGTGATGGAGAAGGACAGATAATGACTAGTTCACCTTTCTCTAATTCATTTACTTATACTTGGGCAAATGGGGCGACTAGTCAAACGGTTGGTAATTTGTGTTCAGGGAATTATTCAGTTACCGTCACTGACCTTTTTGGATGTACAGGTTCTCTTGACTTTCAAATTAACTGCCCTTCTGGTACTTCTACTTGTCCTGCCACGTCCTCCCTTTGTATTGATATTTTGGAAAATCCTGACGCTGGATTTACGACCATACCTGCTGCCGTAAATGGCGTAGTAAGTATTTGTGAAGGTGGAACGGTGGTGTTTAATAATGAAAGTGAAGGAGCGACTTTGTTTGAGTGGAATTTTGGAAATGGAAATTTTTCTACGGCAACTAATACGGAAGAAACTTACTTGACGGCAGGGACATACGAGGCATTTTTAATTTCGAGAAATGATTGTTACTGTAGTGATACTTCGTTTGTGACGATTGAAGTGACTGATGCGATTAGTCCAACGTTGGATTGTGTGGGGACCATTTGCGAGAGCGAAACAGTTACCTATTCTACGGATGCAAGTTGTAGTGGATTCAGTTGGATGATCACGGGTGATTATAATATTATAGATGGAGGTGGAGCGGCAGATAATTTTATTACGATTGAATGGTTGAGTGGACCACAAGGAATTATTGAGTTGGCCGTTTCGGGTTGTTCTGGAGGGAATTATTGTTTGGAACCGACTGTCGAAGTTGTGCCAATTATTTCGGATAATGCGGAAATCAAAGGGCCTGAAAAAGTATGCCGAATGGATGAGTCCACTTATTATATCGATGATTATTCAGCGACTGATTTCATTTGGTCGGTGACGAGTGGTGGAACTCTTTTGGAAGGACAAAATACGAATAGCATCAAAGTAAGATGGGATGGACCAGTTTCTCCAAATGTTCAACAGATGGTTTCTGTGGATTATGATAATTGTTATTTGGGTTGTGGAGGAAGTGATACGAAGGATGTTTTTATTTTAGCAGACCTATATTTGAAAGGAGCTATTGAAGCTTGTGAAAATGGAATGAGTGTGCACGAAGCGAAAAAAGATATAGTTGGCGTGAATGATGTGATGTCTGATTGGACGGTAACTGCGGGAGATGGAACGGTTGTTTGGACTTCGGCAGTATCAACAGATCAAGTTAATTTAGATTGGAATACTATCGCGACTGCTGGCTCTGGAAGATATGCGATTCAAGCGATTCCAAGTAATCCGTTGGAAGTTTGTACGCCTTATGTGACCAATTATATCAGCATCGTAGAACCTCCTGCTGCGCCTACTTCAATCGGTGGAATTACTCAAATTTGTCCAGGAGAAGTTTATAATTACGATGTGCAAACACCTAATTCAAATTATATTTTTAAATGGACCATTAACGATGGTGGAGTTATTTTCGAGCAAGAAGGAAGTTCGATCAATGTTTCTTTTGGTAATACACCTCCTTATATTCTATCAGTTACTCAAACGAGTACAGATGGTTTAGCTTGCGAATCTCAGCCGGTGGATTTAGCAATTTTCCCATTACCTGCATTTACCGTAAATGGAGATGGAGATGTTTGTGAAGAAACCGAAGGAACTTATATCGCTGATTTTTTTCCAGGAGTAAAATACGAATGGGCGATTATTCCAGCTGATGCGGGAACAATTCTTTCAGGAGAAAATACAAATACGATTGAAGTATTTTGGCACCAAGCTGGAAATGCGAATGTGGAAGTTACGAGGTGTGGTTCGACAGAAACGACACCTGTAGCGATTATTTCAAAACCAGAACCGGTCGTAACTGGTGACTTATTTGTTTGTCCAGGAGATGCGACGACGATTGGAGTGGCAGGTGCTTATGATTCTTATTTATGGAAAACAGCAACTGGTGGTGCTATTATCAATACGCCAACCGCCAGCTTACCAGTAGGCGCATTCGAACTTATTGTGACTAATAGTTTTGGTTGTGAAAATAACCTTGCATTCGAGATAGAGGGCTATCCCGAACCAGCCGTAACCGTTTCTGTTCCAGGTAGTAGACTAAGATGTTATACCGGTTCAAATCCAGATCCCATCGCAGAAATACATGCAACTGAAGTTCCAGCAGGCTACACTTACCAATGGTATATTAATGGTATCGCTCAAGCAGGAATGAATACTTCGGTCATTACTTCTGCAGAGTTTGGAACATTCCAAGTAGCTGTTTTAGATCAAAATGGATGTGAGACTTTTTCCAATACCATTACTATTTGGGATTATTGTGGTTCAGGTGGTGTTTGCAATAATCCAAGTTTGCCAGCTGCATGCGACCAAGGTACAGATGTGCAAATGAATTTTACTGTGACCAACGAGTGTGATATTTTTAACTTCGAAAATGTTTCCCCTAATTTTGTTCCAGGAACAGAGCAATGGAATTTTGACGACATAGCAAGTGGCGTAAATAATAGTTCTGCTTTTCCAAATCCAACTCATCAGTTCTCCAATGTGGGTTACTACATTGTTACTTTGACCGCTTTGACTCCTACGGGAGTTGTTTGTTATGATTCAAAATTGGTAACTGTACCGATCTCTCCTGACTTTAGTTTTGGAACGGCCTGCGTTGATGAAGCATTGGTGTTTGAAGATTTGACTGGATTCCTTCCTGGTGAAGTGGTGCAAAGTTGGAGTTGGGATTTTGGAGATCCAGCGAGTGGTGCTAGCAATGCTTCTTTAGATCAAAATCCAGCACATGCTTATTCCGCACCTGGAACTTACGATGTGACCTTGACCGTCGGACATGGAACTGGTTGCACCGCAACAAGGATAAAAACGATTACCATCGAAGCTCCACCAACGATTGACTTTGATGAACCAATTTTAAATTGTGAAGGAACTGCTCTGAGTTTTACTTCGATTCCTTCCGCAGATGTTTTATTTTATGCTTGGAATTTTGGAGATGCGGCAAGTGGCGCAGCGAATGTTTCAGAAATCGCTAATCCATTTCACGCTTACGAAATTGCCGGAAATTATAATGTGACGTGTACGGTAATCGATGTTTGGGGATGCACAGGAAGTGTGACCAAAGTAGTCACTGTTGCGCCAAATACTTTGGTTGGTCAAATTAGTTTTAGTACACCTTCCCCAATATGTGAAGGTGATGTAACTACCATGACCGCTCCTCCAGGAGGTGTCGCTTGGGAATGGTCAGATGGAACACTTGGAGAAAGTATCACGACTGGTGAAGCAGGTGCTTACACCGTAACGATTACCAATAGCATCGGATGTCAATTCATTCCACCAACGGCAGTTTTGGATGTAATTCCATTGCCGGCTGCTGCGATTCAAGCGGTTGAGTATGATGAGTTTGGGCAACCTGTTAATGTTTTTTATGATAATTATTCTACTTGTGAAGGCGAAGATATTTACTTGCAAGTAACCAATAAAACGACTGATTATATTTTTACTTGGTCAGATGGAATGCTTGGTTCTGAAATAGAATATTCGGAAGATCGAGGTAATCAATTAGCTGCGGGAACTTACTCGCTTACGGTAGATATTTTGGATATGACAACCGGTTGTTCGAATACGGTTGGACCATTTGATCTTGTCGTTCATCCTACGCCGACGGATATTTTAATTTCTTCTAGTCCGATGTCGCCAGTTTGTGAAAATACGTTGACCACATTTACGGTCGATAATCCATCGATTGCGTTGACCTATGTTTGGAACACGGGAGAGTTGGGAACAAGTATTCAAGCAAGTGCTGCGGGGGAATATTTTGTGCGAGGAATCACCATGTTTGGTTGTTCAGCCGAGAGTACTAAAATTGAAATTAACCAAGGACCTGATTTGAAAAAAATCCCAGATGGTTGCCATACTCGCTGTAAACCAGATACGATTTGTTTGCCAACTATCAATGGAGTAGCAAATTATCAATGGTATTTGGATGGCAATATTATCGCTGGACCAACAGGAATAATTGGAGATTATGTCGCTCTCGAAAGCGGAGATTATCATGTAGTCATGACTGATATAAATGGTTGTGTGACGACATCCGATATTTTGAGTTTAGATCTTTATGATGGCTTTGGAACCTTCGAAGGAAATGTTTACATGGATGTCAATGGCAATGGAATTATTGATGGCCCAGATACTTTAGTAAGTGGAATAAATATTATTTTAAATAATAATGGCATTGCCATCGATACCGTTACTTCCGGAACAAATGGAACTTACACCTTTGCCAATATCCCTTCCGTTGGTTATAATTTGGATTTAGATATCAATGGTTTGCCTACGAATGTAATTGCAGTTTGGAATGATTTGGATTCCACTTTGTTTGGTTGTAATGATTTGGAAGTAGTCGATTGGTTATTGCAAATTAACTGTTTATCAACTATTACAGATTTTGCAGATGAAGTTTGTTTTGGGGAAAATTACATTTTTGATGGAGTAGTAGTTCCAGTAGGAGTGCCAACTGATTTTGATTATTTAGATGTGTTAGGTTGTGATTCAATTATTACTGTTACAATATCCGAATTGCCTAACAGTAGTTCATATGTTGAACTTTCTTCCTGCGATGGAAATGACGTAACCTACAATGGAACTATTTATTCAATTGGTCTTACGGAAATATCAATGACTACTCCTGAGGGTTGTACTTACCTTGATTCAGTAGATGTGATTCCATTTCCGACGAACACTACAATCTTAAATTTTGATATTTGTCCAGAAGAAACGGTCGAATATGAAAGCCAAGAATACGGGCCAGGTACTCAACTTGATTTCACTTACGTCGGTCAAAATGGTTGTGATTCTATTGTGACTTTAATTGTAGCTGGTTTCCCTCAACTTCAATTTGATTTGCAATCAGAGGAACCTTGTTGGAATGGAAACGAAGGAATAATTACCATCGAAAACCTCACGGGAACTGCTCCATTTACTTATTCTTTGGATGGAAATAATTTCCAAGGAACACCACTTTTTGAAAATCTATTTGCGATGAGTTACATGGTTTATGTGCAAGATGGAAATGGTTGTGTACAAGAAGAGCCGATTACTTTGCAAGGTGATCCGCAGTTGCAAATCAATTTGCCTGCACCACTTTTACCATGTGATGGAAGTGATTTAGTTTTAGCACCACAAATTCTAGCAGGTGATGTTTCCAACCTAACTTTCCTTTGGAGCGATGGAAGTACTGAGCCACAATTGACCGTCAATGAAGAAGGTACTTACGTAGTTGGTGTCAGCAATGAATGTGAAACGGTCGTGCAAGAAGTTCGGATTTCCTACGAAGATGATAACATCGATTCCTACTTGTACATCCCAAATGCATTTTCGCCAAATGGAGATGGAAACAATGACAAGTTCAAAGTTTATCCTGCGCCGAATGTTAATATTGAATCTTATACACTCTATATTTTTGATCGATGGGGAAACCATTTGTATGATACAAGTGATACTTCAGAAGGTTGGGATGGAAGATTGAACAGTAAGATTTTCAACCCTGGAGTTTATGTTTATCACATCAGAATAAAAGTGAATAGTTGTGGTAGAACTTTGGATCTTTTCAAGAAAGGAGATGTAACGATAATCAAGTAAAACGAAATAAAAAAGTAAGCATTGAATAATTGGAACTAGTAAAAAGGGTAGCATTTTGAAAAAAATGTTACCCTTTTATTTTTTCATTCCGTGGCACGGATATTTTCAAGAAGATATTCTCTTTAGGTATACGTTTTATGAAAATTTTTTTAGAAAATTTTTCCTTTTAATTATCCGTGACACGGGCAACGTTGAAAAAAAAACTATTCGATCTCTTCAAACGTAATTCCATTAAATTTAAACTTCCCTCGAATCCAACAATTTTCCCCTTCCTCATTTTCACATTCATCCTCGATATATTCATAATTTAAAATTTGATTTTCATCATCAAAACTCAATCCTAAAATATCATTATTAAATCTATAATCAATTTGAAAAGAAAAGACCTCTTCCAAATTGGTTTCCCCAATATTTAATAACAAGGCTTTTTCAAAGCGACAAGTATTGCAAGAAACACCTCCTCCAATTAAAAAATATAATGTTTCCTTTTTATTATTTTTCAACTCAATTACTTTGGAGTAACCGGCAACCTCTTCTTCTGTGTTCATCTCTTTTGCCATCGGCTGACTATTCGAATTTTTCCAATAAAAAATATTAATCGCCATTTTAAATGATCCACCTAAATTTTCTAGCCATGAAAAAATAGCAAAATTTTGATCAACAGATTGTCCCTTGAAGAATGGAATACTGTCTTTTGGGAAATCAACAATCTCAGGTAGCTGCAAAATTTCCAATAATTTTTCACCAACCTTTCTATTCAATCGATCAATTTTTTCCATACCGCCTTCATTAAAAGGGGATAGCTGCTCCAAGCTGAATTCATGGATTTTCAAAATCTTAATTCCTGAAGCAATCGTTTGATTATTATTTTTTTGGGAAAAAAGTAGAAGAGGAGTGATGATGCCTAAGCAAATGATAATAATTTTTCTCATGATGGTCTCAGTCTATTTTCTTAAAAATACAAAAAAGAAAATGATAAATTTAAAAGGAAAAAATGGATTATGTCCTAATACCTATGTTACATTTCTAATAAATAATTAGAAAGTTAGTAGAAGGTGAACTCAATAAATAGTGAACTTAATTCTATTTCCAAAAAACATAACCCGATTCCTTAGAAATAGAATTCCCAGAAACGAAGTCTAGTTGAAGGGTGAATTTTACGGAATCTAGATTCATCGGTTTTTCCATAATTTGAAAACCAAAAAAAGATACCGCAGGAAAGTCCCCAACTGTAATTACAAAACGACCAAAACCTTCCTCTCCTCCATACCGAACAATTTCATTCAACGAAGCGCCTGCAGCAAAATCATTATATTCTTCATCAGCCGTAAGAGTCATGTTATTAATCGGATCTTTCATTCCTTCTTCTCCATTGGAAGGGCATGGTTGGGTTGCCATTGCGGAGTTGATAAATATGTTTTGGAAAGAAACTTCTGCCACATAATCTAAATCAAAACTAACGATCACATTTAACGAATCTGCAAAAATAGAATCAGATACTACAATTTCTCCATCGTCATTGATGAAATTAATTTCTATGTCTTTCACATTCCAAAACGGAACAACTTCATCACAAAAACAACTCAGCACTCCCGTTCCTAAAATAAATACTAAAAGAAATTTTTTTAACATCCCGTTTATTTTTTTCTATACCGTACACTTTTTGAAAGCTAGCCTTTCCTAAATAAAATTTCTCTGTCTGCTATAAAGTGTATGGTAGAGATTTTTTTAATAAAAAACTATTTTCTAAGCTAACTTCGAAGGTAAAGCAATTCTTTTATTTTTACCGAAAACATTTCGGTAAAATATTTTTTACAACTTCATAAAAAAAGAGAGGTGTTAGCCAAACGGACTAACACCTCTCCTAGAATTCGAAATAAATTTAAATTATTTTGCCCGATCCATCCGAACTATTTTTGGAAAAAAAGTCCCCTCAATATTGACCAGCTGCTTTTGACTTTTCATCACTTGATGAATATCTTTGTAAGCAATCGGTGCTTCGTCAAGACCACCTCCAATCAGTTCGATACCTTCCGACTTGAGCATTTTTTTCAAAGCGGAATTTGTAATACTTTGTTTGGCTTTGGTTCTTGACAACAACCGACCTGCACCGTGCGAAGCAGAGTTCAAAGATGCAGGTTCTCCTTTACCACTTACGATAAATCCAGGTGCAGTCATTGAACCTGGAATAATTCCCAATACATCTTTTCCCGCAGGTGTTGCGCCTTTTCGATGTACCATTAATTCTTCGCCATTGTGGATTTCTTCCCAAGCGAAGTTGTGGTGGTTTTCTACTTTTACAATGGGTTTGATACCCAATGCTTTTGCTATGTTAAGATGGATTCGATCATGACAAGCCGAAGCATAGTCACCAGCAAGATTCATCGCCAACCAATATTCTTGACCTTCTTCTTTATTCAAATCTAGCCAAGCCAAGTTCTTTACCTCCCGAGGAAGTGGACAATGTACTTGCGCTAATTTGGTGTAATGAGTGGCAATGGTTGCTCCCAAACCTCTTGACCCAGAGTGAGATAAAATCGCTAAATATCTTCCAGTGGGAATATCTAATTTGTTGTTATTTTTCAATTCAGCAATTCCGAATTCTACAAAATGATTTCCTGAACCTGATGAACCTAATTGTCTTTGTGCTTTCCGTTGTAAGTTTTTCAAAAAAGGAATTTCATCAAATTCTTTTCGATCAATGACCTCGTGATCTTGCGCGACCGACAATACTTTTCCCATCCCAAAGCAAGTCCATTCCGTCAAGACCGTTTTTAATTTATAACTATGTTGATTCAAATAAGACTCTGGAATATCGTAAATCGACAACTTCATTCGACAGCCAATATCGACTCCCACAGCATAGGGAATAATTGCATCACGAGTCGCCAAGACACCTCCAATTGGCAAACCATATCCATGATGTGCGTCAGGCATCAGGGCACCTGCTTCCGTCACCGGAAGTCGCATCGCATTTTTCATTTGCAGGACAGCAGAATCATCAATATGTTCTCGTCCAAAAATATTAAAATCTAGTGGTTCGTCAGCAATGGCAATTTCAAACGTTTTTTCCTCTTCGACCGGCATCATCAAAAGAGCAATATTTCCGAGTGCTTCATCCCCCAAAAAATCTTCTGGTCTATTTTTTAATTTTTCAAAAATAGCCAAAACATTTTCTTTCTTCTCATGTTTAAAGTATCGATGAACTGCATCGATAGCCATCCCAATAATTTTATTATCGGGAAACCCTATTTTTCTAATATCCTTACCTTTAATTTTTAGCTTAGCCAAATTGTATCTTTTGTTTTATATTAAATTTTACAAAGGCAAATGCAAAAGAAGGTTCGGAAAAGTTCCTTAACTTAATACGATTCTCCGAATCGTTGCTCGTTTGAGACTTTTGATTTTGGCTGAATATGACCTATGTTTTACTTAGAAACTAACAATTACTGGTGGTTTTTCCTTTTCTTTGTTAAACTTGATTGAGTTAAATTAAGGATTACACTAGGGGTATTTACGATCACACCACATCATAAATAAAGTCAGGTCTTTGTAAAAAGATATTTTTTATGATTATTATCACTAGTGGTGAATGAAATTTAACCCAATTAAAGTCGTTAATTGCAGACTTGACAGTTAGATAAACCCAAGGGAACCCAACCATATTTACAAATTTTTACAATAATCAACTAATGATTCCTACAGTTAAATTCGCTAGAAAAGATCCCCAAAATTTTTTTCCAACCATAAGAAAACGAGTTAATGAATATTTTGAAAAAAATAAAATCCAGAAAACTGGAAACGGTTTATTGTATTTAAAGACGATCATTGTTTTTGCATTTTACTTTATTCCTTTTGCCTTAATTTTAGCTCAAGTGTTGCCAGTTTGGGGAGCATTGATTTGCTATTTATTGATGGGTTTAGGAAATTCTGGGATTGGACTTTGTGTGATGCACGATGCTAATCATGGATCTTATTCTAAAGTGAAATGGGTCAATACGATGATGGAATATACGACCAATATGATTGGTGCGAGTTCTTTTACTTGGAAAATTCAGCACAATGTTTTGCATCATTCTTACACTAATATGTATGAGTTGGATGAGGATATTGATGATAAACCATTTTTGAGATTGTCGCCAGAAGGGAAGTTGAAATGGTATCATAAATTTCAACATTGGTACGCACCTTTGTTGTATTCATTCGCAACGTTAAGTTGGGTAATTAAAAAAGATTTTAAACAATTAATTGATTACAATAAATCAGGAATGACTGAGCGATGTGGATTTAATCCTACTCGTGAGACGATCATTATGATTGTGTCAAAAGTGTTTTACTATTTCTATATAATAGCACTTCCGATCATGTTGGGTGTGAGTTTGTGGGTGGTAATTTTAGGCTTTGTTTTATTGCATATAGTTTCTGGTTTGTTGATTACGTTTGTTTTTCAATTGGCGCACTTGGTAGAAGGACCAGAGCATACGGATATTCCACATGATGGAAAAATGAACAATACTTGGGCCATTCATCAATTAAGATCAACGGCTAATTTTGCTACGAAAAATAAACTCGTTACCTTTTTGGTAGGTGGTTTGAACTTCCAAATTGAGCATCATTTATTCCCTACTATTTCTCATATTCATTATGCAAAAATTTCTGAAATTGTAAAAGGTGCAGCGAAAGAATTTAATTTACCTTATCATGAATTTGCAAAAGTAAATGAAGCGGTGATTTCGCACATGCGAGTTTTGAAGATGTTGGGGCAGGGGAACATGGAGGTGCAGCCGGGGGCGTAGTATTTTTTCTCATAGAAAAAAAGGATAGGCTATTTTAAATAGTCTATCCTTTTTTAGTTTTAGGGGAAATGGAAACTAATCCTTCATCTCTCTCGCACTCTTAAATTCCGATCCATCCTTCCATTGAGGATATAATTTTTCATTTGCCAATCGTAATCCTACATTAAAAAATAGCTGCGCATCTTCCACCGCACCTTGCAAATCCCAATCACCTTTAGAATATTGATCGGAAGGTTGATGATAATTTGTTGTGGTAAATTCTTTCTTTTTTTCCATCGCATATTCCTTCCCTTTCTCTCGATGATCGTAACTACCTTTTGCATAAAGTGCAGGTACGCCAACTTTAGCAAAACAGAAATGATCTGAGCGGAAGAAATATCCTTTCTCAGGTTCTTGATCTGGTAAAATGTAACGGTCTTGTTTCTTCGCTTCCTCCGCAGCAAGATCATCCATATCGGAATGTCCATAACCTGTGATCGTCAAATCTTTCATGCGACCAATGATTGCAGCACCATCCATATTGATATTGGCAATCGTGTTTTTGATAGGGTAAATTGGATTTTGAGCATACCAAAGAGAACCTAAAAGCCCCTGCTCCTCAGCCGTTACAGAAAGAAAAATAACGGTTCGTTTTGGTTTTTCTTTCATTTCAGCATAAGCTTTGGCAATCGACAACATACTTGCCGAGCCACTCGCATTATCCAAAGCACCATTGTAAATAGAATCTCCATTCACCACTTGACCAACGCCAAGGTGATCCCAATGTGCGGTGTAAATGATATATTCGTCAGGTGTTTCTGAACCAGTAACTTTTGCAATTACATTGTTAGAATTACTTTTTGCAAAAGTATTTTTGATGGACGTACTCATGGTCATTCCTAAAGGCATCGGTTTGAAATCTTTTCGACTAGCCTTTTGCAACATGTTTTTTGCCTCAATCTTTGAGTTGATAAAAAGTCGTTTGGCTGCATCAAAAGTGATCCAACTTTCCACCGGACATCTCGAAATATTATTATCATCAGATTGCAAAGACAATAGTCCACCTGACCAAGAATTAGAAACGACAAACCAAGGATAACCTGCTGCTCCAGTCTCATGAATTAAAATTACCCCATCCGCATTTTGCCTCGCAGCTTCTTCAAATTTATAATCCCAACGACCATAATAAGTCATTGTTTTGCCTTTGAAAAAAGTAGAGTCTTCTGAATAATAACCGGGGTCGTTGACAAAAATAACTGCCGTTTTTCCAGTCATATCAATTCCATCATAATCGTTCCATCCATATTCAGGAGCAACAATTCCAAAACCGCAAAAGATTAATTCTGAATTTTTTACGTCGATATTTTCTTTGACCTGCTGAGTGAAAGTCATCATATCTTTTTTGTATTCAAACTTTAAATCTTCCTTTCCTCCGGTGATAAACATTCCTTCGGAAGGCGCAGCGGTAATATCAACCAATGGGACTTTTTGAAAATAACTGTCGCCATTTCCAGGTTCTAATCCCATTTTCTGAAATTCTTTTTGGATAAAATCGATGGTGATTTTTTCGCCTGCGGAACAAGGCTTTCGCCCCAGAAATTTGTCGGAAGAAAGTTCTGTTAAAAAGTATTCGATGTCTGTAGTATCGATCGCATCGGCAGGTGAATAAGAGGAAGCAGTAGTTGCATCTGCTTGGCAACTAGCCATAAATATACTTCCGCTAAAAATTAAGAGTAGAAAAGAAAGTAATGGATTTTTCATAATTTTTTTCTTAAAGAAAAGAAATTTTTATGAAAGGGTAGGTTATTATTCTTGTAAAAGCGGTTTAATTACATTTTCAAAAATACGAACAAACACACTTCGGTTTTCAGTAATGATCGCTCCTTCCCCTCGTAGTTCTTGTTCTAATTTTAAAACTTTTTTACTTTGAGTAATTAAACCATTGATTAATTTAATTTTTACGGGGAGACCTTCTTCACGTTGAAGGCCTGGAGGTTCGATTACTACTCCTTCCAATTGTCCAAACTCTCGATAAGGGTAATTATCTAATTTTAATAGAACTCGTTGACCTACTTCAATTCGACCAGATCCTCGGATAGGAATAAAAAGTTGAGTAAAATAATTGTCTTCCAGATCTTCAGGAAGGATCGCCATGATTTCTTTTCCTTGTTCGATGTATTGCTTTTCACTCCAGTTTTGCACCATAGAGATTTTTCCATTCATGGCTGCGATGAGCAAATTTTCTTCATTCCAGCGGTCGATTGCACCGATGAGATTGTTGATGCTACTTCGCAGATTGATATAGTTTTCGTTATTGGTTTCACTATCGGTACTCTCGACGCTACCAATATTTTTATTGAGTCCAGAAATTTGAAGCAACCTAGAATTAATTTCATCTTCAATTTCTTTGACTCTCGTTCTGGCAGCTATCCATATTTTTTCTTGATCTTCTACTTTTTGAGGAGCGATATCATTACTGTTTCTTAAATTTCTTAAGCGCTCATATTTGATCTCTTCTAATTTTTGAGTTGCTTTGGCATCTTTTAATTTTCGCTTTTGAATTCGGATACCAGAGTTGATATTTTGAATCTGTCTTTTTACCTGAGTGATCTCTTTGGCAGCTGCTTTGTTTTGTTCGTAAAACTGAAACTTATCAAAATTAGTTTGCATTTCAGCATACAATGGTTGCAACGTTCCAATTTCTAATTGCCTAAAATCAGAGGATAAAAATTCCAATAATTCAGACTGGTCAGCATTATTCAAATCTTTCGTAAACTCCTCCAACTCCTCTACATCTTCAAAATTCGCCGCACTTTGCATCTCTACTAAAAGGTCACCTTCTTTCACTTTATCACCATCTTCCACATGTATTTTTGAGATCAAATCTGATTTCTGAGCATTGACTCTGACCGCAGCAATTTTAGAAGTGATGGTTACCCGACCCCTCACTTTATCAGGATATTGAACCCAAAAACTTAGTGCCACCATTACAAAAACAGCACCTGTCACCACAAGTGTTCCCCAGCGTACGATCATACGTGGCGGTGTTCCGATGATCTCTTGAACATCATCACTTCTAAGTTCTATTCTTTCGTGTTCTTCCATTGTAAAAAAACGATAAATGATGAACGATAAATGATGAATCCTGTTAACTAGATTTGCGGTAATTCATAGTTCATCATTCATAGTTTAAAGAATTATGCTCCAAGTTCTAATTGGTTTCTCACTAAATAATAATACGCACCTTTCAATTCAGTCAAATCTTTATGCGTTCCTTGCTCGATGATTTCGCCTTGTTCAAGCACGATAATCAGGTCAGCATTTTTGACGGTACTTAATCTATGTGCGACAATCAATACGGTTCTTCCTTCAAAAAACTCTTCCAAATTATCCATCACAATCATCTCATTATAAGCATCCAAGGCATTGGTCGCTTCGTCTAAGAAAATAAATTCTGGATTTTTATAAACTGCTCTTGCAAGTAATAATCTTTGTTTCTGTCCTTGACTCAAACCGATTCCATCACCTCCGATTTTAGTGTTGTAACCGAGTGGCAAACCTTCGATAAAAGTTTGAGCATTCGCTACTTTTGCTGCGTGGAGCAATTTCTTTTTATCTACAACTTCATCTCCGAGGGCAATATTGTTGGCAATGGAATCTGAAAAAATATAACCACCTTGCATCACCACACCACATTTTTCTCTCCATATTTTATTTCGAATATTAGATAGCGTAGTCTCGCCTAATTTTACATTTCCTTTGGTAGGCTGATAGAAATTCAACAATAATTTTAGCAAAGTTGTTTTTCCACTTCCACTCGTACCAACGATAGCAACTTTTTTTCCTTGCGGAATAGTCAAACTAAGATCTTTTAAAATCATATTTGAGTTCGGGCCACCATATCGAAAAAATACATTTTCCAAAACCAAATCTTTATTGCCAGGAAGGATATTCATTTTTCCTTCCAAATCTTCTTCCTCTTCTTTAGCATGAATTTCATTTAATCGTTCGAGACTAATTTGTGCATCTTGATAGGATTTAATAAAATTCATCCATTGCGAAATCGGCCCATTTAATTGACCGATAATATATTGAACCGCCATCATCATCCCCAAAGTCATATCTCCCTGAATCACCGCACGAGCGGCAATAAATGTAATTATAATATTCTTTAATTCATTGATGAAATTCGCTCCGACGCTTTGCATTTGTTCCAATTTCAAATAGCTCACGCTGATTCGAAATAGTTTCGCTTGGATGCGTTCCCATTTCCATCTTTTTTGTTTTTCCGCATTATGCAATTTGATTTCTTGCATTCCTTGGATGAGTTGGATTAGCGTACTTTGGTTGTCAGCCATTTGGTCAAATCGACGATAATCTAACTCTTTTCGTTTTTTCAAAAAGAATAAAACCCAACCAATATACATCACCGTAGCTCCCAAAAATACCCCCACAATCAATCCACTATAAATGGCTAAAATCGCTGTAAAAACTACAAACGTCACCATCGAAAATGCAGTAAACAAAGCCGATGAAGTTAAGAAATATTCTACTCGACGATTGTCTGAAATTCTTTGCAATAAATCTCCAATCAATTTGGTATCAAAAAATCGAATCGGTAAGCGCATCATTTTTAACAAGAAGTCGCTAATCAAACTGATGTTGACTCTCGAACCAATGTAAAGCAATATCCATGATCTCAGATATTCCACCGCCGTCTGACTAAAATATAAAACCAACTGAGCCACCAAAACCACATAGATAAAATCCAAGTCTTGATTCTCAATTCCAGTATCTACCACCGACTGCATTAAAAACGGAAAAGCAATCTGCAAAAATGAACCTGCCAGCAATCCAAGGATCAATTGCCAAATCAGTCCAGTATAACTTTTGAAATATTTAAAAAGATAACCGAAACTAATTTTATTAGTTTTTTCACCTTCTCGCTCATAGAATTTTGGCGTAGGTTCTAACATCAAAATGACGCCAACATCTTCACCTTCCACCGTATCACTCGCCCAACCATCCATGAATTCCTCCTTGGTGATCGTCACTTTTCCATGTGCAGGATCTGCTACCCAAACTTTATTTTTCTTGATTTTGTAAATGACGATAAAATGCTGTTGTCGCCAATGCGCAATAAAAGGGACAGGAATTTCCTCAGGTAAAACATTGTAGGGGACTTTCACCGCCAAAGAGTGCATGCCGAGATGCTCCGCCGCATCGCTGATATCCATTAACGAAACACCTTCCCGGTCAGGGTAAGAAATGGAGCGCAAATATTCCGGATTATAGTGTCTGCCATGATAGCGTGCTACCATTCGCAAGGACGCTACTCCGCAATCCATCGCATCTAATTGTTTGTAAAAAGGAAAAGAAATCGGCATTTAAATTGGCTGAAATTTTTGATTCTCATCAGCATAACTCTTTTATTGTTGCAAAACAATAAAAGACTCAGGGAGTTGAGAGGTAAAGTTTTCTTTTAATAAAATAGTTTTAATTCGTGTAATTATTTGACAATCAACGAATTACAAATCTTCTGCATGCCGTATGATAAGCTGCTTAAAATACATCAATAACTATACCGAATTTCTTTAATATGTCAGATTGAGGTAAAGATTTTTTTTAATGGATAAAAATGAAGAGTGGCATAATTTTTTCAAAAACATTAAATAATAATGTAATTTTATAAAACTTCTTTAAAGTCGTATGATTAAGGAATTCGAATAAAATAGATTCAGAATTTTCGGTCGCTTATTTTGTGCTTAGTTTTTGCTTTGAAAGCATGAGTTTATCTGGATAAATGATTGATTTCAAAGGGAAAAATAAGGACAAAAGAAGTAGTG
>Ga0115005_10001376_pt1 | contig 19255 bp, 10 predicted proteins | sample ArcOceMetagenome_FD_87163 | JGI IMG/M metagenome (GOLD analysis project Ga0115005, IMG submission 87163) | Marine eukaryotic phytoplankton communities from Arctic Ocean - Arctic Ocean - Greenland ARC118M Metagenome | ecosystem: Environmental > Aquatic > Marine > Oceanic | place: Arctic Ocean... | reverse complement strand
TGCAACAGATGAGCCTTACCAGTACCCCGAATGGTATGCAAAGAAAGACGTACATTCCAAATCCCTCGAAGACCAGGCGAGCTGTACCTCTGACTGGCTCCTCAACTACCTCTCACCGCTCCTTCGCCTAGGATCCACGAAAGTTCTTGAAATATCTGATATCGGAGTACCCTCTGAACAAGATAGGGCAGCCACTGCCTTCGCCGCCATTGTCGACAATTGGGAGAAGGAGACAATTCGCACTGACGCCATCAATGAAACACGCAAGGCGAAACATGACGCCAAAATCTCAAAACTATCAGCAGCCAAAAAACTAAAGGAGAAACCATTTGTCAAGGTGCAGCCAAGTGTTGCCAGATCTCTATTGAAGGCTTTTGGAGGTTACAAGGTATGTGTCGCCATTGGATACTACATCATTGCGGCATTGATTCAGTTTGTGCCTGTTATGATCCTGGAAGACTTGGTGAGATATTTTGAAAGTATTGATACTCCAGATCCGCATAAAACACTTGTCCCTCCTTGGTGGTTGGTTGCAGCATTGGGTGTTTTGCCCTTTATGACGTCCATCCTTCAGACCAGGTCCCAGGTTATTTTTCAGCACATGTCTGTGTTTGTCCGTACGGCAGTCTCTACGCTCTTGTACAAAAAGAGTCTTAGCGTCAGTGCAGCTGGAAGGGCATGTACTAGTACCGGCCAGGTGGTGAATATGATGAGTAATGATACTACTCAGTTACAGAGATTCATTCAATTCGGTGGTATGACGCTTGTGGCTCCCATACAGATTGTCCTGAGTTTAACTCTCATTTACAGACAGGTAGGTCCTGCCACTTGGGTTGGTGTTGGTTTCATGGTCGTTCTTGCTCCTGTCAACGTTGTCGTATTTTCCATCGTGGGAAAGATGAGGAGGAAAGTACTCAAATACTCAGATCTACGCGTGAAAATGATGAATGAGATCCTGGCGGGGATTCGTATCATTAAATTCTACGCATGGGAGAAACCCTTCAAGAAGGAAGTGGGTGAATTGCGTGATAAGGAATTGCGGGCATTGACCAATCTTGCCTATGTTTCCGCTGTTGGGTTTTCGTTGATTTTGCTCTCGGCGCCCATCATTCAGCCCATTCTTGTCTTTTTGACATATATTAATGTGCAGGACGAGCCACTTTCAGCTTCTACGGCGTTTACCACTGTGGCATTGTTCAACATCATGAGATTCCCTTTTGCATTCTTGCCCATGGGACTTCTTCAGTTCATCCAAAGTAGGATTTCTCTAAGGCGTCTTGGAAATTATTTGCAATTGCCAGAATTGGAAAAGTATGTCATGTCGGATGACCATGAAGACAATAGTGCTGGACCCGGGAGCGTGACAATGAAGAATTGTTCTTTCTCCTGGACGAATCGTAAAAAGGATCTTACCCCTATTGATGGCAATGCGAAGAAAAAGAAGAAGGGGCGCAGAGGATCCAATGCGAGCCAAGGATCTGGTGTTTCGGATAACCGTCGATCTTCTATTGGCAGTTCAATCTCTGGTGCTGATGAAGAGCCGCTTGAAGATGTGAAAACTTTGCGCAACGTGTCTGTTACCATTAATGCGGGAGAACTTGTGGCTGTTGTTGGAAGTGTTGGTTCAGGAAAATCTTCATTTCTCTGTTCCATTCTTGGAGAAATGGAGCCACTCGGTGCATCTGTTGTTCATGTACCCAGGACCACCGAGCAGGTTGAGGAAACGAATTTTATATCTTACTGCTCTCAAAGCCCTTGGGTGGTCAATGATACATTGAAAGGAAACGTATTGTTTGGTCGTGATTTTGATCAGAAGAGATATGATGAAGTCATTGATGCATGCGCGCTACTTGACGATTTGGCAGTCCTTCCAGCTGGAGATGCTACAGAGATTGGAGAACGTGGAATCAATCTTTCTGGAGGACAGAAGGCTCGTGTGAGTCTTGCTCGTGCCCTTTATGCCAAGAAGACCAAAATCATTCTTTTGGACGATCCTCTTTCTGCTGTTGATGCTCATGTTGGAGAGCATTTGTTCAAGCATGCCATTACTGGGAAGGTCTGCAAAGGCACCACTAGGATTTTGGTAACTCACCATGTACATTTTTTGCCTAGATGTGATAAAGTTCTTGTTCTTGACGGAGGAAGGGTACAACATTGTGGCACATATGCCGATCTTGTCGCAAGTGGAGTTGATTTCGCCGGTGCTGTTGATTTTGATGAAAAGGCCCAGGAAGCAGATGGAGAGGCAGCAGAAGCTGAAGAGGAAGTAGAGAGTGCACCTGTGGTTGAAAAGACAACAGCTGCGATGAAGAAAACGGGAGAGAACTTGACTACAAAAGAAGAACGCGAAGAGGGATCTGTGGACAGTAAAGCATACATCCACTACGCGAAATCGGGAGGATATTTCATGTTCTTTTCGCTTTTTTTTGTCCAGGGTCTTGGTCGTGCGTCTGAAATTGGATCTGCCTTTTGGCTAGCTTTCTGGGCGAAGAATGCGATAGAAGCGAGTATCGACAGCGTCGAAGGTCTTTCGGATAAGAGCACCACATACTATCTGAACATTTACGCTGCATTTGGAATGATTGGGGTCCTTTGTTTGACTGTGCGTTCCGTCTTTATGGCTGTGCATCGTCTTCGCGCATCTCGGACTCTTCACAACAACTTGACAGCAAGTATCATGCGAGCCCCAGTGTCATTTTTTGATGGTAAGGACGAATGGTCTTTTCGCAAACTTTATCATCCGTTATTCTCTCTTGCTTACTTCCACCTTGATTTTTGTTTCATTCATAGTCACCCCGACCGGCCGTGTACTCAATCGCTTCGCAGCTGATATGGACAAGATCGACCTCGATCTTACTAATAGTGTTGGGCAAGGAATGTCTACGACTTTTAGCGTACTTGGAGCTATTGGGGCTATTTGTGCAGCTACGAAAGGAACCTTCTTAATCCCTCTCATGCCCATCGGATATTTGTACTATGTTGTGCAGAAGTGGTTTAGAAAGACTTCGACGGAGTTACAACGTGTCACAAGTGTTGCTGGATCGCCTATCTTTTCTGATTTCTCTCAAGTTTTGACTGGAACATCTACCATTCGCGCTTATGACGAACAAAAGAGATTCTTCGCTCAGTGCCAAAAATCGTTTGACAATTTCAATGCAAGTTACAATCTTGTGTATCTGTGCAATTATTGGCTTGCCTTGCGTCTTGACTTTCTAGGAGGTTTGATTGCGGCTTTCATTGGAGGAGTCGCAGTTGGAACTGCCGAGACTAGTTTCATTCCCGCTGGGTGGCTTGGACTTGCTCTGTCTTACGCAATTGAAGTGACTGGTTTCCTCAAACACGGTGTGCGTATGATTGCGACAATTGAGGCTGATATGAATTCAGTGGAACGTGTGCTTCATTACACCGAGAACGTGGAACCTGAAGCACCAGACGTTGTGCCAGAAAACGATCCCAAACCAGGCACTTGGCCTAGTGAAGGTGGTATCAAGATTACAAATGCCAGTATGCGCTACAGGGACGGACCTCTCGTTCTAAAGAATATTTCTCTTCAATTCAAGGGTGGGGAGAAAATTGGTGTTGTTGGAAGAACTGGTTCTGGAAAGAGTTCCTTGATGAATCTTCTTTTCCGAATTACCGAGATTGAAAATGATGGTGGAACTATTGAAATTGATGATATTGATGTATCAACTATCGGCACTGAGATCTTGCGGCTTAACTTGTCCATCATTCCACAGGACCCAGTGATGTTTAGCAACACAATTCGCTACAATATTGATCCATTTGGCACTGCGACTGAATCTGAAATTCTGGAGGTGTTGGAGAAGGTCCAATTGAGCGATTTCATCAATGCATTGCCTGAAGGTCTTGACGAACCGGTTGCCGAGGGTGGAGAAAACTTCTCACAAGGTCAACGTCAATTACTATGTATTGCTAGATCTCTTCTTCGCAAACCGAAGATTCTTGTCATGGACGAAGCAACCGCGTCAATTGACAACTCAACAGATGCAGCTATTCAGGAGATGATTCGTGAAAATTTCAAGGATGCCACTGTTCTCACCATTGCTCACAGACTGAACACTATTCTGGATAGTGACAGAATCCTTGTGTTGGATGACGGAAGAATCGCAGAATTCGACACTCCTGAGAAACTTCGAAAGAAGCAAGATGGAATTTTCAGGAGCATGGTCGACAAGAGTCGTGCCACTAAAGGGGAATAAACATTAAAAATTATGTCTTATCGTTATCTTCAGAATCTAGGTCTTTCGGCGTTTTCTCTTTGAAAGTTATGAGTTCAGTCGCAAGCTCCATCTTTGCCCTTTCTAAATACTTTATAAGCGCCTCCCTGCTGAGAAGCCAGACACAACCATTCAGCAGCCGCAAGCTTGTTGAAAGTATCGGACAATGACTCAAAATCCTTGAAAAGGAGCGTTCATCCCTTCCATTTGGGCCGATTTCCTGGCTCCCCTTTCAAGAAGGTACATAATCGACGAGAGGATGACTTGCATCATGCATAGTTTTAGCAAGCTAAAGCGTACTACCACCTTGTCCTGTCCGTCCTATTTGTGCATCAACTTTAGCGCCCCCTTCATCAAGAAAAATCCGTACGCTGCGATAGTGATTTGATGATCTATGTTTCGTCTCAACGTTCGGGTTTGGATTTATCTCTGGGTACTTTGAACCATTTTTTTTTTTAAATAGATGAATGGCCCAAATTGAAAAGTACACATAATAAATAATAAGCTGTTTTATGGACGTTAAAATTAAACGCCTTCATTCTTCATTTCACATTTCACCACCACTACTACCGACTACGTGTACCCAATAACTACTGGAACAACTGCCTCTCTCTGGCTCTTGATGACTCTTGCTGACTGCAGGAAGTGGATAACAGAGACAGCTGACAGCATTACTGTATATCTTACTTACAGATTACTTTATTTCCCACTGAAATATCATGCGAGCAGAAGCGCCTGAGTTTATTCCTAACTGGAATCAACTTTCTGTTGCAAGACAGGAGGAAACGCAGTCCCCTAGTAGTAGTACGCGCGATGAGAAAAACAACAATGGTCGTCGTAGGAAAGCAAAATACAATCAAGGCAATGCAAAGAAGAAGGGTGAGGTCTTAGAAAGAGGAAATGATCTCAAATCAAATAGTTCGACAAAATCCAGGCAAGGAAAAGGCAAGACAAAGCAGCCTGAAAAGAATGAAGTGAGTGGGTGCAATGGTACAAGTCATAACTTTTCCAGAAAGAAGACAATATCATCTAAATATCAAAGAGACGCAATAACGAAAGAAAAGACGAGCGATCAGCAGATGCATAGGAAGAATTCGAGACGAAGACGGAGAACAAATGCGTCCCTGACGACAAGTTGTATTCGAGAAGAAAATACATTGCTCCCTAAGCAGGACAAAACAAAGTCGGTGATTATCGATGCCACTTCATTTCCCTTGTTATCACAATCAAATGATTTGAAGCCTAAAATAGAACATATAACTACGAACGCAGAAAATGGTTGGTCGCAGATAGCGAATGAGGGCCACACTAAATCTGAGATGAGGCAAATCAACCATATTCAGGAAAGTGAGCGTGTACAAAGAGAGATTGATACTTACACACGAATGGATATTCTAGGCTCCGAAACTATCCAGTCATTGACACAGGATGAACTTCCAGATCCAAACGCAAATTATACGGAGGTGCTGATGGGTCCGACGAGTATCGAGAAAGTAAAACTCTCTTCAGTAACTGGCAAGTTTCTAAATGTGGCTAAGTTGCGTGAAAAGTGGTGTATGGCACTGGAGCAATGGAGTATGAACAATAAGAAAGATGAGGAAATTCGTAACGAGCGCGAAAGGATTGAGCAACTAAAGTCAACAAGGAGCTTCGAGAGCGACTCCACTTGCAGTTCTTTGTATCAAAGCTCGGAAGAAGAAGACGACGACGATGTTTCATCTCATGATACACACGGTGATGTAGTTTCCCATCCTGCATCTTCCTCGCCAGGAAACTGCGCCTCGTGCTCCCGATACCTCGAGATGAAATATCCGCTACATTCTGCTCTATTAAATAATGACAAAGATGTCATCAAAGCGTTAATCGTGTTATCCCCTGAGAGAACTCTACGAGATGAAAAGGTATCACTAAGAGAGTTGCAAAGCGTCGTAGACTGTTTTTTTCAAAAAGCAGAAGTTCCACTGGATACAAAGCTATCGCTTTTGCACCTGGCGGTTGTGATAGGCAACCCATCCCTCCTGCAGTTCTTGCTTTCTTGCGCAAGTTCGTCAAATCTGAATTTTGTGACGTCTACCTTTGCTGTGGACGACCTTGACGACCAAAAACGGACTCCTATCATGCTGGCATGTGAACTTGGTTTTGATGATTGTATTAAGGTTCTTCTGGCGTTTGGATCGAAAACATCGTTAAGACACCAACGCACGGGAGACAGCGCCTTGCACATAGCGTGTCGGTTCGGGGAGCCTTCAACTGTTAGTGCTGTATTAGGTTCTCTTCGTGGGAAAGATGACAAGTTAAATCCAATCAAAGATAAGAATGGTGCCCGTCAGCGCTTAGTTTGTAGTCGCAATCGCAAGCACGAAACCTCGCTCCATATTGCATGCAAAAGAGGAAGATTCGATATTGTGGAAGCCCTGCTTGCGAATAGTAGCTCAGCAACTGCGAATAAAGCTTTGGCGGCTGAAGATTATCATGGTCATACCCCTCTTCTATCAGCAATTGTGGCAGGTGATAAAGATATTGTCATGCATCTTTTGACTTGGCGAGGAAATCATCGTGGAAATGTACCATTCGCGAGAGATTGCCCTCTGGTTTTGGCAGTTGGGACAAAATCGATGGAAATGTTTCAACTCCTTTTAGAGTGCCGATCCCTTTCAATATTTGAATCGTACGACTATAGTGGTGCTCTTCTGAAAGCTATCTGGTGTTTCCAAGAAAGAGAGCCAGAAGCGCATGCTTTCATTCAAATACTCATCGAAGAAGGGGCTGACCCCCATCAGAAAGTGAGCGTTTCTGAGAGCCTCATTCATGATGAGGATGGCGACTGCATTCTAGGTAAAACTCCTTTGACTTTAGCTGCAATGCAAGGCTCTGTTCATTTTGTCACTGGAATGCTTGATGCGTACAGTAGAGTACGGCGGACGCAGATAAAAGCAATGCGAGTCGACTACTGTCTGAGGGCGCAGTCCTCGGATTACTTTTTGTCTATTGAAAAGAGAGAGAGAGAAAAAGTGAGAGATTCGTGTGTGGACACGTTATTGAAAGTTTTGATAGCTTCCTGTGAAGACCGTGAACTTTCTTCGCGAAGGCTAGGATGTTGTCTTGGTCTAATGAGAAGAGACACGTCGATCGACGATTTCACGTTTGTCAGATTATTAAAAGGAATTAGAAAAAATGAACCAAAGCAGCTTCCATGCGCAACTCAGGTATTGGCTCCGAGTATGGTAGAGTTTGAAGGCCAGTACGGATGTACTACAAGAACGTCCACGGTTGCTAATTCACCTTATTATCGCCCCGTCGTCAAAGATTGGAGTGAATCCTTAATAGCACTGGGTTGGGTGGGAAACAGTTTATCTCGGGATATTATCAGCTGCCCTTGGATCAAGGAAGCCTTGAAAGCCCCTCGCGGTGATAGTTCAAAAGATGAGATGAGTGAAATGTGCACTTTCCTTGTGGAAGGAAAACGTCTCAAGGCACACAAATCGATCTTAATCCAAAAATGCGTCAAACTTGAAGCTGCCATTCGATTTGAAGAAATGAAGCAAAATATTGATGGCAGTAGTGTTCTTGAAATAGCTCTCGACCTCCCTTTACGACAATTTTGTTTTCTTATTCAACATTGCTATCATGGGTCAATATGCAGTGGGCTACCGTCAGACCTGACAGAATGTTGCCAAGAAATCTTAGAGTTGTATCTACTTTCTTTAGAGTACTTGTGTCCATCGCTTGCTCTTGAATGTGAGATGCGGTTGCTTTCATCCAATCCTTACAAGTGCTTCTGTTGGAACTGCTGTGATAGATCTGAATCAAACTCAAAGTTGGCATGCCCATACGAATTATCTTGCCATTACAAGGTGAAGGTATGTGAAATATAGTATCAACTGTCCTTTCAATTTGAGCATCGCGTTGTCTCACCTTTTCTTTCAGGGCCCTTCAAAATTGTTATCACCGAACAATTACCTTGGCATCATCTCTTACATTGATATCGATCGCATTGAATGCGACTACGTGGTAAAAAGAAAGGCCCCCCTGGGTTATGATGATGCAATTCTCGAGCCTTTGTGTGCACTGCGATCCATAGTTTGGAAATCAGTTCTGAAAAACTTTCAGCAAGTACTCAAGACAGATTCTTACATTGAACTCTGCCATACCACTTTAAAAGAAAATGAAGAATCTCTAGAAGAAGCAGAATACTCAAATTTTGAATCGTGGGGTGATCAAGTAGGCATTTTGCTTCTTAGGACTGTGCTTGACGAGCTAAGATCGATACCCTATGAGTTCATTTCCTTGAAAGCGAGTAATGCAACGACTTTTTCTAGATTGAAGATGAGTTAGTGTGTTGTGACAGTTTGCTGCTCGTGAAATTTTTATTACCAAAATCTAAGAAGGGAGTTTAAATTTTATGACCCGCTATTCAACATCAACTTAAAACTACAGATTCAAGATGGTTCATACAGTTTCAAGTTCAATGTAGTTTCTTCTTGCCAGACAAAAAGCGGACGGACTTTCTGTTGAACTATTGTTTAGCTTATCATTTTCTCATTTTCTCAAGAAATTCAAAAAATTTAAAAGACAAAATGTGGCTTCTCTTTCTTTGATATTTCAAGAACCGAAGTGGTTGAAACAGAAGCCTTTGAACTTCTTGTCAAGGAGAGCATTATGATTGGTTTAGAAGGATGCATCATTCAAGAACTCCTTGCAGAGCCGCTGATTCTGTTCGCTATGCATACCAGGTACACGCCACAAGCCACAAAATCAAAAAGAGGAAATCAGACACACACAACACACAACCCTAACCCAAACCATGTACCGACCAAAACTCGACACTATGCCCAACGCATTCAAAAGATCAAGGCGTAACAAAGATGAAAAGACGGAAGAGGTGGTACAAGGCACTGAAGACTCTCACGAAAGAAATGAAACCCAAGCTCTTCTAGCATCGCCTTGGTCTCTCAGGACGAACTACCTAGATCATAGCATGACGGAAACAAATGTAGAGAAGCAGTGGTCTAGTCAGCCGGGGCTTAGAACCGCTCTATCTGACCTGTCGAACGATTCCGATATCAGGTTTCCCACTATAGGCCTGACTAAGAAGAAGCGTAGAACTAGCACGAATGAAAAGCCTGGGAGAAACGAAACCTTTTTTGTTATTAGACGCCACACAGTTCCATCAGAGAATCCGTTTCTTCGTCTTCTCCAAAAGTCGAAAGAAAAGCAGGCATCATCACACTCAGCAAGGTCCGCATAATTTTACTCACAGCTACCGATAAGACCAATAATGTACACAATTTCAGAGAATTTTGAACATTTTTCAGCCTTTCGCTCTCTGCAAATTAATTTCAAATAATAGATCAGCAAAATTAACTGTCAATATTGCTTGCAAATAAGCGTGTCTCCCATTGTACTGGCTAAGTATGGCAGTCGTCACAGAGAAGACGAGCGACTTCGTACAAATATCCTGCGAGTTTGCAATGCCTCGTGGTTTGAAGAGATGTACTGCCGAGCTATTCTTTCTATTGTTTAACGATACTACAGGGGCAGTGATGTTGCTTCATTTTAGTAAAGTCTCTGCGTTGGATGAGTGATGAGGTACAGAATTGCAGTTGGGCATCTAAATTGATCTTCAAGATAATCACACTTCTATGACTTTGTGATCGTTCCACACTTCATCTGAATCTTCTCCACTCGTTCCTTCGTCTGATTCTCCCGCACTCGCTATGCCTTCCAATTTTCCATTGCCCTGTGTCTCTTTATCTGATTCTATAGTATTCCTCTTTGTTACACATTCACTATTTCCCTCTTGCTCTGAACTTACTCCGACTTCCTCTCCTTCATCCATTTGGTTCTCCTGCTTTGAACTTTCTCCAGCTCTATATGTATCAGATTTGAAGTCGAAACCGATGGATACCAGGAGGTCCCTTCTGTCCTTGACCATAACTTTGCTATCGTCGTAAAAGTATGTTCGTTTATGAAAAACTCTCCTTTGCGTCTGTACCCATAATCCAAGAGATCTGCTTTCAAGATAATTATAGGGAACTTCACAGGTTCCAAATTTGTTTTTGTATTCTTTCAAACTTTCAAACAGGCTTTGCCATTTTTCGTCGTATCGTGTGCCTTTCCCTCCCATTGATGAATTTCGCTTCCCCGCCGATTTTTTCCCCCAACAGAAGTTCAGTTGTCCCAACAGCTCCTTTCTATCGATTCTCAGTTTCTTCATGTTTGCTCTTTTTTTCTGATTTGCAACCCACGTACCAAGCTCGGGGTCTTTTAGAGGGACCTCGCAATTGCCATGTTCATCTTTATAAGCAACGAGCTTTTGAAAAAAGTCATTCCATGTCATGTCTTCCTTTTCTCTTTGCGACGACCAATCAAATCCCAAACTGATGAGTTGTGCGCGTCTTTCGGGTTGAAGGTTTGAATTCTTCTTTATTCTATTTAGCCACTTTGCCATGGAGCGAGTTTCTCCAACATAAGGTACTTTGCAGTGACCATTCTTCTCCACAAATGCCTTCAGCTGTGGGAGGTTTCTATCCCATGCCTCATTATTCATCTACGCTTATTGTTTGTTGCTATAAAATCAGATTTCCAACGAGGTTTTTGACGGCCTTTGGCTACACTGAACTGGTATCGTAGTACTCGCGTATTTTGTCAATGTGGTGAGCAAGCCACCAGCCACCAGCTACCAGCTGCTGTTAGATCTCGGTGATAGGTGATACGGGGTAGGAGGTGATATTGTAGGTGAGCAGAGCGACGGTTTCTCAAAATTCCTATAATCAATCATAGGTTTGGAGCCCTGAAAAGAGCAAAGTATTCAAACAAATTCTGCTGCGTGTCTATCATACAACTACGAGTATGTTTGGCCATCGAAACACGAAAGACGATAAACAGAAGCAATAAAGCAAAACAGCAGTGTAGTGTAGTGTAGTGTAGTGACCAAGAGAAGAAAAGAGTGATCGAAGCGAAGTGACAACTTCAGGATGTTTACTCAATCACTATTTGCATCACTATTTGTGAACAATGTCACATTTCTAAATTCAAGAGCGAGAGTAGGTATGCGTTTATCCTTTCAAAGAGATGCCATTTATAACAATTGAACTTACACTGTAGATCTCATATTATTACGAATAAGTTAATTTTTGGGTGACTTGTGATGGATGGTGGAGGTCAAAAAGTAACGCAAAAGTACATTTGAACATGCTATACAATACAGGGGATAATCACGAAAAGATGTAATATGTTTAACTTTCAAAACTGTTCAAGCATCTTCAATGGCAATCACATCCATGTTCTTCGCACTAAGTTCCTCCACTCTTGCAGATTTTGAGTCGCTCAAACCATCTTTCTTCAACTCATTCTCTACCTGGTCCTTTTCATGGCTAAGCATCTTCTTCCTCCTTACTGTCATACTCTTATCAAACTCGATTCTTGCGAGCAAATCTGATCTCATCACTTTCATTTCTTCTACGCGCATATCAGCCTCGTATTGAGTAATGTATTTCCCATGCGAGTCCATGTAATTTTTGAATCCCATGAGCCCAAGTAGCATAGAAAGCACAGCAAATTGCCCATACACACGAGTGTGCATGAGCTTAGACTGAAGTTGTAAAGTTTTTTTATCATTCCTTCCACGAAAAATATATAATACAGTGGGAATTCCAACGCCAGCAAGAATCTTGAACGGATTCGCTTGCCAGAAGTTTGCAATCTTGTGTTGTGCACCAAGGGAATCACCTGGAACAATGCGCACTCCAGACTGTTCGACACTTTGTTTATACATTTCATGCAATTGTTTCTCAAGGCCTGTATCAGTGTCCATGCGCTGAAGAGACTTTTTTGTCGCTTCGTGTTTTCTCTCTGCCCATTCGCTAACTTCTCTTGAATAATCAGATTTCTTCGCCATGTCCTTCATGGAATGTGATAGTTTCGTCTCGGCAGAGATTGCGAACATGAAGAGTGGAGGCATGATTACAAGCGCGGTACGACTTTGCCAGTTGGTAGAACGAACAAACTTTGGATTGCGCAGTGCGGCATATACTGCGGCAGTTGAGGGGATGAGGGTCAGAGCACCAGCGAAGAGTCCTTCTTGCATTGCTGCAGCAGTTACTTCTGCTGAACGCTCGGTTGGTGTGAGTGATACCATAATGTGTTTGGAGATTAAGAGGTATTGGTTTCAATAGTTCTTCAATCGTAAATTTATGGAAAATTTGTTGTTGCTACTCTTCTGGTTTCTAGTTGATGTGTCGGTCGTGGCGGATGGATGGAACAAACTGTTCTTTCTGGCTGATGAGATTCCGCTGATGAGGTGTTTTTTTAATGTCCGACCGCCAAAATTCGCCTCATTTATTTGAGATGAGGATAATGACGAAGGCGTGACACCTGGATCGAAACAATTACAGTATCGATGCAGTTCTGCACTGAATATACTCTTGCTGCTCTCTTGGATCTTAATGCTGTAGCCAAGAAAGGCAGAAGATCAATGTATGCTGAGTTGGAATGCATCATCAATCCATTCCTTCCAACCAGCAGCCATCAGCCATCAGTGTGCCTGAGTTTTTGAAAAAAAGAGAGGAATGGAAAAGGAAAAGAAAGAAAGAAAGAAAGAAAGAAAGAAGAGGAAGGGAGAGGAAGGGTCAGTCAAAGATTTGAAGATGTTATAAAAACGACACATTTTGAATTTGTTTCTTTATTTCGCTTGATTTTCCGAATTTGATGCAGTTTGAAGTTTGAAGAAGCATCACAATTGTTACCCAATAGAATTGGTCTGACGTCACTATCATCATTAGACTGGTGCTCGTAATACGGTATGTGGTGACATCACTCATATCGCCAACACACGGTAGTACTGTACACTGAACCAAAGGATTGAGTTATCTATAGTCTTGAAGGTTATAATGCCTACGACATCTGCATTGTGTTGAAACATGATTTAGACTATTACAAGATGGATGTATGCTATACATTGGAAATATATAAAATGGAGATTATATGATTATATGCATATGTTTACATTGAATTTGATCGTGGCACATTTCATTGGTTCGCATGTGGTATTAAATATTTTTCCTTTGGTAATCTTTACGAAAAAATGATATTGTACTGTAGACTGTAGCGTGGCTCTTTGTCTAAATGAAGAATTGGGAACCGAGGCCCTGTTAAAGTTACAACGGAGAGGACTGTCTTCAGTTTTGAATGTTGAGTGTGGGAAAGGCTTCCACGCTCTCTCGCTGTAGATATAGTGATTTATTACAAAAGGAAATCGAAGCCACTTCCAGAGTCTCTTGAGCAATGGGATTTTCTAGCTGAAAGTTGGAAAGAAGGTCCGGTTCTTGGCTCCGTGATGCTGTCAAGGCTTGGAAAAGCAATTGTTTCAGCTGAGTACGATGGTGGGCTTTTCGATTCTCTGTTCACTAATATCGGAGGAAACATGGCATAGCCGCTTGTTTCTAATACACTGGGAGTTTTGAAAGACTCTTCCGGGACGCACGGTGCAGGGCTAATGGGCATGAAGCCTCCAAGGGGGGATACTGGTGGAGATGTGTCCATGCTGACAAAGCTGTTTGATCTAGATATGCACATATTGTAAGTGTTGGGGAGATGTTTCGTTTTTTATGAGTGTTACGAGGAGTTCACCTCTTCGTAGTTTATGCAGGCAGTGAAAACGTGAAGAATATACGCGTCAGGAAAACGTGAAGTAACATCAACATCGCCTTGATGTTTCAAACTGACTCATATAGTACAGTATGCCGGCCGCATTGTGCGTTGTGCGGTGGTGGTCTGCTTGCAGTCTCGTCTCGTCTCGTCTCTTCTCTTTATTATTTTTCCGTTCCTCCGGTACAGATTTATTTGTTATTCTATTCCTCCGAAAATTCTCATTCATGATTATGGCAAGGTAAAATCGTCCAGAATATTCTTCAACTAAAATTGATTCCTGTGATGATGGCTCTGGTTCAACAACAGAATATGCAGAGGAAGCTCAATCAGTCTGAGTCTTTCGGTTCTGGTTCAACGTGGAAGAGAATGCTAGCGATAGGGTCAGAATTTTCAATTTATCTGTCTAATGACTCAATTTCAAATTTGATTGAAGAACAGGAAATTCACTACCTCTTTAGGTCGGTAGAGAAGGCCAATAAGAGTCTGGCAATGTCTTGCACATTCATTGGATGCAGTAGCTAGATATTATTGTACAGATTGAAGATAGGGAGATGCGAAATTTTGAATATGAGTTTCTATTGTACTCAGACGCGTCTTCTCCACGCCGCCACACGACGACGCCCGCCGCTGCTTCCATTTTGAATTTCTGAATGAAGGAAACCTGCGCGCTGGTAGGTAGTCCACTCTAGTCCAGTCATCCGGTATTTTATGAAATTCAAAATATCCACCCGGTGTATTTATTGACGCCATCACAATAGGTTAAGAGATCATTTAGCCTGTAATGGATTTGTGACGCCTCTCCATCGATCTAACAAGAATGACTGCGAACATCGTAAAAATGAATATGTACAACCTACCTACCTCCTTCGTACAAGAACAAGATGTACATACATACATACATACATACATACGTACAGTAATCAACTTTGAAAGATTGTTGAATTGAATCTTCACTAGTGCATTTATTAATTAACATCACAATGACGAACTTGTACGGCTTTGACTTTCTTAAATCAGAGCACAACACAACCGACCCAACATCCACTCAAACGGCAGAACAAATCCCATCCAGCACTCTCACCGATGAAGTTGACGCAGATGCAGACGCAGAAGACGAACCACCAACCCGTGAAAAAGTAGACACCGAGAAACAATTCGATGTCATCAAATTCCTCCAAAATCATCGGTCGGCTGGATGTCTCCCTCCCTCCATCATTTACAAATCCGTCGGGGTCGACCTATCCGAGGGGGGCAGGGATGAAAACGTCCGTAAACTATTGATGAACAATCCAAGGATTCGCAAGGAAGAAATACCCGACCCTGAAAATCCAAGTTTGACAATCTATACATTTGGATACCAGGCCAAATTCAACAATGTTCGAAATAGAACTGGGCTGATTGCACAGATTAATAGGGCCAAGAATGGTGTTCGGTTAAGTGATTTATTGGATTCCTATGACGGTATTGAAGCGGATATCAACCAGTTGATCACGAGTGGAGATATCATCGCAGTGCTGAACACAGATGACAAAGATAAGATTCTTTTTCCGAGAGGTGAGCCTTTCTTGGTGGACATGGATGGACTCGTGTGTCCTTCTTTGGATGTGGATGTTGAGGAACTAGCTAAGAAATATTTGCCAATGCTTCAGCAGCAGCATGATGCGGCAATGTATGGACATGCGCATGAACAGGCACCACATGAAGGTATACCTGAGTCGGCGGGCATACCACCAGGGCTTGATCAAGCTTATCTCAACGAGGCACGGGAGATGGCAGAAAAGGAAAAGGAACAGAGTCTATACTTTATGCAAACGGATGTGAATCCTAAACGTCAAATTCGGAGAGGAGAAGCAATCTGTATTGGAGGACAATGGTTTCGTGTATCCAGCGCTGTGAGAGAGGGTGAGCCTCTATCCAAACAACCTGCGAAAGCCCAGGCGCCCTTGAGTGTCACATCTAGAAAAGACATGAGTAAGAAGAATGAAGTCGAGGGGTATATTCGAGATTTTGACGAAGACACGGTTCCACTCGATCATTCCTTGAAAGAGGGAACTCTGAAAAACTTACAAGCAGCCAAAGAGGCTTTGAAGACATTGCATACTGTCGCATTGCAGGGTCGTGGTTCGTCTGGAAAGCAAAAAGGAGCTGGTGCGCAATTATTATCTTCGAATGCCAATGCTACCAATCCCGAAGCCCTTGCTGCGGCATTTGCTTCGACGGCTTCCTCTGCTACCTTTCGAAGGCGTCCTACGGGAAATCGAAATAGTGCTGCGGCGCATTTAGACGCAAAAAAGGTTGCAGAGCAGATTGAGGCTGCAAAACTGGCTGCGTCGGATCCTAATCTTCTTTACTCGCATGCGCGGAGGCATGGGTGTACTTTGGATGTGCGGGATTTGTATCTTGCAACTAGGGACGAAATCCCTGTTGCCGACAAAGAGGTTGAGCTATATAATATGATGCTGAAATATAAACTTCTTGAGCCTGATGAACCAATGAAACGGCCAAGGATGTCCAAGAAGAATTCGACGTTGGATGAGAATGGAAAACCTAAGAAGAGGAGGTATTATGAACGAAAGGGGCAGAGAATGACGAATACGCATTTGGATGGTACTGAAATTGGACAAGCCCTGATGGCAGCAGCTGAAAAGCAGCAACAGGGTAAGTCTGTTGGAGATGGTGGAATGTAATAGACAGAGATAAATGAAGATACGCTAGAAATATATAAACATGATGCGATGAACTATTGAATTTCTTCAGATCTGATCAACTAGTTGGTTTATAATGTTCACCGTCTCCATCGTCTAGACTGTTTATTGTCATTGTTATTTTGCCAAGGCCATGAAATCTTTATATCAAACCCATCATTGTCCTCCTTGGTCTTGTACTCGTTCTTGTATGATTTTCCAGTGCGGTACCATTTCTTTTTGCCGTCATTTCCAACGTAAAATGAGAAAGAATTCTTGTCAACGAAGGGCAAAATTGATTTCGGTGCGTTATCTCGAGCTTTCTGTGGGACTCGTTCCCCTCGGCCTCTTGCTCTGGTCTCGTCGATGACATCCTTGAAAACCTTTGCCGTATTTCCCATCCAATTTGGCCAGATTGTTCCTGAGACTACCGCCATTAACCCAAGAAGATATGGTGCTACTGCAAAGAGTGCTCCGACAAAGTTAACAGCGACTAATGCTGCAATTGCCGCACCCGTTCTCTGCGAGAAGATCTCAAGGTTCAATTGTTGCAATCCCATTCTCACCCCATTCATTATCTCATTCAATTCGGCATTGCTTCCACCTCTCAATACACCCCAAAGCGCACGGAACAATCGTTTGAACCAATCAGTCGTATCAATGCCTGTTTGTATAAGACGATACTTTGATCGTGTTTTCCCCTTCTTCCGAGACAGCTGCTTCTTGTAAGAGGATTCTTCCACCATCCATGCAGTTCTTAATCCTGCTAAGACTTTTCTTCCAATCTCATTTTCCTTTTCCCAGCTATCAAAGTTTACTTTCCCCTCTATAAATCGTGCATTCCATGCATCCATCTTCGTCTGAATTCCAAACCGCTGATCAAGGACCGCGTAGGTCTTGTAATACTCGTAAGAGAGCTGTCCTGTGCGGTACATGAACCAAACACCCTGGAACAAATCGCACAATTGGAGATAAGCGTTCGCAATCTTTTTACCGCATTTGAGAGTGAGTTCGCCATACAGCCCTCCAGGAATCAAATTTGGTGGTGAAGGGACTACACTTCCGTCTGCTGAAATCATGGGTAGTGGAGCGGGAGTATTTGCTACGACTGCCGCTTTTTCGGCAATGTCGCCACCATATAGCGCTCCTAGCACACCTCCAACTAGCCACAGATTCGGTTTGATTGTGATCAGCAATAGAATTCCAAAGAATCCACTTGATATCATGGATCCATGTTTTATATGTTTGTTGGATAGAATAGAAGGTTGTGGAAATGCAACGCCAGATTTGGTCTTTTCTCTAGTCGCGGTTGCATTTCTTCCCGTCTGTGGTTGCATTGGATTAGACAAAATAGTGCTAACTTCGTCTCTTCGAATATATCCATTTTGATTAAGAATTAGTTGGAGGTCTGCGAGTGTGAGTAGGGTGGATGGGTCAAGATTCTCCGCTGTTTTGTTTCCGGAGATAAGTAGAGGACTTGCTCGAGGAACTTCTGTCTTTGCCGTATGTTGTTTATCTTCAAAGTAATCGAAAAATTGAAAGGAGCCGGGTTTATGTGTTGACGGGTCGCTTTGTTGGCTTCTGTTCGGAATGGGAACTTGCTTCTTTGGAGCAGTATACTTTGGGAGATTTTGCTTGTCTTCGAAGAAATGTAACGACTGGGAAATTGTGTCTGCGAAAAGATTAATGCTCGTCTTCTTTGCCTTTGAAGCTAGCTCTGTTTTATCGTTTGAAACGCTTTGGTTCAGGCCACTTGCTGTGGCGTTGAAAGACATTTGAACAGAATTAGGGAAATACCTATTTGAATTTGGTTCTTGAGGGGCAGTTTCTGATGCTATCAGAGTGGAATTTCCTGCGCTTGTCCTGTTGTACTTTAGCATTTCGTCGATATTTTCATTCGGAATTTCTATAGCTCCCTTTTCTGGTTCTATCCCCTGTGCTTCGACGGGTTTGCTACTCTCTTTGATGATAGTTTTGTTATACTCCTTGAATGGCATCAATCCTAAACTATAACAATGCTTTCCTTTCCGAGTATTTTCAATATTAGCATTATTACGGAACAAGAGCCGCCAGCGAGGGCGTAACAGGTCCTGATTCAAACTTATTATTCCAGTTGTTCTGCAATGCTGCCGTGTGAATGAATAGCTAGAGAATGCATGACATGACGACGGGGACCACGACAATGCTGCAGCAGCAGTATATATTATTATGGCAATCCAACTTTGATTCATGGCTCTTTTTATCCCTTGAATAAATAAACCTATGTATAGAATATGCGGGTCCTAGCTAGAAGTTTCGCAGCTGGTATGCAAGGATACTTGAGACAGCAGTGTATGTACAGTATTCTGAGTATGTCCAAGAGTAGTTTTTATAATGCAACTGAAGAAGTGAAATAACAAAGAACTACAAAAGTAGATAAAGCTGGACAACTTCAAACTGGAAAAGGAGAAAGCTGCTTTTTTTAATGGTGTTGTTGCTTCTGTCAAAAGATTGAAGGAAAGGCCTTTTTCGAAGATCTTTTGAAAAAAACATACAAAGTTCCAAAGTTCCAAAGTTCCAAAAATTCGCAAGTATGGAATTAATAGTATCTGTCTTTGGCTTGAGTTGACACTTCTTGGAGGCCTTCACACCTTACAAAGGTGTCTAAGATGGCTTCTCCGAAGCCTGCCGCGTAGCCTATCT
>Ga0115005_10001373_pt1 | contig 19281 bp, 20 predicted proteins | sample ArcOceMetagenome_FD_87163 | JGI IMG/M metagenome (GOLD analysis project Ga0115005, IMG submission 87163) | Marine eukaryotic phytoplankton communities from Arctic Ocean - Arctic Ocean - Greenland ARC118M Metagenome | ecosystem: Environmental > Aquatic > Marine > Oceanic | place: Arctic Ocean... | reverse complement strand
TGCTATACTTGGAACGATTCATAGCTATCCTACATTTTCAGAAGCAAATAAATATAGCGCGGGAGTATGGAAAAATAATCATAAACCAGAAGGATTGTTAAATTTCTCGAAATGGTATCATAAGTGGAGAAGAGGTTAGTGTTTAAAAGGATAGAAGATAAGATGCTTCATACTCTTAGAATCATCATCAGTATGGTTCTCTAAACCAAACAGTTTATTTTCTTCATCTGTATAAGTTTTAAATAATCTATCCCAAAGACTCAGAAAATTTCCAAAATTTGTATTTGTTAATTCTTTATGAGGAGAGTGATGTGGATAGTGCATGGCCGGTGTCACAATAAGTAGTTTTAAAGTATCGTTCCATTTTTTACTAATTTTAAAGTTTGAATGGTTAAAAATGGCAAACGAATTGAGAAGTATTTCGTAAATGAGATAGGCCCAGAGGCTTGGAGATAATAGATAGATCATAATGGCCTTAAGGAAGCCTGAAATGACGATTTCACCTGGATGAAACCGAAGAGCTGATGAAAAATCTAAACTTTTATCACAGTGATGTATTTCATGAAATTTCCAAAGAAATTTAAATTTATGAAATAGTCTGTGTTGCCAATAAATAAAAAAATCAAAAATAATGATGACTGATAGAATTTCAAAAATTATTGGTAATTGAGAGAGTTTAAAGTCTTTTGGATAAACAGATATTACATTGGAAAATTCGACCAGACCGTAGGGGAAGACAATTCTCATAAGCGCCACAGATGAGAGAAAAATGAAAAGGTTTGTTTTTAATCTTCCAGCGTATTTATGCTTGTAACTGGGTCTAAGTGTTTCTGCAATCAAACAAAGTGCAACAACGATAATAAAAACTAGCGGTCTAAGTATTTCATGATTCATTATTATTTTCTTTATAATTAGCATTGAGAGAAATATCTTTCTCATATTCTTTGTTCATAATTTTATGATCAATCTTTAAATAGTATTTCCATTTCATAACTTGATTTAGATAGATCTGTTTAATGATTCCATTTTTATTAAATCTAGTTGCAGAGGTCAGTGAGAGAAATGGAAGTCTGACTGGTTTTGCCTGTTTATTTAAAGCTAGTGATAATTCTGTATCTTCAAATATATCAACTTCAGGAATATAGTCCATATCTTCTAAAAGTGATTTTCTCGCAAATATACAATGATCAAGATAATAAATACCTCTGGGACCTCTTATATAGTTTGAGTAAAATGAGGTGAATTTTAAGAGAAAATGAGATCGATCAAACTTGTGTGTAAATGCTCCCCAGTAAAAACTCATTTGGTTTTTATTGAGATAATTTATTCCTTCAACTGTTAATAAACTTCTTGGATGGTGTAGCAAAACCATTGGTGCAATGGCATATTGAATGCCTATATTTAGTCTTTTTGCTCTGGACTGTGTTTTAACTTGTATTATTTTAATTTGAAATTGATTCAAAAATTCAATCGTGCCATCAGTAGAGAAGCTATCAATGACAATAATCTCAATATCAGGACAAGCTATTAAGATCGGAATCGACTGTTGAAGATAGTTATTTTTCATCTCATTATAGGTAGGAATAATAATACTTAGCATTTAAACATTTTAGCATTAATATGAAAGCTATGGAAAAGGTTTTGTATCAATCTGTGGATGGCGTTATCTTAAAAGTTGTTGTCATCCCAAATAGTTCTAAAAATATGGTATGTGGACTCTACGGTGACCCTCCAAGGCTTAAACTCAAAATTGCAACTCCTCCTGTGAAGGGGGAAGCAAATAGATTTTTAGTTGATTATATCTCAATCCTTTTTGATCTAAATAAAAATAGTGTGGTGTTAACGAAGGGGCTTCAGTCAAAGCTTAAGGATTTTATTTTGGATGCTGATTTTGTCCACTTGTCTAATAAGCTGAAAGATCTTTTAAAAAGTGGACAAATTTAGTATGTTAGGTTTAAATAATTCTTTAAATATTTATTAAAAGATGGCCCATGAATAATAAAAGCTTAAAATTCATTGATATATTTAGTGGTTGTGGTGGTTTTAGCGTTGGTTTAGAGCAGGCAGGACATAAATGCTTATTAGGTGTTGATTTTAATTTAGATGCCTCTAAATCATTTGCCAGGAATCATGCAAAAGCGAAATCACTTCATTTAGATATTCATTTGCTTACTAAATCAAAGCTTGCTTCTCTAGTCGATATATCTTCGATAGATATGGTTGTGGGTGGTCCACCATGTCAGGGTTTCTCTACTGTAGGTCGTGGAGAAGTTGATGATTCTCGAAATTCACTTTTTAAGCAGTTTGTAAGAATTGTTAAAATAACAAAACCTAAAATTATAATTTTTGAAAATGTTACGGGGATTTTGGCAAAAAAAAATGAAATTGTTTTAAAAAATATTTTCAAATCATTTGAAAAACTTGGGTATTCTATGGATGCAAAAGTTTTAAGTTCAGATGAATTTGGTGTCCCTTCTCGCAGAAGACGAGCAATTATTATGGGGGTATTGGGTGGCCTACCTGTATTTCCGAAACCAAGTAGAGCTATATTAAGTAATCCTATAACGGTTAAAGAAGTGATTAATAATCTTAAAGATAAAAAAGGCTTTATACATAATCATGAAGTTGAAAAGGCCCAAATAACAAATTCTCTAGATCTTTCAAGGCTTAAATATATTCCTTCAGGCAAAGGTATTAGATATGAAAAAGATGAATTGGCCTATCTTCCTAAAAAACTAAGATTTAATATTGATTGGAAAACTATAAATGAGTCTAGGTTTAGGCAAACAAGGCTTCAGCGATTGCCACTTGATGAGCCTGCTCCAACTATTTTGACCTCGAGATCAATGTATTATCATCCATTGGAGCATAGGTATTTAACGCCACGGGAGGCCGCTATTTGCCAAAGCTTTCCTAATGATTTTGTGTTTGAGGGGAGTACGACTTCTCAGTTTAGGCAGGTAGGAAATGCTGTTCCACCACTTCTTGCAAAATCAATTGGTATGAGTATTAAGAAAATTAAATTTGAAATATCGAATATTAAGAAAGTAACAGATACCAAAGAAATAAGTCAAAAAGCTTTTACTTATAGGTCCAGAGCTTCTTAGTAGCAGTTCAGTAGATTATTTATTTTTCTAATTGTATATGGATCGCTATAGACATCATTAAGAAAGTCCCTTCTAAGTAATGATTCGCATGCTCTTGATTTTATTTTATCAAATTGTTCTCTGTTGTCATCTTTTACTTGTTCCTGCATACCTTTATAAATTTCATAAGTCGTATCAAAACTTAAAGTTTTTATTGTGTAATCTAGGGGAGCAAGGTTGAACTGGTCTTCTTTAAATGTATCGGCCATATAGGGGATAAGAATTCTAATTGTTCGTATTTGCTTTTTTAAAATGGCATTTATAATTGGAAGTGAGAAGCTTTCAAAATTTGGATTGGCATTTTTTTGTAATAAAAAACGCAATGTTTGAATTCTAACGTTTGCATTTTTAACGTCCATTGCCATAGTTAAAACGTCATTATTTCTTATAAAGTCTTTTGCTTCAAGATACTCATTATAAAGATATTTTAAATAATTATAATCACCTGTCTTAATAGCATCCTCTACAAGATCATCACTATACTTATTTTTTTTCATAATAGATTCGAGTAAAGCATTTAAATGTCTAAGATTAATTTCATTTTGAATATGTGCGAAAAACCTTTCTTTTTTAAGAATTTTTTCAATATTTGCTCCACCTGCAATTAATTCTATGGCGATTTCTTCTTTGTTTTGAAAACTAGCTAACTCAACTAATGTTATACCCTGAACAGCTATATTAATATCTACATTTTTATCTATAATTTGATAGAAAATAGAATTGTAATTATATTTAATACTAAGCCATAAAGGTGACTCAGAATAATCATTTAGAAAATCATAGTGTTTAACTTTTTTTAGTACGGCAAAAATAATCTCAACTTTTGAATATTTCATCGCATAGGTTAGTGGAGTTTCGCCATTAGAAAAGACAAAGTCGACATGAGGAACTTTAGAGAGAACTTCATCTACAAGGGATGTATCTGCTGAATTAATGGCCTGTAAAAGATCTCTCTTTAGTTCATCTGAAAAATTTTGAGATTCAGTTGTTTCAGGTGTAATGCTATTTGTAGATTTACTTTTTTTACTATCTTTAATTTCTTTACCACAGGAAATCAAAAGTAAGCATTGAATGAGTAATATAAGTATCAACTTCATAACATATTTCTCTTTTAGTTATATTTATGAAATTTTACCTTAAGGAATGCCATGGTAGATATTTGATTGAAAAAATTACAAAGGTTTTAGAAGATGATTTCCCTAAAACCTTCGTAATTATAAATACTTAGTAAACTACTGATTTATTCTTTTTAGACATTTTTAACAGTTTTTGAGCACCAGAGTTATTTCTAATATCATCTAATGTTAAGAGAACAACAAGACCTGCTCCTTCCCCTCTAACATCTGGATGAATAAGAGATGCAATACCATAATTTTTACCATTTACTTTGATTCTATAGTGAACAGATACATTGAATTCAGGTGGTAACTTTATTGGTAAAAAGAATCCAAATAATTTTGTCGACATATAGAAAGTCGTATTTTTTACTTTTGGAACATTAACAGCAATGGCCGGTAGTGATCCATCAACCATAAATGGAAAATCTCTTCCATCTGGCAGAACATTACTTGGAACAACTCTAAAATTGTCATTTTCAACATCTTTTGGATCAAAAGCAACTTTGATTAGTGTTCCACCAAAAGTTCCATCGTCATGCATTGCAGGTCCGATAGTTACTGTAGAGTGTTGAAGTTTTGGAAGTGGTAACGTAAGACCAGCATTCATCTCAACTGCTTCCAATTCAACTGTTAATAAGATTTTTCCATCTTGGATGCCAACTTTTGGACCATTGACTCCTGGAATGTATTGTCCATCTTCTTGGTTTAAACAAGAAGTTGCAACAAAGAGTAGACTGCTTAACATTAGATAACTTAATACTTTCATAATGAATCCCTTTTCCCTCGAATTTGTTTGTTATATTTAATTTCGGTTAATTTTTTTTTGAACTTTACTAAAAAGTGAAAATATTGCCGGTTTATTTTCGAAGTTATTAAGTCAGTTATTTGGATCCGTTTATATTGAGTAATTATTTTTTTAGTGTTAAATTACCTTAATTTTAAAATTTCTAGGAGATAAAAATGAAAGTTTATTTGATGATTTCAATGCTGTTGACAAGTGTTTCTGCATTTACGTTTGATGGTGCTGCACATTTTAAAAAGAATTGCGCAACTTGTCACACGATTGGTGAAGGAGACAAGATTGGTCCTGATTTAGCTGGTCTATCAAAGAGAAGAAAGCTTGACTGGATTGTTAAGTTTGTAAAATACCCAGACGGTATGATTGATGGTGATGACGAAGAGCCTGGATATGAAAAGGCAGATCCAATTGCAAAATCCGTTTATGAACTGTATAAGCCTCAAAGAATGACAGAACAAGAGATGACAAAAGAGCAAGTTGTAGCTGTTCTAGCTTATATTGACTCTCTTAAAAAAGAGCCTAAAGGTAAAATAACAACTCTCAAATAATGAAAAATAATAGTGATCGCCCCCTTATTCTTTGGCTAGTTATTGTATCAATTATGGTATTTGCCATGGTATTTATTGGGGGAATCACTAGACTTACCGATTCAGGTCTGTCCATTGTCGAGTGGAAGCCTCTTGTGGGGACAATTCCGCCATTAAATGAAGCTGAATGGAATGAAGCTTTTAATAAGTATAAAGCTTTCCCAGAGTACAAAATACAAAATTCTCATATGTCTTTAGATGACTTTAAAGAAATTTATTTCTGGGAATATTTTCACCGTTTATTTGGAAGATTAATTGGTGTTGCTTTCTTTTTTCCCTTTGTTTTCTTTGCATTTAAAAAAAGAATTCGTAGAGATATGTTACCTAAATTAGGATTTGCTTTTATTCTTGGTGGAGCTCAAGGTGTCCTAGGTTGGTATATGGTCAAGAGTGGTCTTGTCAATAAACCGGATGTTTCCCATTTTAGATTAGCGGCACATCTCTCTCTTGCTTTTCTTATTATTAGCTATATCTATTTTCTCATTTTACAAATAAAGAATCCAATGATGCATTTTAAATTTAATTTTAAAAAATTAAAGCGAGTCCATCTCTTCTTTGTCCTTCTTTGGATTCAAATTGTTTACGGTGCTTTTGTTGCGGGGCTTGATGCTGGTCTAACTCATAATACATTTCCTAAGATGGGACGAAGCTGGATACCAAATGAAATTAGTTTATTTAAACCTTTATACATTAATTTTTTAGAAAATCCGGTGGCCCTACAATTTACTCATCGCTTGATAGGCTATGTCCTAGCTCTCCTGGCCTTTATGATTTACTTAGCTGCAAGAAAAGAGAGAGACTTTCTCTTGAGAAAAACTCTTAAGAGTCTATCAATAGTGGTTATTGTGCAGTTTGCATTAGGTGTTTTGGTCATTATTAACTATGTTCCAATTTCCCTTGCTAGTATGCATCAAATAGGGGCTTGTGTACTTTTGTTAGTCACAACAAAGGCAATGTTTTTGATTAACTCTAAGCAAAATATTTAGAATTACGATCTAAGATATCAATTGTTTAAATAATAAATTACTTGCCTACTTAAGTTTTTATCACGATAATAAGGCTAAACTTTTTGGACCATTAACGTTTAATCTAGCTCTTGCAATAAGGAATTAGTTGAAGAATATTTTAATAATTATATTTTTTATAATCTGCGCAAAATCTTTTGCTATTGGAGCCAAAGGGCCACTTGATCAGCATAAAGATGCTTTGAAAAATGAAAAGCCAATAGTTCTTGATAGTGTTGGAATCGAAGAACATCTTGGGGATAAGATTGATTTATCTTTACCATTTATTAATGAAGCTGGAGAAGAAGTAAAGCTTGGAAAATACTTTACTGATAAACCTGTTTTTTTAATGCTTATTTATTACGAATGCCCAACTTTGTGTAGTCTTCATCTAAACGCAATGATGGATACTTTTAAAAGTCTGGAGTGGGACATTGGCAATCAATTTGAATTTATTGCCGTATCAATCGATCCTGACGAGAATCATATTTTAGCTCAAAATAAGAAGAAAGCTTATCTTGATTTATATGGAAGACCTGAAACTAAAGATGGATGGCATTTTTTAACTGGTTCAGAAAAGAGTATTAAAGCACTTGCTTCTCAAATTGGTTTTAAATATGCGTGGGATCCCAAGCAGGAGCAATGGGCACATTCTGCGGCTGCTTATATTTTAGATAATGAAGGTTTAATATCTTTCTATCACTATGGAATTCAAATTGATCCAAAGATTCTAAGGTTATCCCTTGTGGATGCTGGCAATCACAAGATTGGAACAATTGTTGATAGAATGGTTTTGTTTTGTATGCAGTATGACCCTAATAAAAAAACATATGCATTTTATGCTTTTAATTTAATGAGATTAGGGGCGTTATTAACCGCTATATTTTTAGTGATCTATTTATTTTTATTTTGGAGAAAAGAAAATAATAAAGGAAAAAAATCATGAGATTTCTTGGAGACATTTTGCAGATGCTTTTTGGCTTTTCATTGCCAGAGCAAGCTGCTGAGAACGTTCATTTAGTTGATGACTTATATAATGTCATTATGCTTTTGAGTATTGTTGGATTTATTGGATTAATGGCCGTAATGACTTATTTCATTATCAGGTATCACAGATCTGTTAATAATAAATCTGCCTATATTCCACACAATTTAACTGCCGAACTTATTTGGACAATTATTCCAACAATTATCTTTGTAGGTATAGCTATTTGGGGAATAATCGCATTTAACAAAATGGAAACAGTTCCTAGTAATGCTTATAAAATAAACGTTACTGGTAAGCAGTGGATGTGGGAATTTACTTATAAGAGAGATAACCTCGAAGTAAACGTTGCAGATGTTATGTATGTTCCAGTTAACGTACCTGTTGTTTTAGAAATGACAGCAACTGATGTACTGCACTCTTTTTATGTTCCTAGTTTTAGAATTAAAAGAGATACAGTTCCAGGTATGAAAACGAGAGTTAATTTTACTGCAACTAAAAAGGGTGACTTCAAAATTTTCTGTACAGAATTCTGTGGAACGGCTCACTCTAAAATGAGAGGAATTGTTCGAGTTGTTTCTCAAGAGCGTTTTGATCAATGGTTAAATAGAGAAGTGAAAGAAGCTAATATTTCAGATCCAGTTGAATTAGGTTTAAGAGTTTACTCTCGAAACTGTGCAACATGTCACTCTACTGGAACGAACACAATCATAGGCCCTGGTTTACAAGGACTTTGGGGGAGTGAGCGGGCATTTGAAAATGCTGATAAATTAGTAGCTGACGCTGAGTATATTAGAGAATCAATTATTTCACCAAATACAAAAATTGTTAAGGGTTACCCTGCTAAGATGAACTCATTTGCAGGACTTTTAACAGAGAAAGAAATTGATCATATTATTGAATTTATAAAAACACTTAAGTAATCAGGGGATATATAATGTCAAACACAGATACACATTCACATGGAGGCAATTATATTAATTGTGAGAAAGGACTTTGGTCTTGGCTCACCACAATTGATCATAAACGTATTGCTTTAATGTATTTTATTGTAATTATGGCTTTCTTTTTAATTGGAGGACTATTTGCAGTTCTTTTAAGATTAGAGCTTTTAACACCAGAACCACTTTTTATGACTGGTGATGCCTATAATAGAGTTATGACCCTTCACGGATCAATTATGGTCTTTATGGTTATTATTCCTGGTGTTCCAGCTTTACTTGGAAACTTTGCACTTCCATTGATGATTGGTGCAAAAGATGTTGCATTTCCAAAACTTAACCTTGCTTCGTGGTACTGTTTAGTTATTGGTGCTGCTATCGCTGTTATGTCCTTATTTTGGGGTGGAGTTGATACTGGTTGGACATTCTATACACCTTACTCTGGAAAATCGGCTGATGCAGTTACATTTGTCGTTTTAGGTGCATTTGTCATGGGGTTTTCTTCAATTTTAACGGGTGTTAATTTTATTGTTACGATCCATAAATTAAGAGCTCCTGGACTTACAATGATGAGACTTCCATTATTTATTTGGTCTCTTTATGCAACAGCAATTATTCAAGTTATTGCGACTCCTGTACTTGGGATTACATTACTTTTATTAGTATTCGAGAGAACTTTTGGAATAGGTATTTTTGATCCTGTTCTTGGGGGAGATCCAGTATTATTTCAACATTTCTTTTGGTTTTATTCTCACCCTGCAGTTTATATTATGATTATTCCTGCTATGGGAATTATTTCTGAAGTAATTGCAACGTTTTCTCAAAAAACTATATTTGGATATAAAGCAATTGCTTATTCATCCCTTGCTATTTCAGCAATTTCATTCCTAGTTTGGGGACATCATATGTTTGTTTCTGGCCAATCTGGATTTGCAGGAAAAGTATTTTCTATTTTAACTATGCTTGTTGGTGTTCCTACAGCTATTAAATTATTTAATTGGGTTGCAACGATGTATAAAGGGAGAGTTAAACTTGATACTCCAATGCTTTATGCAATTAACTTTTTATCTTTATTTACAATTGGTGGTGTGACGGGATTATTTTTAGCAGCTTTTGCGGTTGATGTTCACTTACATGATACCTACTTTGTAGTTGCTCACTTTCATTACACAATGCTCGGTGGCGCTCTCATGGGATTTTTTGCTGGACTTTTCTATTGGTTCCCAAAAATGACAGGAAGATATTACAATGAATTTCTTGGAAGAGTTTCAGCTATTATGACATTTGTTGGTTTTAATTTAACTTTCATTCCTCAATTTATAATGGGTTCTCAAGGAATGCCTAGACGTTACCATACTTATGATGGTGTTTTTGCTCCTTATCATATGGCTTCTACTTTTGGTTCATGGATTGTTGCTGCAGGATTTATCCTTGCAATCTATATCATGGTAAGAGGAATGTTTAAGGGGAAGATATGTACTGAAAAAAATCCATGGGGTTCAACTACTCTTGAGTGGACAACTGATACTCCACCAATTCATGAAAATTTTACAGAAATTCCAACTGTTACAGGGAGACCATATGAGTACCGCTAGTTACGACAAAAAAACTCAAGCTGCACATCATTTTGACAGCTTAGAGCAACAACATGAAGCTTCTAAACAAGGTGTCTGGCTTTTCATGGCCACAGAGATAATGATGTTTGGTGGTTTATTTGTTGGTTATTTTATTTATAGATTTATGTATCATGATATGTATATTGCTGGTGGTGATTCACTAAATTGGAAATTAGGGGCTCTGAATACATTAGTTCTACTACTTTCTTCTTTTACGATGGCACAAGCTGTTACTGAGACTATGAAGGGTGAAAATAAGAAGGCCCTTAAGCTGATATATATAACTGTTGCCTGTGCATTTGCCTTTATGGTTGTTAAGTATTTTGAATACACAGCAAAGATTCATCATGGAATGTTTCCTGGTTTTGATTTATGGAAACCAGATATGGCCTATATCGCTGAGCATCTACGCTCTGGATTTAGTATTGATAATGTTGATCCCGCAAATCTAAGATTATTCTTTGTTTTGTATTTTGTAATGACGGGTTTACATGGGCTACATATAATCATCGGTATTGGTTTAATGTTTTGGATTATTAAGAGATTAAAAAATGATGAATTTTCTCCAAAATATTATACTGCAGTTGAAGGTGTTGGATTGTATTGGCATATAGTTGATATTATCTGGATCTTTTTATTTCCATTAATGTATTTAATTTAAACGGAGTTTATTATGGCCGGTCATCATATCGTACCACTTAAAACTAATATTATTACTCTTTTATCTTTAGTCGTTTTGACTGCAGTGACTGTTTTAACTGCAAAGTTTATACACCTAGGTGATTGGGGAAATCTTTTGCTTGCGATGTTTATCGCTTGTTGTAAAGCAACAATCGTTTTTGGGTGGTTTATGCACCTTAAATATGAAGGTTTAATGAATAGAACAATCGCTCTTTGTGGTGGTGCTTTTTTATTTTTATTCATTCTATTTGCATACCTAGATATATTCTTTAGATAAAATGATTCAAGAGTTAAAAACTTTTTTCAAAGCAGGCATTGTTAACTTCGTAGTTATCAGTGCCATCGCTGGTTATGGAATCGCTCATACAGTTGAGATGCGCTTTAGTATCTGGCATATGTTATTTTTCCTTCTTGGAACAATATGTATCTCAGCTGGTAGTTTATCGCTTAATCAAGTTCAAGAAGTTTTAAATGACAAACTAATGGAGCGTACTAAAGATAGACCTCTTGTTAAGGGAACTTTCAGTCGTAAAACTGGTTTTCTTATAAGTATGAGCCTTATAATTTGTGGGCTTATAATTCTCTATTTTATCAACCCAATGTCCTTTTATGTTGGTTCTGTTATTATTATTTTATATAACGGTATTTATACGCTTTATTGGAAAAGAAATTGGGCCTTTGCCGCTGTTCCGGGAGCCATCCCAGGAGCACTTCCAGGAGTTCTTGGGTATTCAGCATTAGATGATAATATTTTTTCATCCCAGAGTATTTATTTATTTCTCGTTATGTTTTTATGGCAAATGCCACACTTTTGGTCATTGGCCATTAGATATGCTGATGATTATAAAAAAGGAAATTTTCCAGTACTACCGGCCATTGTTGGCTCAGGGCGAACTAAATATCATATTTCCTTTTATGTATGGGCCTATGCTTTACTGGGAATAATGAGTCCATTTTTTGTTGACTGGTCTTATGCATATTTTATTCTTGTCCTGCCGTTCTCTTTACTTGTTGTATGGCAATTTTTTAAATATTTTAACAATAGTTCAGAGAAAGCATGGCTTCCTTTTTTTCTAATTACAAATTTTTCTATGTTAGCATTCTTATTTGCTCCATTAATAGACAAATGGTTTCCAGTAGTATTCAGTATTAATTAGTTTTTTATTTAGACGAGCTTTGTTATAATACATAAATCCAAGGAATTGATATGAGTAATATTTCAACTGAAATTCACCTAAAAGATTATGAACAGTCAGCATTCTTCATCGAATCGACAGATCTAGAAATAGATATTTATAATGACTATTCTCTTGTTAGCACAACTATCAATTTTTATAAAAATATGAACTCTGACTTGAAAAATGAGCTTACTCTTACTGGGATAGACCTTGAATTGGTTGAGTTATCCATTGATGATGAGCTGTTAACTGATTCTGAATATTCACTTGACGGAGAGTTATTAACTTTAAAAAGTGTTCCTGATAACTTTGTATTCACATCAAAAGTAAAAATAAAACCACATTTAAATTTAACGGGAGAAGGACTATACAAGTCTGATTCCATTTATTGTACCCAATGTGAGGCAGAAGGGTTTAGACGTATTACTTATTACCTTGATAGACCTGATGTTTTAAGTGTCTTTAAGACAAGGATTTCTGCAGAAAAGAAACTTTATCCTGTTCTTTTATCCAATGGCAATTTAGTGGACTCTGGAGATTTAGAGGGGAATAGACATTATAAAACATGGAGTGATCCATTTAGAAAACCTTGTTATTTATTTGCTGCAGTAGCAGGGGACCTTGCTGTCGTTAAAGATAAATTTGTAACGAAGTCAAATCGCCATATTGATTTAGAGATTTATGTTGATCATGGAAACGAAGATAAGTGTGATCACGCGATGATCTCCTTAAAAAATTCAATGAAATGGGATGAAGACAAATTTGATTTAGAATATGACTTAGATATTTACATGATTGTTGCTGTCGACTCATTCAATATGGGGGCAATGGAAAATAAAGGTTTAAATATCTTTAACTCTGCTTATGTCCTAGCAAGTCCAAAGACGGCAACAGATAGTGATTTTCAAGGAATTGAATCGGTTATAGGACATGAGTATTTTCATAACTGGACTGGCAATAGAGTTACCTGTAGAGATTGGTTTCAGTTAACTCTTAAAGAGGGGCTTACTGTTTTTAGAGATCAGGAATTTTCTTCAGATATGCTATCAAGACCTGTCAAAAGAATTCAAGATGTAAAAGATCTTATAAGAGGGCAATTCTCTGAAGATGCGGGGCCATTAAGTCATCCAATTAAGCCGAAGTCCTACCTTGAAATTAGTAATTTCTATACTTCAACAATCTATAATAAAGGTGCGGAAGTTATTCGAATGATTGAAACAATTATTGGAAAGACAAATTTTAAAAAAGGCATGAAGTTATATTTTGAAAGACATGATGGACAGGCCGTTACTACTGAAGACTTTGTAAGTGCTATGAGTGATGCTTCAGGTATTAGTCTTGATCATTTTCTTGTATGGTATGATCAGAATGGCACACCAAAAATTTCTGTAAATGAAGAATATGATCCGGAAAAAAAGAGTTTAACTTTAAAAATTACTCAAACAGTTAAAACAAATAATACAGATTTTGACAGTCTACATATACCATTTCATTTTTCAATCTATAGCTCGAACGGAGAAAAAATTGATATTGGCTCTCTAGGGCATTCTGATTTGAGAAGTGTTGAGACAAAAATCTCGATGCCAAATATCGACGAAGGATATATTCTCTCTCTAAATGAAAATTTTGCAGCACCTATCTTAATTGACTATAAGTATACTCAAAAAGATTTATCCGTATTGATGTCATCTTGTAAGGATTCCTTTAATCAATTTAATGCAGCTAAAAATTTATTTGAGTTCGAAATTGATCTGCTGGTTGAAAAGCTAAAGAGAAGTGAGAAACTTGAATTATCTAAACCATTTGCATCTGCCTTTGATGCATTATTAAAAAATGACAAATTAGATTATGAATTTAAAGCAATGGCAATAAATCCTCCTGTTTTAACTGAGCTTCTTGATAAATCAGCTCAGTTTGATTTAAAAAATCTTCCTTTGGCATTACAATTTTTAAAAAAGACAATTGGATCTCATTTTTTTAATGATTTAACCACTTTATTTCATAGCTTAAAGTCTAGTGAAGATTTCTTAGTTACTCCCTTTGAAATGGGTGTCAGGTCTCTTAAATCTGTGCTTTTAAAATACATTGGTGCATCTGAAACAAGAGAAGCAACGGATATGATCTATCAGTACTTTACTTCATCTAACAATATGACTCAGGAGCTTTCCGGTCTAACGTTGTTATCTGGATATGAAAATCAATATAGATCAATTACAATTAATCACTTCTATGATAAGTGGAAAAATGAGAGTCTTGTTCTTCAAAAATGGTTCTCTGCTCAGGTTGCAGCAAATGATTGTGATGCAAAAAAAATTATAGAATTAGAGAAAAATCCTTTATTTGTTAGAACAAATCCAAATTTTATTCGCTCACTCTATGGAAGTTTTGTCTTGAATAACCCCATTCATTTCCACGCTATTGATGGTAGTGGTTACACTTTGTTAGCAGATAAGATCATCGAAATTGATAAATTTAACCCTCAAATTGCATCAGGGTTATGCAAAAGATTAAACTTTCTAGCTAAATTGGAATTGGACAGAAAACAGCTTTTAGAAAAAGAATTGCTGAGAATTAAAAACACTCCAAAACTATCTAATGATACTTTAGAAGTTGTGACAAAAAATTTACAAAAATGATTACTTTTTTCTAACCAAAACGACAGCTTTTTTTCGCGACTTAATTTTAAGAAAGTAAGCAAATGCAAATGTTCCAGATAGTGCAATTAGTGATGAAATAATGATCATTATGACCTCCTATGAAGTCTTTTCGGTCAACTATTAAAAATATTATAGCACTTTTATGGGTTTTCTGGTTATTAATCTTCCTCTTATTTACTTACTCAAAGAGACATTTTATACTATTATAAACATTTCAATCAGTTATGCGGAGATATTTATATGAATTCTGGTCTATCGACACAGCAAAAAGCCCTTAAAATGAACTTGGATGATAGCATCTATGGAACATTTGCAGAGATAGGTGCTGGGCAAGATGTTGCAGGTAACTTTTTTAAAGCAGGTGCTGCTTCTGGAACTGTTGCGAAATCCATTTCAGCTTATGATATGACCTTTTCTGATTCTATTTATGGCCGTGAAAAAAATGGAAGGTATGTTTGTCAAAATAGAGTTGAAAAAATGATAGATTATGAATTTAATCTGCTAGTTGAAAGGCTAACTGAAAAATTTCCAGAAAAGAGATTTTTTGCTTTTGCTAATACTGTTTCCGCTAGAAACTTTCATGGTACAAATGAATCTCATGGATGGTTGGGTATTAGGTTTGTGACAATACCAGGTGAAGCCCCCAGTGATTTAATTCTTCATATTAAGTTAAATGACCAAACAAATTTATTACAGCAAAATGCAACTGGAGTCATTGGTGTAAATATGATTTATACATGTTTTCACCAAAGAAGCTCTATTGAAGCTATTGTTGACTCACTGATGGATAATTTGACTCGATCAAATATTGAAATTGATATGATTGATGTTAGAGGACCAGCTTTTGAGCATATTGATCATAGACTGTTAAATCTTCAGTTGATTGTAAAGTCTTTAACAGATGCTGTAATGTTTGATGAGAAAGGCATGGTCAAATTAGCAAAAGATGAATTGTATAAGAAAAATATTATTTTAACTCGGGGGAGTTATAGGCCACCAACTTATGTAAATTTGGATATTATTAAAACAGGGATTTCAAATTTCTCTAAAGATATTAATGATTCTGAAATTATCTCATTAGCAGAAATTACAATTAACCATTTAAAAGAAGATGGAGAGCTCACTCAAAGTGATTTTTTAGCAAGAGTTGATTTACTATCAAGCATTGGTCAAAAAGTATTGATCTCTAATATGCCTCAATTCTTTCATCTCACAAATTATATATCGAGCTTTAAGCCTAAAAAATTGGCCCTTGTCTTTGGGGCATACAATTTTATGCAGCTCTTTGATGATCAATATAACCAACTTGATGGTGGGATTCTAGAAGCTCTAGGGCTCTTATTTAGGTCAAATATGACGATTTATCTCTACCCTTATAGAGAAGATGAAAATGACGAGTTAATGGATTTAAACTCGGTTACAACATCTGAGAAGTACAAGAGCTTACTTGATTATGTAAAATCATCAGGGCAAGTTAAAAATCTTGTTGGCTATGATGATAATTTACTACATATTTATTCAAGAAAAGTCTTAAAAATGATTCGAAATGGTGAAAAAGGTTGGGAAGAATTTGTTCCTAAGGAAATCTCAAAAACAATTAATGAGAAATGTTTATTTGGACATCCTTGTGATTTTTAATTAGATGGTTTTGTTTTGTGAGTTAGAGATTTGCTCACTTTGTTCTTGATACTTCTCTAAGATTACATTTTTTACAAATAAGTATTCATGACCATTCATTTTATTCTCATATTGAAATTTATTGAGAATTTTAAATGTATCCCGCGCCTTGAACTTAGAAACACATTTTTTTAAGTCAATTTTTGCATTTTTTAGACAAAATTCGTATTGTCGCTTTACGGCCGCCGTTATGTTAGCGCCTAATATACTTTTTAACTCATAAACCTTTGAATTAAAATTTTGATTAGCCGTTTCAAAACTTAATTCACTTCTGATAAATGCTATTTTTTCTATATGGTTTTGATTCTTATTATTTTTCGCAAAATCTTTAAGGATCTTTTCAAGATTTTGATTATAACAACTTTCAACTTTAGAAGAATTCTGATGACAAAAAACAAGGATTTGTGAAGGGTCTTGGTATTTTATAAATAGTTCTGTGCTAGGAGAGTAATGATTATCCATTGTGGATGCGATTGATCGACTTGGTCCTTTAAAAGTTGAAAAGAGACCTGTTTTAGGAATATTCTTTTTGTTGCAACTAGCAAGGAGGGATGCAAATAAAAAAAGAATGAAAGCATTTGATATTGTAAAAGAGATCATATTCTTAAATTTCATTATTTCTCCTATAGAAGCTCATCGGTAAATGGGCTTAATACTTTAGTAAATAACGCGTGTAATATTTGATTTGATTGGTTATCTACTGTAAGTTATTGTTTATTATGACTAATATGATTAGAAAACTGTATCTATCTCATTCTGATGACCCCTTTGAAAATCTCTCAATTGAGAATCAATTTTTAAATACTATTTCAAACAACGAAGAAATTCTTTTTCTCTACTCGAATAGACCCTGTATTGTTATGGGAAGGTTTCAAAATATTTATGAAGAATGTAACTTATCTCTTATGGTATCTTCTGAGGTGCAACTTGTGAGAAGACAAAGCGGAGGAGGATGTGTTTATCATGATTTAGGAAATTTAAACTTCTCTTTTATTCATCATGGAAGAGATCATAAAAAAGAATCTAATCATGAGCTAATACTGAAAGCTTTATCTAGTTTTGGAATTAATGCCTATGCATCTGGGAGATCAGATCTTGTTATTGATAGAGAAAAGTTAACAAAGAAATTCTCTGGATCTGCTTTTAAACAGAAGAAGTCTTGTTCGTTTCACCATGGAACTCTTTTATTTAATACTGATTTAGATAAGCTAAATGCCTATTTAAAACCTAAAAGTTATCATGTTCACTCTAAGTCGATAAAGTCAGTACGCTCAAGTGTTATAAATTTATCTGAATTAGGGTCTATTAACAAAGATGATTTTATAGATATTCTATCCTCTCTTTATTTATCAAATCAAAAAATGAAATCTCCACTTCAAACCACTAGTCATGATGTAGATCATGACTACTATAAATTAATAACTTCTGATCAATGGATTATTGGGGAAAACCCAAAAACAAAATTAAATCTTGAAGAAAAAGATCTAGATGTTGAAGTAAACTTAGTTAAAGGAAGAATTGATAGTCTTGAACCAAATTCACAGACTCTAAATATTATAGAACTTAATCATATTTGTGATTTTTTTAAGGGATGTCTAATTAGTGAAGACTCTTTGAGAGCGAAATATGAGGCTTATAAATTAGACTTTTCAGGGGAGTCATTGGAAGCAAAAACACTTTTTGAACTTCTTATGAGTATCTCTATTCAAAAATTTTTTCTAAAATTAAAAAAAGAGGGATAGCATAGAGAGCTGTTTGTAAGTTTTACATTCTTTTAAAATTGACAGTTAAGGCTAAATTAATGTGCAACGCATGAGTCGCAACCACTGCCTTCTTTTTTCTCTTCTATTGATTGTTGAAATTGCCAATAATCTTGATATTTAGAATTAATAGAGTTGCAGGCTTCACTTAAAACTTTAAAATCTTTCTGGAAAAGCTCTTTATTATCTTGATCTACAACCGTAAGAGAGTAGAAATACTCGATATTTTCATTATTGTTTTCGCCGCAAAGTGAAATAAAAGCAGTTAGATCTCCAAGAACAAATTGGGAGAAATTCCAGTTATTTTCGTTAAAACTTGTATCTTGAGACATTTATCCTACTTTTTTTAAATATTTACGATTTTATTTTGACAAAGTTATCATAAAAATAGTAATTTACCAATCCTTAAGATAATTTAAAAAAGCAATGGAGGATATATGGCAAAGGGGCCAAGAGTACAAATCACTTTAGAGTGTACAGAAGCTAGAAAGATTGGAAAATCACCATCTAGGTATACAACTACAAAAAACAAAAAAACTCATCCAGAAAGATTAGAGCTTAAAAAGTATAATCCTTTCTTGAGAAAGCATACAATACACAAAGAAATTAAGTAATATACGGCCACTTAGGTGGCCTTTTTTTTTATGCGTGACTATCCTTTCAATTATATAGAACTATCGAAGTTTTCTAACTCTCTACCTTATGGTGGATTTGATCATCAATTAAATACCCTTTTTGAACAACTCGAGATACAAAAAAATCAATTAAATTTTCCAGCAATTAACAATGATATAGGCTCATTGATCTCTATGATGTGTGGAATTGCAAGGCCTAAAGTTATTTTTGAGATGGGTTCAGGATATGGACACTCTGCGTTTTGGTTTTTAAATGGTTCAGCCTCTATTGAAAAAATTATTTTAACTGAAAAAAGATCTGATTTAATTGATGTTTTTCATGCCCTTCCATGGCCTAGTGAATGGAGAGAGAAAATAAGTTATTATAATGATGATGCTTTTAAAATTATTGAACAATTTCAGAGTATCGATATTGCACTTATTGATGGTGTTAAAGCAGATTATAAAAAATTCTTGGTTATCCTTGAATCGAGAATGAAAAAAAATTCATTAGTTTT
>Ga0115005_10001371_pt1 | contig 19314 bp, 10 predicted proteins | sample ArcOceMetagenome_FD_87163 | JGI IMG/M metagenome (GOLD analysis project Ga0115005, IMG submission 87163) | Marine eukaryotic phytoplankton communities from Arctic Ocean - Arctic Ocean - Greenland ARC118M Metagenome | ecosystem: Environmental > Aquatic > Marine > Oceanic | place: Arctic Ocean... | reverse complement strand
TATCAATTCTAATTTGAGTTTCGTAGGAATCCGTCGGTGCCATTTTTTCTGTAAAAAATTTAACCTGACAATAAATTAAATTGTCCTCTTCTCGAATTGGCGCTTCCATTTGCAAAGTATTGATGACATCAGCACAAGCAAAAGTTTGAATATTTTCATCTTCATGCCCATAGAGGCAAATGATCGGAGCATCAACTGACACCCGAGATTCGACGGTTGGTTCTTCCCAATCTGCTCGCAATCTTTTTTCGTGCAAAGCATTGGTACTCCAAACTCCTTTAACATTGTGTGCTGGAAATTTCCATCGCAAACTTAAAACTGGCAATTCACTAGGAACTTCGGCTGTCAGTTTCATCTGAAAAATTTGTACGCCAGAATCATTTGAAATTTCGTCAAGATCAACATTAAAATTTTTAGCGTCGCCAATAATCTCAATATTTTCGAGAGTGGTTTTGGTTTGTTTCAAAGTTAATGTTGATTTCACGAGTTTTTATTTTGTTTTGTTTTTTGAAAAATACTTGTTTCGTTTTTTAGACCGCTGCGCTGACAGAGGACAAATCGTTGCCTGTGGCAACTGACAGAAGACAGACTGACGATATTTATTATGAACCACTATTCTAATCGTCAGTCTGTCAGCGCAACGATCTGTCAAAAAGCACAGCCATGTCTCTGTCAGCGAAGCGATCTATGACTCTAATCGTCAGTCTGTCCTCTGTCAGAGAGCGCAGCGAACGATCTGTCTTCTGTCAGCGAAGCGGTCAATTCCTTGTCATAATAATGTGTCGCATCAAAAATCAATTCATCCATTTTTTTATTTTCCAAAGCGGTTCTTTCTTCATTCCATTCTAAAGTCTTTTTCAAATCCTCCATCACTTTCTCCCGGATCACGGCAATACTTTTTATATCGAAATATAAACGCCCCGTTCGCCTAACAAAAAAATCTTCGGCACTTGACACCATCTCATAATGCATTCCAAACCAAGCCTCCGCTCTGGCCAATGAAACTTCTGGCACATCTGAAAATTCAATCATTTTCAGTAAAATCAAATCAGCTTGCGTTCCATAATTAGTCGTCAAGTACCCAGCATAATATTTATCCAAACCTTTAAACTCCACTATCTCTTCCAGCTTCTTAATATACTTTTCAACTGCTTTATAATCTGCTAAAGGTTTTGGTGTCAAAGGAATTTTTCTAGTGTTACATTTCTTAAAACTCTTCTTCGTGACACCTTCCATTTTTTTCAAAACCAAATCCACGATCCGTTGTCCCATCTTTCGATAGCCGGTCAATTTTCCACCAGCGATGGAAATCAAACCTTTTTCGGAAACAAAAATTTCATCCTTTCTGGATAGTTCCGATGCTGATTTTCCTTCCTCATGAATCAAAGGCCGCAAGCCTGCCCAATTGGAAATGATGTCTTCCTCCGAAACTTTTACCGAAGGAAATGCATGATGAACGGCTGCCAAACAATAGGCAGCATCATCCTTCGTGCACACAACTCGATTAAGATTTCCAGTATAATTAGTATCGGTAGTTCCGACATAAGTTGCACGGCCTCTTGGTACTGCAAAAATCATTCGTCCATCAGGTCCATCGAAATAAGTCGTGTGCTGCAAGGGTAATTTTTCATGTGAAAAAACGACGTGTATCCCTTTCGTCAAATGCAACCTTTTACCAGTTACCACTCCATCTTTTTTTCGAATTCGATCTACCCAAGGCCCACCTGCCGAGACCACCATTTTTGCTTTTATGGAAAAATCATTCCCATTATTCTCATCACGACAAATGACTCCATTGACTACCTCATTAGCATAAGTAAAATCTTTTACCTTACAATAATTCAAAGCAGTTGCTCCATGAGTGGCAGCTGTTTTTAATAACTCAATCGTAAGTCGAGCATCATCCGTTCGATACTCTGCGTAGTAACCACCACCTTTCAATCCGTTTTCGCCGAGCAAAGGTTCGAGTGCTAAAGTTTGTTTTTTTGACAACATTTTTCGTCGATCATCACCTTTTACTCCTGCCAAAATATCGTAGACCATCAAGCCAAAAGAGGTCGCCCATTTTCCATAAGTCCCTCCTTTAATTAACGGCATCAACATTTTTTCGGGCAAAACTAAATGTGGTGCCAAGCGATGAACGATCGCTCTTTCGGTACCAGTTTCTCGCACTAATCCGATGTCTAACTGCTTCAAATATCTCAAGCCACCGTGAATCAATTTAGTAGATTTACTACTCGTCCCGGAAGCGAAATCTCGCATTTCTACCAAGGCCGTTTTCAATCCTCTTGCCGATGCATCTAAGGCAATTCCTGCCCCAGTTGCGCCTCCTCCGATGACGACTAAGTCAAAGGTTTCGTTTTTTAATTTCTCGATATGTTCTTCTCGATTTAAGATCGAAAAGGGGAATTCTGTTGAACTCATTGCTGAATTTTTTGATGTGATTTTATTTTTTTTTTAAATAGGTTTTCTGAGAATGTGAATATGTTACACTATATTCTTTTATTGGTTGTTTCTTTTTAATTTATTCATAAACACAACTTTTAGATTCTGAACAAACGAAATAATCCTTATAATTCTTCGCCTGCTCATCCATACACCCGCAAAGATCAAGCAACCTAATATTTTTGAAATCAATCGGATGACTCTCCGCTTGCAATGCAATATATCCTTCCGTCAAAATGGTACTGTCCTTGGCAATCCAATCTTCTTTATCTCTCACAATTTTAAATTGATCCCAATCTTTTCCTTCATTTTCTTTGCTAAGAAACCCGCCACCAATTAGTGGTTTTTGAAAAGTCAAAACGGTATCTCCTTCGATCAAAAAAACCATTGACTCTCCACCTAAAACTATTGCTTCTACCTGCACCCATCGATCACCATGATAAGTAGCAGAAGTAGAATTAATACAATGGTTAAAATTGATCGTGTCACCCATCATCACCGCTGTTCCAGGAGTGCAAACATTTCCAGTTGTTCGATCGCCTTCGCCAAGTCCACCCAATAGTTGCAACTCAACTGAAACAGGAAAACCCTGCCCAAGTTCATTACTTTTTGCAGATTGTGAATGAAACATGATTCCACTATTTCGAACATTCCAGCTAGCCCCTCCTGGGATTTGTTCTCCTAAAAATCTGTAGTCAAATTTTATTTTGTAATAACTATAAGGTGTCTTATAATACATGTGTCCAAATGCATCATCGAAGTTTTCATAGTTATCATATTTAATTCGAATCATACTATTCTCTACTGCAAAAGTTTCCTTGTAATTTTCATTCAGCGAATACCCTGCAATTTTGATTTCCCAATCAGAAAGGTCTTTTCCATTGAAAAGTGAAACCCAATTTTCTTTTGCTGAATTTGAGGAATCAGAAGAATTATGAGTTGACTGACAGCCAAACAAAAATGAAATTAAAACAGCAACAACGAGTAATTTTTTCATTTAATTTATGTTTATTTTTTATCAAAAATACATCGTTCAGGAACTGAACAGGCAAAGTAGCTTTTGTAATTCTTTGCTTTTTCATCCATACATCCACATAAATCAAGTATTTCTATTTTCCTAAAATCAAAACCTTGACTCTCCGCTTGAATGGAAATATAACCATCCAGCATTCTAGTTCCTGCTGGAAAAGCTAAGGTATCTAACCCAGGCAAATCACCACCAACCACAGGTTTCATGTAAGTCATCACCGTATCTCCTTCGATCACATGATGGATAATTGAATCGCCAAAAACGATGGCCTCGGCAGTTACCCATTGCTCCCCGTGGTACGTTTTACTATTTGAATCCACGCAATGCGGTTCGAAAAATTCTCCGTTCAAAGTCACATGACAACCTGGTGTACATAAGTTTCCAGTTGCTCGTTCGTCCTTTCCATTTCCTCCCAACAATTGAAATTCAATCGACATGGGAAATCCTTGATCCAACGTCATCGACTCAGGTGACTGACAATGTAACATCAAACCATTATTCGCAACTGCCCATCCTTCACCTCCGTTTGCTTGTTTTCCAACTGCTCGATATTCCGCTCTGAGTCGATAATGAGAAAATTTATCTTCATGAAAAAGATGCCCAAACTCATTCCGAAAAGTATCATATTCTGAATAGTTACTTTGCAAATTTCCATCGGTCACTCGGAAGGTATTATTGAAATTGTCACCCACTTTGTAACCTGCTAATTTAGCGGTCCAACCTTCCATATTTTTTCCATTGAAAAGTTGCTGCCATTCTTCAACATTTGATGTATCTGTCTTCTTATCATTAGAATCACAACTAAACAAAAGTAAGCAAGTGATAAAAATTAAAATTGAGTTTTTCATTGTTCTTTTCGTTTTGTTTTTTTTATAAAAATATAAACTACCGTCAATCCTCCCAACATCATCAACCACTTCCAATATTGAGTTGGTTCAGTTCTTCCTTGGTTTTGATCTTCTTTAATCCTAATTAATTGATTGACTTTCTGATTGGATAAAATTTGTTTTTTTCCACCTGTCCAAGTTACAATTACTGAATCAATTATTGCTGCCTCACCAACTCCAAAATGCGCAATCGTAGAATTTTGCGACAAGTGACTTGAACCACCTCCGTCAATTTCTCGAATCATTTGAGTTTCCCCAATCACAATTTTTACACGAGAACCAATTCCTTTAAATTCGGAATCCATTCCTTCCAATTCTACCTTAATCCAATTTCCTTTTTGAGGAGAATCATTTCGATATAAAATAGTTTGTGATGGAATTGGATAATGCAAAACAGGTTTTTGATTAACCACCAAAATATCCAAGTCACCATCATGATCAAAATCAAACGTTACCGACCCTCGACTGATCCCATAATCGTTCACTCCGACTGCGCTTGCAATTTCCGTAAAAGTATTGTTATTATTTTCAAAATAAAAATTATTCATAGGGGTACAATTGGGATTTAAATCTCCGTTGGCAGCAAATAAATCAAGATCTCCATCATTATCAAAATCACCAAAATTTGCTCCCCAAGTGATTTTAAATAATTTAGTCCCAAGTTCTTCAGCCTTGTTGACAAATGGTTTCCCTTCCCCTTGGTTGACCATAAATAAATTGAATCGAATGTTGGTTACAAAATAATCGAGCCATCCATCATTATTATAATCCCCCACAGCAGCAGCCATTGCATTGATTCTCAAATCCATGCCGTATTCTTTTTCGACATATTTTAAGGTTGGACTTGGATATTCATTTTCCAATAAATAATTCGGTTTCGCCTTGTATCCAAAATCATGATTCACCAATAAATCTTGATCTGCATCATTATCAAAATCCGTAAAAACTCCTCCGAATCCGAATCCTTTATGATTCAATCCATAATCTTGGTAAACATTTTTGAAAGACTTTCCATATTGATTCAATAACAAAAACCCTTTCGCTGTATTATTTGCATTGACAATTGTTGCATCATTTATTTCATTCAAGGGCCCCGTATAATCATGAAAATAATTTCCAATATATGCATCAGGATAACCATCTGCATTGAAATCTCCAAAACTTACTCCAGTGCTAAATGAGTTCATTTGACTCAATCCATAATCATCTGTGGCATCCGTAAATGTATTGTTACCATTATTTAAAAAAAACAAATTTTTTGCTCTAGGAATCGTTTGAGAAGTATCCGTGGTATTAATTGTGGTGATAAATAAGTCCACCCAACCATCTCGATTAACATCTGCACTAGCAACTCCTTGGGTCATGAATTCTTTGGTCATTTCCATTCCTGAACCTTCGATGATATTTTTAAAAACTCCGTCTCCTTGATTCAAATATAAAATATCTGGATGAGTTCCACCTGTTAAATACAAGTCCTCAAAACCATCATTATTCAAATCAAACACACAAACTCCTCCGCCTAAAAACCCTTCAAAAACGCCAAATTGGTGATTGATTCCAGCAGCCTTAGAAACATCCGTAAACTTAGTTTGGGAAAAAACAATACTCGAAATTAGACATAAACAAAAGACACAAATAAGTTTGTGCAATGGAATAAAACCTGCTGATATTTTAAAAATTTTAATCATTCTATTTTTTTGTAAATGTATTGTTTTATTTCCTCCAGTTCAATTGATTTACATGATCCGCAATTCTCTCTCCTTTCTCCAAACCCACCTCATTATCTTGTGCCGTATGTATTCCTCCATAAAATCTAGAATCGGCAGTTTCCTTTGCCACAGCCGAAAAACTAGCGAATGATCGAGCCACAAAATCTACATTTCGCATCACATCTTTTTCCCTCCCAACATGCGAATCATCCACAAAACTAAACTCATCTCCATACAAATCAATCATCACGGTCGCAGCGGTGGAAGCTTGAATCGCATGCCCTGATGGAAAAGAAGGAAAGGGTGGATCTGGCCAAAATGAATTCCATTCTTCATCAATAAATTTGGGAATAAATGTATTCGGTCTTTCTGTGAAAAAATGATATTTCCATTTCCAACAATTGATAAATGCATCGGCAACTGACATTCCAATTCGAGCATAAGTTTCGGCACACTTTATCACTTCAGGTTGCTTCGCTTTTATCGCAATAGTTGCGATATAATAGGAATGTCCCGGCGGTGTAAATGTATCATCAGGATCATCACCCCACCAAAGTGCTGCTGCTTTTTCTGCTTGGGTAAGAGTTTTATCCTTTTGATAGACCTCTAAAAATTGCCGATAATATGCAGATGTTTTAGTCGTATCATAAGCAATCATTTCAGGCAAAGGAACCTGTGAATTCTTTTTTACAAATGTTCGATTCTCCCCCCAATGAGGATGCAACGGATGATGACTAAATGACTGAGCAAAAAGTGGCGGTTTCCATGAACCAAGAAATTCAGGATGCACTAAGCTCTTGTCAAAATTCTTCAAATATCCTCGATGGCCACCATCTGTTTTTGACCATGCAAAAATACTTTGAGCAATTTCCTTTCCGAAAGCGACAGATCGTTGAGCCACTTTTTTATTTTTTATTTTGGAAAAAAAACTATCGTAAATAACTATTTCCAAAGAATCGATTTTAACTTTATTGCTATCCGCAGTTTGGATATAAATGCTTCGCAAAATTTCTGCTTGCCCTGCATTCATTGCTAAAATCCAATTGTATTCTTCCTCGATTTTCGGCAAGGGTAATTTTTCCAAATCATTTAATTGTCCAGCCAATGACTGATAAGTTGGATAACCATGCACCATTGATTCATACATTGTCAATCCAATATACCCTAAACATCTTGAGGCAAAAGTTGGTGAATTGGCTGGCGTGTATTTTGTTACATGCATCGTCATCTCTGCCCAATCTGTGGCAACTTCTTGCTCTTTTTTTTCCATTATAACCTTCGGGGTACATTGTTGCAACAATATACTTACAAAAAGTAAAAGGAAGATTTTTAACATATTTTTTCTAAAAGCCATATTTAATAAATACTAAATTCAATTTAAAATAATTGAGTATTCTGAATTTTATCCTATATTTTAATTCAACTTATAACTCACCATTTCAGCTTGATTAATTCCAAATAACAATGTATTTCCAAACTTCAAAACATCCTTCACATCACCTTGAATATTCAACCCAGATTTTGATTGATTGATATATTCAAAATCACCTTGACCATTCCCTTGAAGTAAAACGCCATAATTAGAATCCATCCTTCCCATCCTTAATTTCATGTGACTATTATTCCCACATAACAATACATCTACATTTCCATCTCTATTAAAATCCAAAATACTAATTGCATTGATTGGAGCATATTGAACTTGAATTGGAAGATTTTGTTTTTTGTATTTCCCATCAGAATTACTGAGAAAGAGACTTGTCTCCATTTCATTTGCCACCCATTTTTTAGCACCTTGAAGTTCTTCTTTTTTAAAAATATCCTCAATCCCTGTATCTGAAAAACTTTCATAAGTATTGAATCGAGGACGAAAAGAAGAGAGTTGTTTTAACAATTCATCCCTCGTTAAATAAGGATATTTTTTTCCTGAAATGTAAAAATTAAAAATCGGATCAACAGATCCATTTTTATCAAAATCTTTATAAACCAGTTCTGCAGGTTCATTTTCCGAAACTTTAAATTGAGTATTCGTTCCAATATTCCCAATCAGCAAATCTGGGTTTTGGTCTTGATTAAAATCGCCGACAGCAATTGTATTCCACCATCCTTTATATTTTTTTGCAAAAATCGCTGCTGTCTTATTTTCTAATTTCCCCTCTTTAAAAATAAAAGCTGAAACAGGTAACCACTCTCCTACCACCACTAAATCTTTTGCTCCATCTCCATTCAAATCAATCCATTCGGCATCAGTTACCATTCCAATATCTTCTAATTCAGGAGCAATTGTTTTTATCTGATTAGAAAATTTTCCTTTCCCATCATTTAATAACAATGTATTTACGGGCGCCTCAGGGTGTCGCCCTACGACGACTCTTGCTCCAACAAAAATATCTAAATATCCATCAGAATTAATGTCATGAATTGCTATGGTTGAATTACTTTCAAAACTTTTTGGTAGGGCGTTTTCGCTTTTTGAAAAATTACCTTTGCCATCATTTAAGTATAATCGATCTTGCAGAGAAGGATCATTAATTTTGAAATTATGATAACCTCCGCTTGCTACATAAATGTCTAAATATCCATCTCCATTTGCATCAAAAATTGCTGCATCCGTATCTTCTGATATTTTATCTTTTGCAAATGCATTATTTTCTTTTCGTTGAAATTGATTATTTTTTTGTTGTAAAAAAACAGACGCAGACTGACTTTTACTTCCTCCTATAAAAACATCATCTAGTCCATCGCCATTCAAATCACCCTTGGTCATACATGGCCCTTGATGTGATAATTCGCTCAACAATAGAAGTTGTCTGTCAAAATCTAAAGTAGATTGTTTTGGGTTTTTATAATTTATTGGTGAGGTGTTTTTTGTAAAAATTGGTTTTGGTTTCCGAGGTGTAGAAAATTTTGAGGTGGCGTTTTTTTCTTGAAAGGTTAACACTTGATCAGCGGAAACATTTGACTGTTTTTCCATTTTACCATTTTGCCAAATCACGATTACAGAATCAATGGTATTATTCCCCCCTAAACCAAAATGTAAAATGGGCGAGACAGAAGAAAGATATCCACGTGTTGGTTGTTGTTCAACTGTCTGTATTTTTCCTCCATAAAATAGTTGAACTTTTGCACCGATTCCTAAAGTATTTAATTTGTCCCCTGCGAGTTTTATTTTCAGAAAATGAAATTCATTATACTTAGTTTCATTCCGAAAAAGGAACGCCGGTTTATTAATATTATTCACCACCAAATCTAAATCTCCATCATTGTCAAAATCAGCATAGGCTGCTCCGTTGCTATTGGAGGCATGATGTAATCCCCACTCTTTAGTTTTATTTTGAAAAGTAAAATTCTTGCCTCCCGCTGAAGAAGGTTGATTTAAAAACATATAATTCACTACATCGGAAGCCGGCATATTTTGAATAAGTTCAAGAACATTCTCCCGTTTCAATCGGCCTTTTCCTTGAACAAAATCATTCATATAATTAATGAAATCCAAGTTAGTGTAATCACGAGTATAGCCATTAGTAATATATAAATCTTTCCAACCATCATTATCATAATCAGCTGCTAGTGCTGCCCAACTCCAGTCTGTATTGGAAATTCCTGCTAGCTGTCCTATCTCGCTAAAAGTCCCATTTCCATTATTTAACTGCAACATATTTCGCATGTATTGATAATGAAAACCGCTCCGAACATTTAAATCGAATTTGGAATAATTATCAGGAGCGACTAGTAATTTTTGTCGTTGATTATCTTCTGGCAACATGTCCAAGGTGATGATATCTTGCAAGCCATCATTATTCAAATCAGCCACATCGTTACCCATAGAGAAATGACTATTGCACCTTATTTGTTCTTTAAGTTGGTTGGAAAAAGTTCCATTTTTATTATTGACATATAAATAATCAGGAATAGTGTAATCATTGGAAACATAAAAATCAACCCAACCATCTTGATTCAAATCTGCGATTCCAATACCCAAGCCATAAGTTAAGCTTGAACCATTTATCCCTGATCTTTTTGTTACATCTTTAAAAAAACCATTGTCTTGACGATATAATCTAACCCCTTGCAGTAAATCATCTTCCCCCATCTTTTTTGCCGTACTTACTTCGTTCAAAACAGGAAGAGATTTTGGATTATGATTTAACAAAAGCATATCTAAATCACCATCTCTATCGTAATCTAAAAAGTATCCTTGGTTGCTATAACCTTTACTATCTAATCCGTATTTCGCAGCTTCATCAATAAATGTAGGAGTATTGTTATTTCCATTTCCTTGATTAACAAAAAGTTGATTCGCTCGCTTCTCATCTGGCAAAGCACCTGAATAACAGATGTAAATATCTAAGAGATTATCCCCATTAATATCTACTATAGTAACTCCAGTTTTCCAAGGTCCATTTCGTCCTGCTGCGCCAGAAGAAAAAGTAACATCTTTGAATTGCAAGTTTCCTTGATTGAGGTATAATTTATTTTCCCCCATATTGGAAGTAAAATAAATATCTATCAAATCATCCCCATTAAAGTCTCCCGTAGCTACGCCTGCTCCATTATAAAAATATTCATACATCAGGACATTAGTATTTGGCCCTTCAGTCAAAGTATTAGCAAATGTAATCTTAGATTCGTAAGGTGGAAGTAGGGTGAATTTTGGAGACTCAGAAATGGTAGGAAGATTTTTTTCAGCAGTTAAATTTTCTACGTTATCATTTTTACAAGAAAAAAATGATAACATCAAAACGATTAAACTTAAATATGTAATTTTCTTTCTCAAAGGTATGATTGTGATTTTTTTCAAAATTAAATAATCGTCCAAAAGTAATAAACCTATCCTCTAACAAAAGAGGATAGGTTTATTTTTATGAATCAAAATTAAAATTGATTCTCTATAAAATTAGTATCCTGGATTTTGCACTAACAATGAATTCCGTTGAATTTCATCTCTTGTAATTGGACGGAAATACATTTTATCAATCCAAGTTCTCGTTTCAACTTCAGTATTATCAAATACGGTATACTCATAATCATAAACATTTTTGTCATGAATATAAGGTACATGTGCAGTTTGTCCAGCCTTCAATGTTGCTTGAACATTTATTGCTTTAATTCCTCTACCTAAAGTAGTTGGTGCAATCATCCATCGACGAGCATCATGATATCTTTGCTCCTCATAAACCATTTCGACTCTTCTTTCATTTCGATATCTATCTCTCAATGCATCTCCTGAATCAGTAATCGCAGGCATCCCAACTCGGAACCTAATTTGGTTTAACCAATCTCTGGCTTCTTGCTCTTGCCCTAATTCGATACTTGCTTCCACATAATTGAATACAATTTCTGTGTACCGAATAAATGGCCAAGGTATAGTTTGAGTATTAGATTGATTATCAGGCAAAGCTGGATTTGGATCGATGAACTTACGCGTGTAATAATGAGTTCGACTTCCATTCCAGTTTTCAATATCAGATTCTCTTGTATCAACTCCATTTATTACACCACCATTTCCATCATCGTAATATCCAGTTTGAATTTGATCCATTGGATCAATACCAACCACATCTGATGGTCTTGGTTTCCAACCTGCTCCATCATAAAGAATAGTTGCATAAAAACGAGGATCTCTATCTGCATAAGGATCAGCAGCATGCGCAGGGTTACTCCAATCAAATGAAGTACCATCCATCATTTCATAATCATCCACTAATTGTTGGATAGGTGTATTTCCTGCCCAGTTATGATAACCGTTTGGGCCATTGTTGATCCCGTAATGTAATCCACCTAAAGGCCAGTTAGATTCAACGGTATAATCAGCAGTAGCGGAACGTTGAAATACTAACTCCATGTCAGCAGAACCATCTGCGGCACCACTTCCGCCACCCATTGCCATTGCGGTATAATTTGCTTGTCCATCCTCAGGAGAAGCAGGTCCACTTAAATCTAACTTATAACCATTACCTTCATTCAACGCTGCTAATGCTGCAGCTTGAGCTGCTTGCCATCTTGCATTTTGATCTCCTGAAGTGTAAGCTAAAATCTCTAAATTTGAAAAAGAAGCTAATTCACCTGAGTTAGCAGAAGCAGTAGGTCCATCATGCAAATCACTTGCTGCATAAAGTAGGATTCTTGATTTTAATGCTAAGGCACTTAATTTAGATGCTCGACTTCCACTTGCTCCCATACCATCTAATAAAGTTGCAGCCATGTCTAAATCAGCTACCATAAAATCAACACATTCTTTGTAAGTATTTCTGGAAATAGAATAATCTTCATTTAAACCATAAGGTGAATCAATGATCGGCACCCCTCCAAAATATCTTACTAATTGCTGATAATAATAAGCTCTTAAGAAATGAGACTCTCCTAACAAGCGATTTTTAAGCGAGGCATCGATTTCAGCATTTGGTAATTCTTGAATCGCAATATTAGCTTGTCGAATCGCTAAATACATGTTATTCCATTCATAAGTTGGACTCATATAAGCCAAGTTAGTTGGGCTTTCTGTTCCTTCATTAAGAGGTGGAATTGGTCTTCCTGCATGGGTAAACATAGCTTCATCCGTATAAGCAGCTAGTGCTTGCTCTTCGAATCCACCATAACCTAAATAGGAATATACATTAAATACAAATGCCTCAGACAAAGCTCCATCAGCCCAAGTCGCATCAGACGAAATCTTGTCTAACGGTTGAGTCTCGAGGACATCTGAATCACATGAAGTTGATACTATCAGGAACATCAAAAGTATTGAGCTCAGTATCAACGGAAATTTTGTTTTTTTCATAATAAAACGTTTTTTAATTTTTTTGTTAAATGTTAAATTTCAGTTTTTTGTCAAAAAAATCATTCTTATAATCTCAAACTAAAACCTACATTAATCACTCTAGACTGAGGATAAGCAACACCGGTAGACGTAGTTGTCTCAGGATCAAATACTCCATGTTTGTCTAAAGTAAACAAATTAAAAGCATTGACAAAAACTCTTACACTACTAAATCCAGCTTTTCCTACAAGTCCATCATTTCCTAAAGTGTATCCTAATTCTATATTTTTCAATCGGATATAATCTTTATCAAATAAGAAGTAAGTGTTATTTCCAAAGTTACCTCCTGTATAATAGGTATCTCCACGACTAGCAAGTCTAGGATGTTCAGCACTTGGATTATCTATTGACCATCTGTTGTCGTGACTATATTTCAAGTAATTTCCAATATCTCCTGATTCCGTTTGTACAGGAACTTTTGCTCCAGTTGCTCCTTGGAAAAGTAAAGAGAAATCAAAATCTCGATAATTAGCTCTGAAGGTAAAACCAAAATTGAACTTAGGTACTATACTTTCGTCTAGTCTTACTTGGTCATCACCATCTATTAATCCATCACCATTTGTATCAACAAATCTCATATCACCTGGAATTAATTGAGGGGTAACCGCACTATAATCTACTGAATTTGCATCAATCGCAGCTTGGTCAAGAAATGCTCCATCAGATTCATATACTAAGAACGAACCAATAGGTTTTCCTTCTTGCAACTGGTATTCAGGTGCACCTGGAATTTCATCCATGAATACTACCTCATTATTTGCCCATCCACCATTTATACCTACGCTATAGGTTAATCCTTTTCCTCTGATGTCGCCACCATTGTAATTCAAGCTAAATTCGAATCCTTTGTTGTTTACCTTTCCTGCATTTACTGGAGGTAACAAAGAACTAATTCCAGAAGAACCTGGAGTAGAACCTGTTTTTTGAATCAAAATTTGATCTCTTCTATTGTAGAAATATTCTAAGATCACATCTAATCTATTTCCAAATAAAGCTGCATCAATTCCGAAGTTAAAATTATTAGCTCTCTCCCAAGTAAAGTCAGGATTCGCTAAAACCGTCTCTGTCAATGTATTTGCTACCGAACCACCAATTGGGAAATTTCCAAATCCATAAGTTGAAAGGTAAGCATACTCCTGAAGTTGATCATTGAAAAATACTTGATCATTCCCCATTTGACCGTAAGATGTTCTTAATTTAAGATGATCTACTTTTGGTATGTTGAACCAATCTTCTGAAGAAACATTCCACCCTAATAATACTCCAGGGAAAAATCCAAATCTTCCTGATTCTGGAAAAATATAAGATCCATCATATCTCCAAATAAATTCGGCTAGATATTTTTCTTTAAAATTATATTGAAGACGGCCATAATATCCTAATCGAGGTCGGCTATAGGCACTACCAGTTGTATTCTGTTGGCCTGCTCCACCTGCAAATAATTGATCAATGGCAGAAGAAACAAAGTTTCGTCTAAATGCAAGGAAAAAATCTCCTTCAAATTTCTCTTGAGTCACCCCTGCTAAAGCAGCAAAACCATGATCACCTGATTGGCGATTATAATTTAAATATGCCGTCATATTAGTGTTCAATAAAGAAAAAGAAGTTTGTGTCAATCGTGGATCTGTAAAATTAGATCGAACAGCTGGCTCCAAAAGTGGGGTAGTTCCATCTGCTTCATAAGATACTTTATCCCAGAAATATAATTCCCAAGGCGTTTGCCAAATTTTACTTGTTGTATTATTTTTATCTACTGCTCCACTTAACGTAAGCGTCAAACCTTCAATCCAAGGATTCGTAATATTTACCCCTGCATTCAATTGAAATACATCGGAAGGAGTAGATTGATAACCTGTTGCATTGGTAGTAATTACATATGGATTTTGTCCATTCTCAATATCAGGACCTGGTTTTCCATTTGGCCAAACCTCTGGTTCTGTTGGACGACCTCTCATCAACATTCTAAAAATCGAATTGGCACTCTCAGTTGGATAGTTTCTATCTTCTCTTCGACCATTGATGCCAATATTAGTAGAAATATATTTATTGATTTTAGCGTCAACATTCAATCTAAAACTGTACTGCTTATAATAGGTAGCTGAGTTCTTGTAAAATGCATCTTGATCTGTAAAACCAACTGAACCGTAATATCTTACCGCTTCAGATCCACCACTTATAGATAAATGATGACGTTTTTGAAGAGACCAATTTTTAAATGCATCTCCAAACCAATCAGTATCAGGATGTCCCCAAGGATCAGATCCATTTCCATATTTCTCAACTGCATCAGGGCTAAAGTTGGCACTTAAACTTCCAATATCAGGAGTTGGAGAATCATAAACACCACTACTTTTTAGGCTACTTGAGGCAGCTCCCCATTCATTAACAGGAATGGATTTATAGATAGGCAACTCATTCATGATGTTGGCATATTCAACAGCATTCGACATCTCAGGAATCACCGTTGGTTGAGACCAACCTGCGTTAAAATCATAACTAACAGTAGGCTTACCTGCCTTTCCTCTTTTGGTTGTAACTAGGATTGCACCGTTTGCAGCTCGTGCTCCATAAATAGCAGCAGAAGCATCTTTCAATACAGATACTGATTCAATATCTTGTCCATTGAGTCGTCCAAGTCCACCATCTCGATCAGGAATACCATCAATTACAATCAGAGGACTACTATTTCCTAAAGTATTTGTTCCACGGATACTAATCGTTGCATCGTCATTTCCAGGCTCTCCACTTGGTTGAATCACGACTAACCCAGGTAATCTACCTGCTAGTGTAGTCGTAAGATTTACAGAAGGTGACTCCACCAGAGCTTTACCCTTAAGTTGTGCAACAGCACCTGTAACGGTAACTTTCTTTTGCGTACCGTAAGCTACTACAACTACTTCATCCAATGTAGTTCCTTCCTTCATTGTAACATTATAACTTGTTTCTGTTCCAACTGTGAAAGTTTGTTCCGTGAAACCAGTATAACTAAATACTAAGATTTCATCTTTGTTCGCTTGTATGGAATAATTTCCATCAACATCACTAGACGTACCATTTCCAGTACCTCTTATTATAATGTTAACCCCTATCAAAGGTTCTTCATTGGTATCCGTGATGGTTCCCGAAATAGTCATTTGACTAAATAAAGAGGAACTTATCAAGGAGGCCAATAAAATTAAAAATGTTGGTAATTTTTGTTTCTTCATACTAAATTGTTTTAAGAGTAGTAAAATGTAGATTGTAGCTTTGTTTATAAAAATAAATGTTAATATATCAGGACTATTATCTGCCTAATAACTGGAATTATATTTTGTAAAAAAAACAAATATAAAATTATATTTTGCTTTTAATAAAATTAACACAATGTATCAAATAATAAATGTAAAGTATACGTTTATTACTTAAAAATGTAACTTTAGAATAAAATTTTATGCACTTAGACTCAAAAAAAATATTTTATCATGATGCGACTCCTTTATTGATTGCTGTAGATTGCATCATATTTGGATTTCATGATGGAGAATTAAAACTGCTTTTATTTAAAAGAAAGATTGAACCTTTCAAAGATAAATGGTCAATCATCGGAAGCTTTATCAAAAAAGAGGAAAGTGTAAAATCCGCAGCTAGTCGAGTTTTGAAGAAACATGCTGGATTGCAAAATATTTTCATGGAACCCCTAGGGTGTTTTGGAGACGTAGAAAGAGACCCTGGAGCTAGAGTTATTTCTCAAGCTTTTTTTGCGCTGATCAGAATTGGTCAAGATGAAATAAAAACGGTCAATACTCATCAAGCAAAATGGTTTGATTTAGACCTTATCCCTGAGTTAATTTTAGATCATAATCAAATGGTCAATGAAGCTCTGGAAAAACTGAGAAGAAAAACTCGATATTCACCGCTCGGTTTTGAATTACTCCCCAAAAAATTTACCATCCCTCAATTGCAAAAATTATATGAGGAGATTTATCAAAAGAAACTAGATGCTAGGAATTTTAGGAAAAAAATCCTAGCCATGAATATTATGATTAAACTTGATGAAAAAGACAAAACCAGCTCAAAAAAAGGAGCATTCCTCTATAGTTTTAATCAAAAAAAATATGAAAAAATGATGGATAAAGGCATCAATTTCCTTTTATAGATTATCCGAAATATTTATTAATTAAGTTCATATACAGAATTAATTAGGAATTTTAAGGACAAGGTTTTTTCGATACTTTTAAAAAAAAATCCTTGCATAGCCTAATTCTAGAAATATTTTTTCAGGAAAAATAGCGAAAAAAATATTTTCAAAGACAGGATTAATTTTGTCTGTGAACTTTAGTAACGGTCTAATAACTTATTTAAAAAAAACTATTTACTTTTGCAAAATAATATAATTTCAAATAAACATACAATGATCTCGCAGATTCAAAAGATCTTTTCTTCTAAGTTTTCCGATCAATCAATTCTTATCAAATCTCCTGGACGAATCAATTTGATTGGAGAACATACTGATTACAATAATGGATTTGTAATGCCTGCTGCCATCGACAATGCGATGTATTTTGCGATTGGGAAAAATGGGAATTCGATTTTAGACATTTATTCTTTCAACTATGAGGAGTCTATCGTTTTTAAAAAATTAGAGAAATTAGCAACTCCGAGCTGGGGAAGTTACTTTAAGGCGATTCTCGAAATTCTAAAGGAAAAAGGATTTCCGATCCAAGGTGTTCAATGTGTTTTTGGAGGTAACATTCCAATTGGAGCAGGACTTTCTTCTTCGGCGGCACTTTGTTGTGGGTTTATTTTTGGGCTTTCGGAATTGTTTAATTTAAAAATCAAGAGAGAAGAAATCGCAAAAATTGGTCAAGCTGCTGAGCATCGGATTGGACTCAATTGTGGATTGATGGATCAGTACGCAGTTTTGTTTGGGAAAAAAGATCATGTATTTTGTTTGGATTGTGAGAACCTTGAAATAAAATATATTCCCTTCAAATTAGAAAACCACACCCTAGTTTTAATCAACTCAAATATCGAACATCAATTAGCTTCTGCAGACTCGGAATACAACGTCAGAAGAGCATCTTGCGAAAAAGTAGTTGAGCTGATCTCTAAAGATTTTCCCAAAATAAAATCACTTCGAGATATTGATGCTCCGCTTTTAGAGAAATATAAAAACGAGATACAACCCATTGATTTTCAGAGAGTTAGCTATGTTGTTAAAGAAAACGGAAGAGTCCATCAGGTCATTGATTTATTAGAAAAAAATGATTTGGAAGAAATTGGAAATGTATTGTTACAAGGTCATCATGGTTTGAGTAAAGAATATGAAGTGAGTCTTCCAGAGTTGGATATTTTGGTTGATTTAACAAAAAAAGAAGCAGGCGTTTTGGGAGCAAGATTGATGGGCGGAGGATTTGGTGGAGCTACCATTAACTTAGTCGCCAATGAAAATAAACCAGCAGCACTCGCCAATATCAAACAGCAATATTTTGAAATGACTGGCCTAGAATGTAAAATGCATGAGGTCAATATTGAAGATGGGGTGAAAAGGATTTGAATATCGAACAAGGATTTGTGAAGTATGGCAAACTTGCTCTTGTCAAACTTCTCAAATCCTTGTTCCTTGTTCGATATTCAATATTCAATATTCAATATTCCTATACTCAATTATATCTTCGAATCATCCCCATAAACGCATTTACAAAAAATATCCCTTGCACGATAATCAGCAACGTCATCAAAGAAATAATAGAATTAAATACATCCTAAATCGAAAATTCAATTAGCAACCTCTCATCTGAAACTTTCCATAACAATACAATCACGGTTAATACAGAAAACACCAAATGCAAAATGCCCATTTTGTAATGAGTCTTAATTTTGAGGCCTCAATTGATGAAAGCATATAATCCCCCGAAAGTAAAAAAGATTATGGCCGATACCACCCAAGCCAGATAAAAAGGGGTAATAATTAGATTTCCATCCAAAAATAATCCGAATACTTTTTCAGGATAAAGAAAGAGGCAGATCAGGAATGCGAATAAAATAGATTCAGAATTTTCGGTCGCTTAGTTTGTGCTTAGTTTTTGCTTTGAAAGCATGAGTTTACCTGGATAAATGATTGATTTCAAAGGGGAAAATAAGGACAAATGAAGTAGTGAAAATTCTGAATCTATTTAGTTCGCATTCCTAAGTGAAAAAACATAAAGAAAAAGCCCATCAGGCTAAATAACCAATCCACCTTTCTGGCAGGTGAATAATGTTGATAAATCGGTAATTGATTCTCCAGTAACATAATCGTTTTTGAAAATTAGCAATAGCTAGTTCTACTTTAAGACTCTAGATTACTTTGAAATTTTAGCGAATCAATTTATTTGAGAAATCCCAAAGTGATGCTTTTTCTTTTTGGCATAAGCCCAAAAAGAAACAAAAAACCCTAGGCTT
>Ga0115005_10001370_pt1 | contig 19317 bp, 17 predicted proteins | sample ArcOceMetagenome_FD_87163 | JGI IMG/M metagenome (GOLD analysis project Ga0115005, IMG submission 87163) | Marine eukaryotic phytoplankton communities from Arctic Ocean - Arctic Ocean - Greenland ARC118M Metagenome | ecosystem: Environmental > Aquatic > Marine > Oceanic | place: Arctic Ocean... | reverse complement strand
CCATAGCTCGTCTTCTTGAGCTTTTCGGCCTGTAACATTAAATCGGCTTGTGAAATCCAGCCATTGTGAAATGCAATCTCCTCCAGGCAAGCCACCTTTAATCCTTGACGATGCTCGACCGTTTGAACGAATTGACCTGCCTCAAGAAGGGAATCATGAGTGCCAGTATCTAACCAAGCAAAACCTCGACCTAACAACTCGACCTTTAAATCCCCCCTGGCTTGATAGGCGTTGTTGATATCTGTAATTTCAAGCTCGCCTCGCGACGACGGCGTAATACTCTTAGCAATCTCCACAACATCATTATCGTAGAAATAAAGCCCGGTTACTGCATAGTTAGATTTGGCAGCGCTCGGCTTTTCCTCAATGCTTAAAACATGACCCTGAATATCGAACTCAACAACTCCAAAGCGTTCAGGATCTTTAACATGATACCCGAAAATAGTCGCCCCCTTATCTCGGGTGGTAGCGGCATTTAACTTCTCAGTAAAATGCTGGCCGTAAAAAACATTATCCCCAAGCACTAGAGCAACAGCATGATCGCCAATAAAACTTTCACCAATAATAAAAGCTTGAGCAAGTCCATCGGGGCTCGGCTGAATAGCATAGTCAAGGCAAACACCTAAATGAGAGCCATCACCCAATAAGCGCTGGTAGCCTGACATATCTTCAGGAGTTGATATAATCAGAATATCTTTAATGCCAGCCAACATCAGAACAGAAATTGGGTAGTAAATCATCGGCTTGTCATATATAGGCAGTAGCTGTTTCGATACTCCCATTGTTATGGGGTGGAGTCGACTGCCCGAGCCTCCAGCTAATACAATTCCTTTGTACTTAGATGTCATATATCCGCCCCTATTCTTTCCATCTTATAAGCACCTGAAAGGACTCTCTCCCACCAAGACGTATTTTCCAAATACCACTGAACTGTTTTGCGTAATCCAGTTTCAAATGTTTCCTGTGGCACCCAACCAAGTTCACGCTCAATTTTTGAAGCATCAATAGCATAACGAGCATCATGACCTGGACGATCTTTAACAAAGGTTATTAAATTTCGATACTTATCTATTCCTAAAGGTTTTTTAGGAGCGAGTTCTTCGAGAAGATCGCAAATAGTCTGAACCACTTCAAGATTAGTTTTTTCGTTGTGACCACCAATATTATAGGTCTCGCCGACTTCACCCTCAGTGACGACCTTAATTAAGGCTTTTGCATGGTCTTCAACATACAACCAGTCACGTATTTGTAAGCCATTTCCATAAACGGGCAAAGGCTTACCGTGAATAGCGTTAAGGATTACATGGGGAATAAGTTTTTCTGGAAAATGGTATGGCCCATAATTATTCGAGCAGTTAGTAATAATAACTGGCAGACCATAGGTACGACCCCAAGCCCTCACTAAATGGTCAGACGCCGCTTTACTTGCAGAATAAGGTGATGATGGCGAATACGGAGTTTCTTCAGTAAACAAATCATTTGTACCAGCCAAATCACCATATACTTCATCCGTAGATACATGCTGAAAACGAAATGATTGTTTCTCATTATCATTTAAGCCACCAAAATACTGCCTCGCGGCCTCTAATAAATTAAAAGTCCCATTCACGTTGGTTTGAATAAAATCGCCTGGCCCATCTATGGATCGATCAACATGGCTCTCAGCGGCCAAATGCATGACTTTGTCAGGTTGATGTTCAGAAAATACACGAGCCATAGAAGGCACATCACAAATATCCACCTGCTCAAAGGTGTAAAGAGGATTTTGATCGACTTCACCAATAGATTCTAAATTTCCTGCATAAGTAAGCTTATCAACGTTTATAACCGAATATTGTAAGTCTCTAACTAGGTGCCGAATCACGGCCGACCCAATAAACCCTGCGCCACCAGTAACTAATATTTTCATCTATTTACCTATCTAAGTTTCCAACTATTAATATAACTACACAAAAATGTGGTTGACACCGTGAATTATAATTATTCCAAAGCCATATATACAGTACTAGCCATATCTAAGCTGAGTACGACTAATTTTATCATTTTGAGACAATCAACTCTTGCGGCATTTTTGGAAGGATAGAGCAATATTGCTCGAAATTGACACTGGAAGGAATAGACTTATTCACCTTTAATTCAACTGACGTATATTTTGAATCGCCATCCGGCACTGGAGGTCTAGGACCAACAATACCAATGTCTTTGTGCAAAAATATTTAATAGTTGAAGCAGCTCATTTTTTGTTTTTTTGCAAATGCTACGAACGTTCTTCTATATTAACATACCACCATCGACACCTATGACCTGACCAGTTACATATGAAGATAGATCAGACGCTAAAAAACAGACTACATTAGAGATTTCCGAAGGTAATCCAATTCTTTTCATAGCAATCGAATTAATTCTTTCTTGAAAGACAACGCTAGATACTGATCTAGACATATCAGTGTCTATAAATCCTGGAGCAATGGCATTAACTCTTATATTGTTTATAGCCAGTTCTTTTGCCAGACTCTTAGTAATACCAATAACAGCCGCCTTAGACCCACCGTAAACTGCTTGACCTAGATTCCCATTTGTACCAATAATTGAACTTATATTAATGATCGAACCAATATTATTTCTAGCCATGAAGCGGGATGCATACTGTGATAAAAATAAAACTGAATATGTATTCGTGCTAAACGTCTTCTCAATTTGCCCTAATGATACCATTCCGATCAAAGCGTCATCTAAAATTCCGGCATTATTAACTAATATATCGAGTTTTTTACCTTCTTTTGCATACAATCTAAAAGCAAGCTTAACGCTATCATAGTCTGAAACATCACAAACAAAAGGCCTCGCTTGTAGCTTTTCATTACGCAAAGCCGTAACAACTTTATTCACATTTTCTTCATCGCGACCGTTTATGTAGACCACCGCCCCATTTTTTGCCAAATCATGTGCAATTTGCAACCCAATACCTTTACAGGCTCCAGTTACTAATGCGATTTTTCCATCTAAATTCATAACTTACCTCATTAGCCGGTTTTTTAAGACTAGATATTCAGTTTTCGTCGACACAATACTTTTTTCTGGAACATCAGACTTAACAAAGCTATGTGTATCAACAATGCACGAGTCTCCTAAAATTCTCCCTGGAAAGACTGTCGCCCTTGTCCCTAAAAAACACATTTTCCCGATTTTAGACGAGCCGTTGAGCGCTGCATATGGTGACAAGACAGATGATTCTCCTACATAAGCTTCATGACCTACGCTTGCATTCACATTAATTACTACATTAGGCGCAAGTGTACATCGAGCATTTAATATGACATTAGGGCAAATAACTGCCCCCTCAGCAATCACAGCGCTTCGAGAAACTATGGCTCTTGAGTCAATAAAGGTATAGAATTTACACGTGCCCTTAAGCAAATTATAAATTCTACTCCTTGTTTGAGGATTCCCTATTGTAATCAAAAAATAACAATCCGTATGATTTTCAGCTTGACTAACATCCCCTAAATAATCTACATCGAGAACACCACTACTTCTCTTAGCCGCTAAATATCCAAAAACATAAGCATCATTAGAAGCAGATATATACTCACTTACCTCTAAAAAAAACCCTCCCCCGCCCACCAAAATTAATTTTTTCTTCCCTTTCCTTTCGCTCATAATAAAATCTCTGAAAACTTTTTCTACACTATTTTAAAGTAAAAACTAGATTACTTTATTGTGACCCAAAAAAAACTAGGTAATATTAAAATAAGGATGACTTCAATTATAAAAATTAGCCTACTTTATTTTCGATACGTCAATCTTTCTAGACATAGAATCTATTAGATCATTACCATCCCAAATATGACCGAAATCTAAAGACTCTCCAATAGGCACTATTCTATCAATCCCTCTGTTAGATAAATGCTTTGCGAAAATCCTAATTTCATCTTTACTAAAACCAAACGTTGATAACGTTTGGTCCTGAGCATAAATATGATCTGAAAGATCAGTTAATGATAGAAGTTCATACTCAATCAACAAACCTTCTCCAAAATGATTTGTCCTAAATTTTATTTTAGATTCCAACATTCCATCTAAAACTACCACATTTTTTGAATCGAACGTCGATCGATTGCCATCGACTACTCCAGAAACAGCCATGCTAGATGCGGACACATATCGGTTCATAACGCCTGAGGGTTCTATACCATGTTGTTGAGCTGCCAATATAAGAAACTCCCAAAATCTATCAATTTGAGCTCTCTCTGACGGTAATCCTATAAAGTAAATCGCTATTGGCGACGAGCAAGCCTGTTGACCAAATAGTCTGATATCATTATAAAATAAGGCAGTTAACTTTCGAAGGTCTTCATTGGAAAGCCTATCAAGAGCACTCAGTTTAACAGCCGAAAAAGATGATCTGTTTGGGAATTTAAGTTCCGTAGCTGTAGGCTTTAACGGTAAGGCTCCTATAACACTCACCGCATCGTCCCCACCCCAAATAAGGCGAAGATCACAGTGTCGCGAAACAAGCTCTGTAATCGGACTATCACGGGGATAAGTGCATATTACGAAACGAGCAGCGGCTTCATTGCCATCTGCGTTATAAATCTCATTAAATACCTTTATTAAAATATTTAATTGTGGCGATTCGTTCTGTGAAACTCGAATAAAGCATGAATTACCCGATAGCAAGCAAAGAAAAAACGAGTACACAAAAATAGTATCGACGTTACTAGGCGCAATATGGAGAGAAAGTCCACGGCCAACCCTAATGAATTCATTTACAGTAGGATATGCTTCGCTTAGTTTTTTTATGCTCGACCGCCTAAACCAATACGCCAATGCGACTAAATCAGGGTATTGGTGGATACCTGAAGATTTCAATAGGCGCGAAGAAAATTGGTTCACGAATGACACTGCACGGTCATCAAAAGGCGTCCAAACACCAGAATTCTGCAAATGACTTATTGCCTCATCTACTGAATTAACACCTGTTGGCGCAAATAAAAATTTAATGTTTATACCACTCGAGTATCACTGCAACCCCTAAGTTCAGCCAGAGGCATTCGCCCCGATACAGTAAAATATTTCCCCATCCGCCCACAACCACAATCGTCCTGGCCGTGGATCGTGCCAAGGTCTTCGGTTAATAATGAATGTCCAGGATAACTAACAGGAAGGATACTCAGAACCTGAACAACGCCCTCCTTCCCAAAATCACAAACGTCTAATGTACTTGGATCTCGGATTAGAACTTCAGCATAATCTGGACAATGCAGATATCCATGACTACATTCCATAAAAATGGATCCAACTTGTTCAACCATACCGTAATAATTATGAATCTTACTTATCCCCAAATGATCTTTCAACAAGTCTTTAAACTTTTTGTTATCTACTTTCTGACCCTCTAATTTTTTCCAACCGCCACCGTGAATCAAGATACTTTGATCACCAAAATTAAGCTTAATATTATTATTGACCGCAAATTTAAGAAGTGATTGCCATACAACAAAAGTAAAGCCAAAGATCAGAATAGGGCCATGGTTATACTTTTCCAAATAAGCATGCAGCTCGACGACAAGAATATGCAAATCACTATCAAGGCAATAAAAATGATCACGCCCAAATACCGAATAACCCAAAATTCCAGCAGCTCTCGCATTTAACTTCGTCCGGTCTTTCAATAAATCTTCGCTATCGACAATAACCATTGGGACTCTATTTTTCCCAACAAAATTCTTTGTGATCGAAGCCAAAATTCGCGACTGCCGTTTTGCAGTTATAGCATCGAGGAAAATTTTGGATACACGTTGCCCCGAAGTTCCGCTCGACGTTAAGGTCTTTAAGATTGACGCGGATTCAATGCTGTATAAATCATGCATTTTAAATAATCGGACTGGCATTGCTGGCACATGTCCAATACTCTGCCAATCAGAAATGGTGCCAGGGAAAAGCTTTAAAAAATTTCGATAACCTAAGCATTTTTTTTGATGAACTAATGACAACTCTTTTAAAAATCCCAATAGAAATGAAGACTTTTCTTTTGCATTCAGAGAATATGGATTATCTAAGTTTAATTCATCTAACTTATTATTTAAAAAATCTTCATTCAAAATTAGCTCCCCCTAAAAACAGAGTAATCTTTTTTACCATTTGCTGTCATAGGAAGATTATCAACCGAAACAACCTTTACAAACGTACGATTTATCGAAAATTGGTTTTGCAAGAATTCGTAAATTCCATATTCCTCGATACCTGGAAGAGTAGACGCAATGATTAACTTTTCGTCTTTTCCAGCAACGAGAAATGAGCTACTAAACCTATCTTCAAGTCCAGCCTCAAGCTCATCCAAACCAAATCTAGAGCCCGCTAGTTTAACAAATCGTTTAATTCGGCCAGTTATATAGTAAAACCCATCGCCATCAACCGTCCCAAGATCACCCGTGCGTAATACTTGGCGTTGAATATCGCCCATAAAGAGATCTTGCTTCACTTGAGCATACCCCAACATCACATTCGGACCCTCATAAACCAGCTCATGATCGCAAATAGACAGTGTGCCGCCTGGGATAGGAATTCCTATCGAGCCAATTTTGTCATCTAGTGTGTTAGGAGGAACATAACTAATTCTTGCCGTAGCCTCCGTCTGACCATACATTACGAAAAACTTTTTCCCTTCTGATGCTGCATATTGACTAAACTTTTGAACGTACTTGTCCCCGAGTTTTCCTCCCGCTTGAGTCATTACTTTTAGTGAAGGGAGGTCTTTGTCTAGGAAGCCAGTTCGAAATAACATTTGATAGAAAAATGGCACACCCGAAATGGATGATATTTTCTCTCCGACAAGCGTATCAAAGTACCCTTCATTGAAAGGGGTCTGGTCAGAAAGGTATACACTCGCACCCGATGATAGATGAGAATTTAAAACAGATAATCCATAAGAGTAACTTAGGGGCAAAGTGCAAAATGCCTTTTCATCTGGACCAATTTCAAGAAACTCTGATATCGCAACTGCATTTGTACTTAAATTATTTGCCGAGAGCCTCACTAGCTTCGGACTTCCAGTTGACCCTGAGGTACTTAACAATAGCGCTAAATCACGCGGCAATCGATCTTTCAAACGGCTGGTCTCGTTCACCTCAATGTCATTTAGCCCCTTAGAACCAAAGGAAATAGCAGGTGTATATAAATCATATAGATTGCACTTCAGACTTTCACTTAAATCTGAGGCAAGTAAAAGCGGTACAACAGAAGCTCTTAAGCAAGCTAAATATTTAATCACGCTTTCAATATTCGACTGCATAGGCAAGAAGGCAAGGTTCCCCTTTAAATTAAGATTTTCCAGAACACCTTGATAGCTCCTTACCATATCATTTAAATCAGAGTACGAAACTGATGACTTGTCGGTGATAATTGCTGTACCAGTCAATGACTTTAGATGTTCTTCCGACCAAAACAACTTACTCATTTATTTCCTGTAAATATTTGTTAACTATCTCTTTTGCCATTTCAAAAGAACTCAAGTCAATAACATCGTCAGTCTCAATCATAATGTCAAATTCATCTTCAAGCCCAACAATTAAAGACATATGGGCTACCGAGTCCCACTGAGGAATCGAGCCGTACTCTAATTGGTCAGTAACAACATCGCGGGTAACACCGAGACATTCCATAAAAACTCCTCTTACTCGTTCTTCCATCATTTTCACCTTAGCTTGCTAATATTATATTTTCGAATCAATCATCTCTTGGGGCATCTGTGGAAGCTTAGCAAAGTATTTTACAGCGTTAACACTAGGTACTAGTATCGTCAACGCCGTAACCACCATGATCTTGACGTTGAGCCATATAGATTTATTTTCAACGTACCATACCTCTAGAGAACCCTTGTATGGAGAAATTATCTGTCTATAAAAGTCACGCGCATCCGACCGATGTGAGTAATAGCTTTCTTCGTCACGTAGTACTAATGAGCCTATACCAGTTAAACCGGGAAGCACAGACCGAAGCAATCTGGACACCTCTACATTGTAATGCCCCTCACCTTCTGGAACTAAGGGCCTCGGCCCTACAATACTCATGTTACCGAAAAAAACATTGAATAGCTGGGGTAACTCATTTATTTTTGTTTTTCTCAAAAATCCACCGATAGGTAATACTCTTGGATCATTTTGCATAGTCAGCGTTCCAGCACCAATGTTTGGGCTATTTTTCAACATAGTCGCAAATTTGAGTATATTAAAATACTGACCCCCCAAGCCAACACGTCGCTGCGTGTAAAAAATTTCTCCTTCTCCGGTAAAACGCAAAATGAGTACAAGCGGTAAAAATAAAGGGGCAAGCAACAAAAGGCCGAACCCAGACAATACGATGTCGAAAAATCTTTGCATCACTTACATTCTCCCATCAAGGTATTTTCCAGTTTCTTTATGATCAAAATCAGGTATTAATTCATTAAAAAGATCAACCACCAAGCCTTTATCCCAAGAATTATTAGCCCGAATACCCGCAATCGTTTTCAGAAAATAGTCTAACTGAAACGAATTATAGGTAGCCGAGTTTTTAATTACTCCAAGATTGGCAAATCTATCCATGTCCAATATTTCACTTTCAGTGAAAAATTCCTCGAAATCTTTTTCGCCCGATGTATCGGACTTGAAAAAATAACAGGGCCAGCGCTTAGAGGCTATTAATTCAGCTGCGCGATCGCGAGCTTCATGCTCTGTTTGGCACTCATAAGTCTCATAGCCTAAAGCTTTAACATAACGCTCTGCAATCTCTGAAAAAGTGGTGAGGTGAAGTTGCTCGCTGAGCTTAGGAAAGAAAATATCCCTATTTTCACCGAGCAAACAAGACATAAGACATAACTCGCCAGACTCTTGAGGAGTCACAAAATAACGACGAACGTCATTTGGTGCCGAAATAGGCTGCTGTTTAGCAAACCGTTGATTAAATCCATGTAAGAGCGAACCATCGGAGAAAGCAACATTTGCAAACCTTGCCATAGAAATGGCCATCTCCTCACTTTCACGCATTAAGAACATCTCCATAATGCGTTTACTAGCGCCCATCATGTTAACGGGATTAGCTGCTTTATCCGTCGATACACAAAAATACTTCTTCGCTCCACACTGCTTTGCCAGCTTAAGTGTTTTAATTGTGTTTAATATATTAACCTGGACTAGGCGCATTAGTGTAAAAGGGTCCTTTTCACTACGGACATGCTTCAATGCAGAGAGATTGAGCACGTAATCGTAACCCCCGCTAGGCTCCATAAGGACCTCAAACTCTCTGCTTCCACAATCAATTGCAAAGGTACGAAAATCGCCTTCAATATACCCAAGGGTGCTACGGATATCTCGCACTAGCTCAACCATATTATTTTCACTAATATCAACAACATGTAACGCGATTGGATTTCTTTTGAATATCTCACGGGTTACTGCCTGACCGATTGATCCCGCGCCGCCAATCACCAGGAATCTACTAACAGAAACAAGCTCCGCCATTTCTTGATTACGAGAAGCAATATCAGCTTCGAGCAATGACTGTGTTCTACCTATCAATTTTAAAATATTCATCGGTTCAATCCTCAGGCAGAGCAGACAGCCATCCTTCTGGGACGCTAGAAGGAATATTAACTACACGATCCACAAGCCACTTAGAGTTTACAAGACTATCCGCCTGACAATCCTTAAACATCGCAAGTTCAGACATTAATTGCCAAATAGGTCGTGTCATTACACCTTTCTCATTAGTAGTAGCTAGAAATTTATTTCTGTCTTCACTAGAGTCCAGTATTATTGCATTAAGCCAATGATTTGCGCGATTCGAACCTTCAGCACGCGCGAATTTCATACTATTAGCGTCAAAAAACTCACCCCACTTCGACGCAACCTCGGACTTTATAGTCAGAAATTCTTCTAGGCGCTCCATTTGAGCACACCCTAAAGCGGCATTTAAATTCGGCATACGGTAATTGTACCCAATCTCGTCATGGACGAATTCATATGGGTGAGGAACCTTAGCGGTAGTAGTAATATGTTTAGCGCGTTTAGCTAGCTCTGGGTCGTCCGTAATAAGCATACCGCCGCCGCCCGTCGTAATGACCTTATTACCATTGAAACTAAGCGTTGCCATCCTTCCAAAAGTGCCCGTGTGCCTACCGGCCACATAACTCCCAAGTGACTCCGCCGCATCCTCGACTACGGCAATCCCCCAGTCATCACAAATGCTAACTATTTCCTCTATTCTACATGGAAACCCAAATGTATGCATGGGTATGCATGCCGCTATACGCCGGCCAGTTCCCTTGTTCAAAGCCCCCGAACTTGTCTTTTCTGCATGTGCCTCTAGAAACTCTCGCAAGGCATTGGGACTCATTCCCATAGTCTCTAAATCAACATCGACAAATACTGGATGAGCGCCCGCATAGGTTATTGCATTGCAGGTTGCTATAAATGTCAGCGCCTGTGAGAGGACCTCGTCTCCAACATTTACTCCGGCTAACTCAATAGCCACATGCAAAGCTGCTGTACCATTTACAGTAGCCACCGCATACTTCGCACCAGTATATTCGGCAATTTTTTCTTCAAATTCAGTAACCTTCACACCGACAGAAGATACAAAATTTGAATCAATACAATCAACCAAATATCTACGCTCATTTCCTTCAAAAATGGGGCGATGAAGCGGGATAAATTCGTCACCATATAAACTTCGTGCCAAATCGCAAAATTTTTCAATCATTTCTTTTTCTCAACAGTGAAAATATTAATAGCGCAATGCACTCTAGAAAACTCCTTCTAAATTTGAGACAGTTTCTTATCAAGAAAAGAATATTTTTTGATTCCAGCGCATCCAGTATTATAACTTCATCGGGTGTATTTTTAATGAAATTACGATTAAACATGATCTGACCGAAATACCAATGGGCCCATATGTTCTTAGCCCTGTACACAATCCCTTGAATCCCAGCCAACGAACCCTGAACATTCGAGGTATGCTGGCGATAAAGTATTTTTGAAGAGGAATCATGGTAGATCCGATATTTAAAGGATCTCGCCATAGTATAGATTAACCAATCATGGGAAAAACCAACATCAAGGACATCTTTATTGTTCTCAATCTGAGATTTCACGAAAGAGTAAAATGACGGTGATAGCATATAGGTACATCCCGCAGATAGCCCTTGAAATAAATAATCGTAGTCCTTAAAAACCACTTCGCCCTTCAAAGTACTGATACCGTCCTTTTCGATCGAAAAAACTGTCAGGGCAGATGAATATAAATCATACCCTTGATCCATAATGTCTACAGCAGTTTTAAGTTTCATTGGCAACCAAATATCGTCCTGATCTGCAAAACAAACACAACTACCCGAAGCTATATCGGCATTAAGAATCAATTCTTTGAAGTTTTTTGCTGCAGACCCTCCACCGTCAATACCGCTCAACAGCTTAATTGGTCTTCCACTTTCAGCGTAGGATTCAAGTATGGAAACAGTAGAATCGCTCGAACCGTCATCCCGTGCATATACAGTAACTGATACGCCGACTTGCGAGAAAATGCTATCTAATTGCTCGACTAAATAAGCCTCACCATTGTAAGTAGCGAGCAATATACTAATTTTGGGAAGTGGAATTGTCATTTTAAGCTAAAAAGCCCTATATATAGATTAGATATCAAAGCTATGATCTTAACAAAATAGCAAAATTAAAATAAAAATAAGCCAACATAAATGGGATTAGTACGAATATTTGACGGCCAAACGCTACTCTAAGACCGTCACCAAGCATTAGGAACCCCGCACCCATAATAAAAGGGAGTAGCCTAATGGCTGCAACATGATTGATTAACGCGACGATAGAAATCACTAAAGCCCCTATTAAAAAATATAATTCAAGATCAGGATCGAAAACGCATTTTCTTAATAAAATGAAAATACCGAATATATGGAAATATAAATATAATAACTTTGGATATGAGTTCAAAGACCCATTTATATAATCTAAAAATCTACCGATATCCGGAAATAATTCAACATCCAAAATTATGGTAGTCCATGTAACTGATGCAAAGAAACATAACGTTACACCTTTCTTTATATGTCCCTTATAATTATATAAATCCACATAACTAGACACATATATCAGTAGCATCACGACTAATGCATAAACTCCACTGTCATGGAAAAAGCAGGCTATGACACCGCAAAAAAGTGCCAAAAAACGTCTTCCCGACGCTAACATAATCGGCAATAAAACTCCCGCAATCAAGTATGCAAGGCTTGCCCTGAGTGCGGTAGTCATGAAAAAAGGCAGATAATAAGAGTAATATAAAGCCTGCATGAACGATGCTTTTGGAGAAAGCATCGTTATCATACAGAATAAAAAAACCGTCACCACATGGACTAAAAAAAAGTAAAACTGCACCCTGTCTTTTGGGTTATCAAAGAGATCAACTGATACCAAAAAGTATTGCGGTACGAACTCAAAAAACGATTGATACCCGTAACTTGCGGCTCCGACGTAATGTACATAATCAGGAAACGTTTCTGGGCCTAAAATCCAAAACGTAACAATACTCCACACGAGTATCATTGAGGTATATATAAACCATGGGGCGTTATTAAAATTCATACGAGCCAAGTCAATTTCCACGTGCTCTTTAAGATGCGATGTCAAGTCCCGTGACTTCTCGAATTAAGCCTTTAAGGCTCAAATAAAAAAAACGAGTATTACCGGACCACCATTTACTTTTTTCGTAATGCGTCCATTGCACCGAGATGACCCTTTAGCCCATCGATGATGCCACGGCCTATATTTTTAATTGACGATTTACGATCGGATGAAACTATTACATAAAAACATATTCTGCGTATTGTTTTAAAAATCTCACGTATCTTCCATGATAACGGTACATATAAAAACCTAAGCATAGCCAGTGTATTCCTTACGATGTAGTAATGTCGCACTGGAGAACTATATCCAGGTTTATAAACGCCCCAAAAATTAACGCCAATTTCCCCCATATCGTGCAACATAGAGCAATTCATATCAATAAAGACTTTATAGCCATAGCTCCTCGCACGGAAACACCATTCATGATCTATACAGTCAACAAACAACTCGTCCATAAACGAACCTATCTTGAAGTAAGCAGCTTTCCCCATATAGGTACCTGATGTTGCAATACCGGCTTTTTCTAAAAAAAATAGATTGGAGCTAGGTTTGTCAGTGGCTATTTTTTTTACATCTACAATCCTAGGCCCGATGCAAGCTATTTTTGTATTGGCACTTAATTGAATATAGCTATGTCGGAGTTTTTCGGGCAGCAATACGTCAGGCATACTATCCTGATCAAGTAACATCACTCCATCAACGTGCTGGTTCTGCCATAAATTCTGCAAGGCAACATTAAGGCCGGAGGCTAAACCAACATTCTTCCCACCTCCGACAATCTTAATCATAGAGTATGCCCTCAGCTTTGAAAGTTGCTTCCTACTGATACCATTATTATAAATAACGACAAAGTAACCATGCTTGGCAAACATTATAAAAACGTCTAAAACCGAATCTGGGGGATTATAGAAAACTGTTACAATCCCAGCTTTACTTATAGAATTTCTCATCACATTTAGTCTATTAGTGGTCTCAATTACGAATACATTTTTGCAATAGTGATTTATTTTAAAATAATTATCCGCAGCAGAATTAAATAAAAATTTGATTGATTGATTAAGATCATTTTAGCTCATCAAGGGCAACAATAACCACCACCAAAAAAACTTGAAACAATTTTGGTAGCACTTTGAGTCGAAATTTCGCGAAATTAAATAATTCACAGAGCGATTTGTGCCAATATTACACCAAGAAAAACAACAAATAGCCGCACCATATGGTATGACCTAATACCTGAAGGCAGGAATTTCTTTACAGCAATTTATAAAGGCGGATCAACCACAAAAAATAGAATTAACCTGCTTATAGAGTTCATCAGTTGGACAACACCAAATAAGGTCATTCGCCACTCTTGACACTGAGTTGCCATCATTAATTGAGCAGTCATTGCAGCGTAAACTACCACTAAAAAAAATAACCCAAATATTTTTACCGAAAAAGCATTCTTGAGCCAGGAGTTTTCATTAGGAACCTTAGAATCAGAACACAACTTCTGACAACTAAATTACTTGTATTTACAATGATAAAAAGCATGCCCACAAAAGCTTGAATCTTGTAACCTAAGGACGTAACGAAATAAATCTCAACCGCTGTTGATCGAACATGCCCTAGTGATACCTGCCCGATACTAAAAAACACCCAATAAACCCAGCGCCGCAGAACAACAAGTATCGCTATTACAATTAGCGCTATTTACTTGGAGACGAAAACCCAGATATATTTTAGCGTGCAAAAATAACTACATTCATGTCATAACGCTACCCAAAAATTGATTTTATCTGACACCCAAATTCACTCTCTTGATTTCTAATTTCGTCTCTATATGAACTAAACTTAGACGAATTATGGTCATAATTTACAAAACAATCGTCAATTTTTTGCGACAGTAGCTTTAAACTTAATTCTTTTTCATTAAACTTAAATTCTTCCATTATCGGCACATCCTCTTGGTAGAAAGCTGCTCCCCTTTTATTGGTAATGACGCAGCATTCCAAATATGCAGCCTCACGTGGAATCCTGTCCTTTCCTGGATGAAAGCCAAAATCGATATACACTTTTGCCCGTTGTAGCAACGCTACAACTTCCTCTCTTGTCATATTTTCAATTGGTACGAACTTGATATGAGACGCATGCTTTATAAGTTTTTGTGTAATCCTTAGCCCTTTTTTTGGATTATAGACAACTATATTTTCTTTTTTGTTCACATTGGTTTCTTTATCCAAAAATGATTTGTGAAGATAATCTCCCAAATGCATGATACTTTTGATACCATAATTTTTAAGAGTTTGTTCAGCATATTTACATTGAACTAAATGATAATCAACAAACATTAGTTTTTTATTAAAGAACAAATAATCCTGACTACCCATTATGCCTAATAAAAACCTATTAATTAGCCCTCTAATATAGCGTATGGAAAGAAAATAGTTATCAACACTTAACCACCAAATGCTTGTTTTTGTTTTTTTATATCCTTCGAGTAAATAAATCATGGTTTCTGGAACAACAAGGATATTATTTACATCATCTTCAACTATGGTTACAAAATCCAACTGGTACTCCAAATAATTTTCATGAATCGGCGCTGGATGATTTGGGGGCGAATAGTACATCTTTACATCTTTACCCTCACTCTTTAACTTATAGGCAAGCTGATGCAGCAACTCAGGGCCACCGGTAGCAAAATTTGATGGCGCAGCAATGTAAAATTTAGTTTTATCGTTGATGGCATTTAACATTTAATTTTCTTCCACACTTTTAAATACATGTACATCACAGCCGTTAAAAATACTTCAACAATAATTAACGTAATGGCTGTCCCTAAATCCTCATAAATTGGTACAAGGATTAAACTTAAAATAACACCTATCGCAGCGGCTGCTACTAATATCCGGCTAAACACTTTTTTATATCCAAGGTTTAGCATCGTTTGTATGCCATATATATTACTGAGCGTTACAACAAATGGCAAAAAAGCCATAATTTGTAATAGCAAGATGGATTGTTGGTATTGCTCTCCCAGGAGAATATTGATGATCGGTTTGGACATCATAAATAAGATTAGTGAGACCAAAAGCATAGCTGAACCAGCAACCCAAGTGACTTTGCCGATAAATTTCAAGCCTGCTTGTTTATCTTCATGCATCTTTTTTGCAATCAGCGGATAAATGGCTTGGGATACCGGGGCATATAGACCTTTGACGGCTTGGATGATTTTATCAGCTGCGGCAAAGTAACCCACCACTGTATTATTGGTAAATAACCCCAAAATAAAGACAGTGGAAACGGTATAGGCGCTAATCGCGATACTCGATAAAAACACATGCCAACCTTCCACAAGTTGAAATTGAATCGTTTCTATAGACTGCCAGCTTAAGCTTACAGAAAATTGCTTTTTGGCCAAATATAACGACCAGATCCCTGCGACAATAAAGCCAAGTGCCGTCAGTAGTGGAACCAATAGATAGTCTGCTTGTTCTTGCACAAAAATAAACACGCACAGGGTAAAAAAAGCTTTAGCCCCAATATTAAGATACGTAATATATTTCATCCGCTCCATACCCTGAAAGAGCCATACGGGAAATAGCACCTGCCCAATGACCATACCAAAGGTAATAAAATAGAGCTCCCAATGCTGGCTAAATTTATCAAAGCTGAACACTAACAAACTCAATAAGCAAAAGCTAACGACCATGAGTGTGAACTTAATTATCATCACCGAACTGAATATTTCATTAACTTTAGCCAGGTCATGTCGGTGAATTGAAATTTGGCGTGTGGCTGACAGGTTAAAGCCATAGTCGGTAATCAGCATAAAGTAAGTAATGGTAGCCGTGGCAAAAGCCAACAAACCAAAATACTCTGGCCCTAGCACACGCACCAAATAAGGCATGGTCAGCAATGGCAGAATATAATTAGCGCATTGAAGTACACCAAGTGAGAATATGTTGTTCGCTAAACGTTTATTTTCTTGAGTGCCTGTAAACTTGCGTTTGAATTTGGCATTCATTCAAGCTGGGTCAACAAAGAAAACGGGGATGGCTTCAATACTCTCAATAGCTTTAAGCGTTTGCTTAGCTGCCAACAATGCCTCTGCAATAGTCACATCCATGTCTAAGTACCGATAAGTGCCCAACCGGCCCAGAAAGCTGACTCTTTTTTGCGCTGTAGCTTTTTCAATGTACGTATTAAGCATTACTTTTTCGTTGACTAAGCGAATCGGGTAGTAAGGAATATCATTTTCCCCACAAGCGCGGCTGTATTCTTTAAAAATAACGGTTTGTCGATGGCTTTCCCAAGGGGCGAAATGTTTGTGCTCGCTGATACGGGTATAAGGTACCTGTTGATCCCCATAATTCATGACCGCACATCCTTGATAGTCACCTTCATAGTCTTCTCTCACAAAGTCTAGCGTGCGATAACCCAATCGACCTTCTTCGTAATTAAACCAACCATCAATAGGTCCTGCATAAAAAACGTGGTCAAAGTTATGGGCCTGTTCTGCCGCAAAGAAACTATTCAGTTGAACTTGAATATTAGCATGACTCAACAATTTTTCGACCATGGGTGTGTATCCGTCTTTTGGCATACCTTGGTATTTATGGTTAAAGTAGTTATCGTCATAATTAAAGCGGACAGGAAGGCGTTTCAAAATACTCGCAGGCAGTTCTGTTGGACTGACACCCCACTGCTTGATAGTGTAGCCTTTAAAAAAAGCATTGTAAAAATCTACTCCGACAAACTTCAATGCCTGCTCTTCAAAGGACTGGGGCTCCTGAATGCTATTATCTGCAACACTCTTAATAAAGTCTTTAGCCTCGGTAGGATTGAGGGTTTTATTAAAATATTGATTAATTGTGTGTAGATTGATCGGCAACGAAAATACCTGACCTTGTGAGGTGGTTTTTACGCGATTGATGTAAGGCATAAAATCTGTCAATTCATTAACATAATTCCACACCTCTTCGTTATCTGTATGAAATATATGCGGTCCATACTTATGCAGTAAAACACCTGTTTTTTCATCGCGCTCCGAATAGCAATTTCCAGCGACATGATCACGAGCATCATAAACAGTGATTTTATGACCTGCTTTGGCTAATTCTTGAGCTAATACTGCGCCGGTAAACCCTGCACCGACAATTGCGAAATTCATAATGCGTCCTTAATATTTACTTTTGCTTGCTTCTTTTCCCATTCCCATGCGTGGCGAACAATAGTTTCTAAATCAGAATAAAGCGGATTCCAACCGAGTATTGACTTAGCCCGTGCCGCATCCGCAACAAGAATTGATGGATCGCCCTCCCTACGATTGCCATTTTCTACAACCAAGACACAGTTATCTTTAGCTATAATCTTTTGAGCTATATCAATCACTTGTTGCACAGAAAACCCTTGCCCATTACCCAGATTAAAGGATAAAGCACCCTGGTCTTTACCGGTCCTTATAAACTCCAAAGCCAAAGCGTGCGCCGCACATAAGTCATGGATATGAATATAATCACGGACACAAGTACCGTCTGCAGTAGCATAATCGCGTCCAAATACCGTAATCAAATCTCTACGGCCTGAAGCGGCTTGGAGAATTAAGGGAATCAAATGCGTTTCTGGATCGTGACATTCACCTATTTCACCCTCAGGATCTGCTCCAGAGGCATTGAAATAACGTAGACTGACAGAGTTTAAACCATAGGCACTGGCATAGTCTTGCAAAACACGCTCAATCATCAACTTACTTGAACCATAAGGATTGATTGGATTTTGTGGATGAACTTCATCAATGGGCGCATATTCAGGCTCACCGAAAGTTGCAGCGGTAGAAGAAAAAATAAAGTTTTTAATCTTATGCCGAACCATTACATCAAGTAAACTTAATGTATTGCTGACATTGTTGCGATAATATTGTGACGGATTAGCTATCGACTCACCAACCAAGCTATTTGCCGCAAAATGCATAACACTGTCAAATTGATATTTATTGAACAAATCATCCAGCAGGTGAACATCCCCCAAATCACCTACAATAAGATCGCCATACTTAACAGACTGCCTAAAGCCGGTAGAGAGATTATCCAAGATAGTCACATCGTGACCCTGCGTAGCCATCATTTTCACCATATGTGAGCCAATATAACCGGCTCCACCAACTATGAGAATTTTGCATTTAATGTCTTTAGGTGTCAATTTCATTGAATTTACTCGTAATACCTTTTAATATTTTACACACTTATGCGCTTTCGCTTATTTTTCTGGGCATAATTTAAGAATCACTTCAAAAGACGCCTCGTTTTTTCTTTACAGTCGATTGAATTTTTATCCACAAAAAACCAAGGTCCTTATAACGTGTCAATCTAATTGAAAAACTGTTGAACACAACCACCAATAATATACACGCCATATACATCGTCACCACTATTTGTTGATAGGGTTATATCGAGGGTACATCAGTCAGTATTACTATTCATATCACCTGTATTGGTGTCGTTTTGATGGTTGCTTTCACGATCATGCCATTCTGAGTTTAGATAAATTACATATCCTTTTCCTACAAGATCAAGTCATTTTTCAATAATGATAGCAAATCCTCTCTAGTATCGGGATTACGTATATCTAAGGCTAGGTTGTCACCAACCAAACCTTGTTT
>Ga0115005_10001369_pt1 | contig 19321 bp, 16 predicted proteins | sample ArcOceMetagenome_FD_87163 | JGI IMG/M metagenome (GOLD analysis project Ga0115005, IMG submission 87163) | Marine eukaryotic phytoplankton communities from Arctic Ocean - Arctic Ocean - Greenland ARC118M Metagenome | ecosystem: Environmental > Aquatic > Marine > Oceanic | place: Arctic Ocean... | reverse complement strand
GAGTTCGCCACATTGGTCGCTAAACTATTCGCATAATATCTACTAAATATTTGCTCCGTACATTGATGCGGATATTCCATCAAATAAGGTAACGCTTGCACGGCATACCAAGCTGGATTGGAAGTAAATTCTAATGTTAATTCATGATTTTGCAAAGTCGCTGAGTTCGCATTTTTCATTCGATCAAAAGAAAAGGTCTTGGTTTCATTACCTCGCACGGGCAAAGGCATCGTTTCCGTCACCAACATTCGATTAGTCAATACAGGTAAACTACTTTCTTCTCCATCGGAAAAATCACCTGCTTGTGCCACCACTCGATGCGTAATCGCCATCACTTTCCCAAAAGGAATTTTTAACTTCCAAGACAAAGGAGCAGACTGTCCTGCACCAACGGTAAAGGGCAACGTCGTACTTTTTCTTTCGACAAAAATATTGATTGGTTCATTGGTCACCGCATCAAAAAGTTCTAACTTAGCAGATCCAACTAATTCTTTTTCGGTCAAATTACTCACTTTCGCAGAGTAAATAATCATGTCGCCTTCTCGCATAAATCGAGGTGCATTTGGAACGACCATTAATTCTTTTTGCGTAACGATTTCATTTTGAGTTATTCCAAATTTTAAATCTTTGGTATGCGCCATTCCTAAAAACTTCCATTTTGTCAACGCTTCATTCATCGTGAATTTAATGATGACATCGCCGTTTTCGTCCGTCATTAATTCGGGCATAAAGAAAACGGTTTCGTTGAGGTTAGCTCGGACTTTTACATCAGAAAAATCAGCATCTGATTCGTCTGTAGGTTGTTTTTCTCCATCAAGAGAAACTGTTACTTCTTCAATAACTTCTAGATCCGAAAAATCCATGGCACCACTAGCATCAGAGGTAACCGCCATCTCAGCCATCTCTGGTTCTGCTGACATTGGAGCAGGTGAAGAAACACTATCGTACTGCCTTGATTTTGCCCGAATCCCAAAATATGGAGATCCATACATCGAAAATCCAAACCAATCTAAAGAACGATAACTACGATTAACTAAAACACCACCTTGATGCCAATTCCTAGCAAACAGCTGCGAATAAGTTGTTCCAAAATTCCCACTCCGTAAATACCGATTCGTCGATTGCGTTGGATACATACTTAAGTTCCAAAAATTCGGAGCGAACTGATCCAACGAAGCATCATACATCGCCGCTACCATTTCTGCAGCGACTTTATCTTTTTTATTTCCAGAAATTTTAATGCGCCATTCTTCCTCTTGCCCCGGTTTTAATTTATCTCTAAAAGTGCTGTATTCAAATTTCAAATCTTTGTTCGTCCACGGCACATTTATATTTTTAACCGAAGTATAGTTTCGATTATTTTTAATAAATGAAATATGGTAGCCGATATTCCCTCGATATTTTTCTTCTATGCGTAATTGAAAATCTTTGACTTGACTAACAGTCAACCATTTCCGATCTATGATTTCATTTTTAAATTCTACTTCATGCAGAATTTTTATTTCTCGATACGCAGAACCAAAATAATATTTAGCCACTTCGCCTGGCTCATATTTTTCCTTTTCTATTTTATCAAAAGAAAGCATGTTGGAAGGGAATTTTTTAGCTTTCAAATCATAGATCGTAAAGTATTTTTTCAATTCGATTTTCTCACCATACTTGTCTTGCGTATTCAACGTCAACACATAACTTCCAATATTCCAATTTGGATTGCCAAAAGAAACGGAAGGATTCCTCGATGCATCAAAACGAGTTTTCATTACTTCTTTTCCTCGTGTCCAATTTTCAATCTTATCTTCGTCACTATAAATGTCGAGAGGGAAATTTTTCTTAAATTCATTTTTCCTCATCAGAAATTGATCAGGTTGTTGAAAGTATTTTTTCCTTAAAATTCCATTCTCATTTTGTAATTCATGAATGGTAATTTCTCCTTGCGAATTTTCAAATTCTCCATTTAAGTTTTTGGAAGAAATTTCAAACTTATTACCTTGCAAGTCATTTCGATCTAATTTCTTTGGAATAGAAATCCCTATACTCAAGGCAATATGCCCTACGGAAACATTCGTCGAAGTAGAATGCGTTTCGCCAGTAATATCTACTACGTCAGCGTATACTCGGTAAGTGAATTGAGGTTTATTTTTAGCATCAGCAGACCGATCTGGTATCGCCGTAAATGTAATGTTATATTTTCCTTCGGCATCGGTGATCGTTTCGCCATTGGTGATTTCCATGCTTTCTGAAGGTGGAAAATATCTCCAACTCCATCCCCAATATGGATAAACCGTTTCTCGTACAACTCGATAATTCACTTTTGCTCCATCGACATTACTTCCTGCAAATGCTTTGGCATGGCCAGAAATTTTCACTTCATCGCCAATTTTAAAACTCTCTGTGACTGGATCGAAATTCACTTCAAATTTTGGCCGTTTGTATTCTTCGACTCTAAAATATTTTGAACCTAGTCCAGCTACTTGAATTCGCATCGAACCAAGTAAGCCAGTTCGAGGTGCTTGAAATGATCCATTGATGGTTCCAAAGTCATTGGTCGTCAAAGTTTTCTTTTCTATTTCTTGAGAATTCACATCGTAAAAAATGACTTCCACTTTTTCATTAGGTAGAATCGAAGGAATATCTTCCAAATCAAATTCCGTCAACAAGCCTTTAAAGTAAACAGTCTGACCCGGACGATATATCGCTCGATCTAGGAACCAAGAAATTTGTTTCCTTTTACTTTTATTATTTCGATAAGTATAATTCGAATAGGATTCTTCCAAGTTAAGGACATCATCATCTTTGGACCATCGAATTTGGTATTGTTCTCGCTCGCCAACATTTGGTTTCAAATAACCATCTTCGTTGGTGAAACCTTCTCCACGGTCGAGGTATTCATATTTTCGACTTTGTGAATTATAATTTCTAACAAAATAATTCGCCTTTACTCGGTTTATCGGCTCACCCGATTTTCGATGTACTACAAAAAATTCATTTTGATTTATTTTATCTCTTCGAGTCCAAAAACTAAGATTTGACACATGAGTTGATAAATAAGAAACCGCATTTTGTTGATCTGTAAACTGAGCATTATCAGCAATCATCACCAAATAAAAACCTAATGGCATCGCATCCACTTTGACCTCCACGATATGATCTCGATAGTCGCCCACTTGTGGCAAGTCCGTTGTCCAAGTTTTGATTGCTGGAATTTCATTGAGAAAAGGAATCAGTTTATCTTGATTTCGTAACTCTTGCATCTTCCTGCGATCCTTCTCTTCCAAACGAATAATTTTTCCATAGACTTTTTTAATGTTCTTATAAGAAATGGACGCTAACATCGGTTCATTCGGCAAGTTGACCTGCTCCATTTGCACACGTAAATTTTTACGTTCGATTTGGATTTGTAGATTCCGACATTGTTTTCCTCCATGAGAATCTTTTGATTTTTGAATCGCTTTTTCACAAATCTCATGTGCTTTTTTCAAGTCAAATTTCCCAATATCCTCTGGGTTGGGTTGATATTGATTTCCTTTGTCCATATAATATCTCGCTAACCAATATTGCACCTCAGTAGAAGCTTCGTAGTCATCGTATTTCGTCGCCAAATTTTCCAAAGCCTTCAAATATAATTCGTCCTTTCCATCCATCACTCCATTTTCGCGAACGAATCGAAGTCGTTTCAAGTCTGCATCAATTAATGCATCAGGCACTTCATCAGCAAGGTGTTTCGTAATGATTTTTTGAAATAATAAAAGGGTGTAATATTTGGCGGAAGAGGAATCTCTAGTCTGAAAATTGAATTGAGAAAACTCTTTTGCGTCAGCGAATGATTCCCGTTGATCGACATAAAATTTGTAGACTGGCTCAGTCAAATAATTTTGTTCGTTTATCAAAAAGTCTAAAGCTCTGTTCGCTAAAAAATCATAAAGTGTTGGTCTTAAATTATCGACATTTTGTCCACCCCGGAGAATGGCAGACCAATCTTGAATTTTAATATTTTTGGAAGATTCATCTTCAACTGATTTTAAAAAATATTTTCTACTCTCCTCAGAAAGTTGTCCAATCGTCCAAGTGCGAATATCATCTGTTTTAAAATCGGGTGACTCTGTACGGCTGGAAAAACGATACCGATTGCGTTGCAAATAAGTAGAATATTGCTCTGCCAACATAGATTGAATTAATGACTTCATCGGAGGATTAGCTATTTTTTCATCTATAGCAAATTGATTCATTGCCTTGACAAAACCATCTTCTTCCAATTGGGTCAAAAATTTCCCTTTGAAAATTAAGCATTTCGCTTGTTGCGGCTGGTTATTTTTTTTATCGGCCTTGGCATAAATCTCTTCTACTTTTTCCAAAGCAGATTTAGGTAAACCTTTTGCTTCTAGAGAGTCCACCACTTTCCAATCGGCGGAATAATTATCGTTTTCCATCGGGTTTTTCAGTTTTGTATTTTTATTGTTACAAAAACTAAAAAGTACGGCTAACAATAAAAGTGAGAGTATTAAAATGGGTAGTTTTTTCATAAAATAAAATTTAGTGTTTCGGTTTTAACCTTGGTCTTTATGATCCAAATTGATTCGACAATATAAGGAATAGTTCAATAATAAATTACGTTTCTTGAGTTGCTAATTCTAATGAATAAACTTTGAAAAAATTGTGTTAACAATTAAGAAGATGTATTAAAAGAAGGAAAAGGTGGGAATAAAAAGCAGTTTAACAAAGTATTAACGTAGTGGCGAGAAAAGGGAATTCATTCGATTTTACGAATCATTGGTATCATCTATTTTTGCAAAAACCTACTCGCCGATCAGCAAATCAGGCAGGGTCGAATATTTCAACTTTATGAGATAATATCGAGTAGCAGTTTTCTGAGGACTTTAGTGTAACTGGTGAAAAATTCGTGGCAATCATAAAAGTGTAGAATAAAGAATTGAAAATTATGAACTTCACTCTTCTGATTACAATCTCAAACATGATTATTTTAAAGCTTTCTACAATGATAGTTTACAGTATTCTGGCACATCCATGATGTTATAATTTTTTTATTTGAAAAAATTTAATAAAATACGAACCTCAATAAATCAGCCACAATGCAGTAATTCGAATAGGTAATCAGGGGTTATTGTGACAACTATTTCGGAAGAAAACATTATATTTTATCCTTATATCGTGTTGTTTTTATATAAAAACATTGAATTATGGCTTTTCACTTCAGTTGGGAAATGTGATAGTTTCCACCCTTACTGAAGGAGTAGTTTTTGATCGTTTTTACCATTTTTTTTGACACCTTCCCCTAATTTAGGTGCTATGCTAGGGGCGTTTTTGGTTTTGCTGGGTAACATAGCAGTTATCTTACTCGACTTTGGTGCTATGTCGGGTAGTTGTCACTTAGAATATATCGGTATAGTTTAAATATTGAGGTGATTCATTAAGTGGGCATTAGGGGAAAACTTAGGTCATAGCGGGGACGATTTTAAGTATTTACTTTTTTTACATATATATTTAGTTATATAACTTATTTTTGGATTGTTCAAAAAACGATCTAACTGTTAAGCTATAAATCTAAAAAAATCTGAAGTTTTGGCTTTGGAGGTAATTTCGCTTTCGCTTATTTTTAAAAATATAATAGCACTTTCAGCAGCCAATTATGGCTATCGATTGAAGGAAGTTACATCGATTGATTCTTTGCAAGGGTTCCGAAATTATATTAGATCATCATTCATGCTCAATTGCAATCCGAGAGAGTTTATATAGGAACTACTTGACCATAAAACTGAGTATAATGTATTAACACATTCATCGAAACTTGCTACTAAAAAGGTGCTCATAATAGATGAGGATGACTGGAACCATGAATGGGCAAGTGAGCTTAGGAATGTGAATAAAATAGATTCAGAAATTTCGGTCGCTTAGTTTGTGCTTAGTTTTTGCTTTGAAAGCAGGAGTTTATCTGGATAAATGATTGATTTCAAAGGGAAAAATAAGGACAAAAGTAGTAGTGAAAATTCTGAATCTATTTAGTTCGCATTCCTTAAAGACATCGCTGAATATAAAATTATTGAGTCTGACCATTCGATTACAAACAAATGGAAAGAGCTGAGTGATTATATAATTGCATGGCTAGAAAAAACTAAACATAACAAAAACTAAACTGCATCAAAACGCAGATTAGCCAAACCGTTGTATGCTATTTGAGAGCAACATTATCGGTAATTGAGCAACATAGAATTATAACTATCTTGGACCGATTGAATAATATAAGACCTATCTAAATTTAAACCTTCTATATCATCTATTTGGTTAAATTCTCTCATATTGGTATTGCCCCACAAACTGAATTCAATGATTATTGGAGTTAACCGAATTCCTTTTTCTGTTAACAAATAGATATTCTCTTTTCTATTTTCAGGAAGTTTTGTTTTGGATATTAATTTATAGGATTCCAACAATTTTAATCGTGCTGATAAAATACTTGGTGCAATCCTTTCGTCCGAATCGGATATTTCCTTAAAGGTCTTTTTATGCTTAAGAAGCATATCTCTAATTATTAATAAAGACCATTTATCACCTACAACATCTAGTGTAGATGAGATTGGACAGCCTGAGCGAAATTTTTTTTTCATTTTTTTTATAAATTATTACTATCGTATCGAAAGTAATTACTAATTTTGCTATTGAATTGAAAGCAAAATTACAAAATTAAAATTATGTTAGCAGGACATTTTACAACCGCATTAATCGCCAAACAAAAGTTCCCAAAAGGAACATTACTTTATTTTTTAATTATATCGCAATTACAGGATTTTTTGTGGTTTACGTTTCACTATTTAGGACTTGAACGTACTGAACCAAGTGATGCTTTTGATGCAACTTTAAGTAATATGGCAGTTGATATGTTATATAGCCACGATTTGTTGCCTCTATTATTGTGGTTAGCTATTGTATTTGTAATTGGAAAATTGTTATTCAAAAGCACACAAATAGGATTAGTAAGCATGGCTTTAGTCTCTGTCCACTTTGTATTAGATTTCTTTTCTGGTCATATGCATCATCTGTTTGGAGCAGATACAATGGAAGCTGGTCTTGGTTTGTATGCTTCTAGCCCATATTTAGCAATTTTTATAGAAGCTATGTTTAGCGTTGGAGTACTTTGGTATTTCTTTAGAGAAGAAGCAAAAAAGGGAATTATACGAACCACTAAAAATAGAGTAGCCATTATTTCTGTTTTCGCTTATGGAATTATTTTTATGCTACTCATTGCAACACGTTCTTTTAGAGACTTATTTAGTATTCCAGAATTTGATTTAGGTTTTAATACCAATATGCCTACGCTCATTTTCACTTATGGAGCAATGCTTTATTGCTTGAATCATTTTGTGCCGAAATTTAAGACAATAAAATAGTTACGAGAATGTAAGTAAAAACGGTATACATAATGTATAAAAGTAATAGCGGTTTGGGTGCATACTCAAATCACTATTGAGTTTTATTAATTATATTGCTATCCGAAAGTAGTTACACTTCAAACCGCCACTACTATCATACTAACCGTTAGCGTTAGAACTTATTTTAAGGAATACTAAGTCCTCTTTTTACATAAAAAATAACAATCATTTTACATTTTCTAAAAATTAACTTATCCAGATTACTGAACAAACTTTTAATTACGAATGGCTAAATAATTATTTGGACGATATAAATGATATACTAAAACAAATGAGTACAAAACCTAAAAAGTAATTAATGAACGCTGCCGTCTAAAATCATTCAACTTCGAGATCTATATTTACGAAAACATTTAGTCATCTAATTAATATTTTCAAATATGTCACGAAGTAAGATTTCCACAAATCAGTATAAATTAAAGATTGCGTATCCAACGATTGCGCTAACACTTTCTGCAATTATAGCTTATACTTTTGCCTCCATAGCAACTATCCAAGAATATTTAGGAATAGGATGGGCTATCTTAATCAATTCAGTTATGGCATACCTATTATTTACTTCAATGCATGAGGCAGGGCATTTGAATATTTCAGGAAATAGTAAATCATTGAGATGGATTGATGAAGTCATAGGTTGGTTGTCAGGTATTCCTTTATTCGCACCGTTTTATATATTTAAGGTCGTCCATTTCAGACATCATGCATTTACAAATGATCCAAAGAAAGATCCAGACCATTGGTTAGCATCAAAAAGTTGGATATCCCTTCTTTTTCACTCAACCACCATTTTTCCAGTTTACTTAATTAAAGGATACCGCCTCCTATTTTATGAAGATAGAGTTGTCAGAAAAGTGCGGAAAGAATTGAAAATTGGATTTATAGGATTATTGGCAATTATAATATTATTGATTTCTACAGGTATCTTAATTGGTTGGAGTTTAGTATTACAATTATGGATTTTACCAGCTATCATAGCTCAGTTTTTTTTGGCGATTACTTTTGATTGGCTGCCACATCATCCTCATCAAGAAAAGTCACGTTATCTGAATACACGTGTTTTTGATATCCCTGGATTATCTGTTTTACTTTTAGGTCAAAATTATCATTTAATACATCATCTCTATCCAAGAGTTCCATTTTATAATTACAAAAAAGTCTTTTTAAAAATTAAGGATGAATTAGTAAATGAAGGAGCGGATATTAGATCTTTAGAAAATATTGAGCCCCATTAGCAATCGGTTAACTTGTTTTCGCAGGTATAAAATAAGCTGAAATAAAATAGTCGGTTAACTTTTTTCAATTTTGTGCTAATAAAATAATCTAAGCAATTACATAACTCACAGCACACATCGAGTAGATGACCTCGACTAGTAAAGTAACCTCGCTGTTTTAACCTTTACACGGTACCCGTCCTTTTCATCATTGGACTACAAGCTATTCTCCGCTGGCACCGCGTGTGTCCTGAAAGCTAGAAAGCTATGCTGTTAATAAGATGGAGGAATAGACCCTCCGCAGGCTGCTGGTCGTAGTCGCCTGCAAACCAACTATTGACTCTTATTTTGTTGTAATTGAAGGCAGAGCCTTCTTTAATGCTTGGCACTACCGCAGAGCGCTACTGTACCGACACAAATCGTATTAATTAATTCAAAATATGTGATGGTATGCTTCCATGTAAACACAAAATTTATCATAGCCACGTTTCATCGTAATCACCCCAGGAGATCTTTTGGATTCATAGCCTTTCCATCCTCCTACTCTTGCAATAATCCATGAGGCCAAACTTAGTTTCTTTGGAGAGTTGTGATTCTTTTGTTTTTCAGTTTTTCCATTCAATTTTATGTTTAGTTTTTCAAAAACTTCTTCGATAGGTTGAGACTCGTCATTTCCTCTCGCCTTGACCAATTGCATTATTTTACAAGCTGCGGTGAGAGTGATGACTGTCTGTTTTATTATCGGCTGAGTGGTTTCTAATAATGTATCTTCTTGGTTAAATCCTTTCTTTTTCACCGTTCTAAATAATTCTTCAATGTTCCATCTTTCCAAATAATAACCAACCACTTCCAATGCTTATTCTAAATTATCAACGGGATGATTTGTCCATAATCGCCAGACAACAGGGTCTTTATCTGATGGCGAACAGTCCATCTCTCTTACTTCTACAAGGTTTAGTTTTATTGAACTTAGACCTTTTTTACTAGATACGGTTGGTAATAATTCCACCTGTTTTAAAACCCTCACTTCCATCCTTGCCGTTCGTTTCTTTCGAAATTTCGGATTCTTCTTATACTTCCAATGACTCCGAGTTTTTGCATCTATTTCTATTTCATATTCCCCCAACTTTTCACCCTCCTGTTCCAAGAGGTCTAAAGTTCTTATCTTTTTTTCATCGTCCTTAATCAATCTATTCTGTGCCTGTCGAATCACGAAACACTCTTTTATTTCTTTTTGGATATGATGTAGCAATTCAAAACTATCAGCCTTCCTATCAAATACATAGGTTATGTTTTGAAGCATCCTTCAATACCTTCTTCGAGTTCGAAACACCTAGATGCCATCGGTAGGAATACTTATCTTCTAATGACATTTTTTTAAAATTATTCTTAACCTTTGGTTTGATTCTATAACAACATATCCGACAAACCTATAATCGTGGATGTTTCTAGACACATTACCATGCAGGGATGAACATAAAAGCCATGAGCCTTTCCTCCTTGTACTGTACCCATTTTCTTCGCATCTTTTATCCGCTTTATCTTGGTACTCATATTCATGATGGCACTATCTCCCAGCGCCAATAGGTGGCGATTCAATTGTACCTCACGACTTATCTGACAACTTTTATTTATCAATTCCGACATCGTTACCTTTTTATTATTCAAGAATCTGTAAACCCTCGTGGCTTCACTTTCATCCTGTGTACTCCGTAGAATCGAGACTTTTCCACTTCTGACTACACTCTCAAGGTAATAAGAATAAGTCTTTCCTAATCTCAAATCATTAAAATCATTTCGCTTCCTACTAGTGTAGTTTTTTGGGACTAAAAAATTTTTGGCGGTCTCTGGATTGAAATTGGTATTCATTTTATTTTCATTTGCTCAAATATAGTTTCTTTCAATACGACTTGTGTCGGCACAGTAGCGCAGAGCGATAGCGCCAGCGGTGAGTTTATACCGAAATATTATGCAAGCAGCTAAATGGTCTTTTTCTGATACTCTTCGCTAAAAACTTGATCTATAGCTAATGCCATGAATAAAAAAATTGCCTCGATTATCAAAAAAATCCTCATTTCTATACAATACATAATATTTCGGTATAAACTCTATTTTTTAAATAACTTCATGGATTATTTTGGAATTGATTTAATCAATCCTTACTTTTGGCAAAAATGAGAAAAATCTCCACCATATTATTATTAAGCTTCATGGTCATTCCATTGTTTTGGAATGGTGCGAGTTTTATACATTACTTGGTGGAACATACACATACGTTTTGTGCAAGTGAGCAAGATCACCAACATGACTCAACAGAAGATTGTCAAACCATTTGCCATGTCTCTCCACAACATGACCAAGGTCAAATTCCTCATAAAATAGAATTTTACGAATTAAAACAATACGTAACAGCATCACCTTCCATTGAAAAACAATTCTCATTTTCTAAATCTCATTCTACCAATTCTGAGTACGCTCTGCTCCATAACAGAATCCTTTCAGAAGACATTTTCCGTCCTCCCATTTCCTAAACCTACATTTTATTTCATTAAAATTATTGATTGTTTGTTGAGTTAATTTCTCCTATGAGGAAATATGACTGATAGTAAATAGTGTATTTCATTGATATGAAATACTGGTGCTTTAGTCAATTCTAGTCTAGAAATATTTCGACAGCTTCCAATCAAACATTTATTCAATCTCAATCTAAAATTAGATAAAACGAGAGAGCATTTAGTAACTGAACACTTATATAGTTTTCAACTTAGTAAAAGTTTCTTCCTTTATTTAATTCAGAATCTTTTACTCCAAAGAGATAAATAGATTAGTGCTAATTCGCACTAGCTCTACCATCTATTTTATTTTGACAAACTCATTTTATTATGCTAAAGACCAAAGATTTAACAAAAAGCTATGGCACTCATGTCGCACTTGATAAATTAAACTTGACCGTCCTACCAGGAGAAATATATTGCCTCTTAGGAGCTAACGGTGCAGGTAAAACCACGACGATAAATTTGTTCATGGATTTTATTCAACCAACTTCTGGAAAAGTATTTATCAATGACTTAGAGGTAAGTGAACATGCTAGTGCTTCTAAAAAACACTTGGCTTATATTCCCGAAAATCTAAACCTCTATGGCAACCTTACAGGATTAGAAAACCTCCAATTTTTTGCTGGCTTGGGTGGAGAAAAACCAGATGAATTAACAGCGACGCAGTTGCTTCAATCCGTGGGGTTAGAACATGAAGCGGTCAGTAAAAGGGTGGGACAATACTCCAAAGGAATGCGTCAAAAGGTAGGCATTGCCATTGCTAAAGCTAAAAAAGCGGATAACCTTTTGTTGGATGAACCTACCTCAGGATTAGACCCTCAAGCGAGTAATGACTTTGCTCGATTACTTCAAAACATGCGTGAAAATAACGTGGCAATTTTGATGGCTACCCACGATTTGTTTCGTGCAAAAGAAACAGGTACTCACATTGGGATTATGAAAGCGGGGGTTTTGATTCACTCTTTGAGAAGTGATGAAATTAAGCTGAATGAATTGGAACAATTATATTTAGAAACCATGAAAACTGATAACTATGCAATTTCTAATCATTAAAAAAGAGATATTAATTTCCCTCAGGAATACCAGAATTCAAATAGCTGGCATCTTCTTAATTACTTTGATGCTGATAGCCATATTGGTGGGTCGTCAAGGGCAACAACTCATTCAAGCAGAGCGAGCAAAAGCTCAAACAGAAATGCATCACAAATGGGTCAACCAAGGATTGAAGCATCCACATAGTGCTGCACACTTTGGACATTTTGCTTTTAAGCCAAAAACAGTATTGAGTTTTTTAGATGTAGGCTTAGATAACTACACAGGGATTTCTGTCTTTCTGGAAGCACACAAACAAAATGAGATATTGTTTAGTGCTGCTCAGGATAGCAATGCCATGACGAGGTTTGGTGAAATGACTGCGGCATTGGTCTTACAATTTTTATTTCCGCTGTTAATCATATTTTTAACTTTCAACATTTTTAGCAGAGAAAGAGAAGAAGGAACACTCAAACTCATATATGCCCAAGGCGTTTCTATCCGACAATTTTTGATGGGAAAAGTTGGGGGAACTTATGCAATGGTCTTGGCAATTTTTATCCCCATCATATGCATAGCCTACTTTGCCTTAGATTATTCCTCTTCCAATATAGATACTAATGTCAATTCAAAGTTCATTGGCCTTACCATAGGATATGCATTATATTTTTTAGTCTTCATCTTCATTGCAATTCTGGTTTCTGCATTTGCTAAAAACTCGAGTTCTTCATTATTAACCTCATTAGGTATTTGGATAATTGCCTGTATTGTTTTACCCAAAGCCACAGCTAACCTAGCCGATAAAGTTTACCCAACTCCATCACAATATGAATTCAGTAAAATTATCAAAGAAAAAGTAACCAATGGAATTGATGGTCATAATCCAAAAGATGAAAGATTAAATGCGCTAAAGAAAAGATTACTTGCCGAATATGCCGTCTCTAGCATCGATGAATTACCAGTAAACTGGGGTGGTATTGCGATGCAAGCTGGGGAAGAATATACAGACAAAGTATATGATCAAGAATTTACCAAGGTTGAAAACATTTTCAAAAAACAAAATCGACTTTCCGAATGGGCAAGTTTTATAAATCCCTATTTGGCAATACGACATTTATCAATGGCATTTGCTGGGACAGATTTTCATCATCATACCGCATTTGCCAGAGGGGCAGAAAACTATCGCCGAGCCTTTGTAAAAAAAATGAACAAAGACATGGAGTTAAATCATAAACCAGAAATGGCTTTTAGTGACTATAAAGTAGGTAGTGAAATGTGGGACAGTATAGAACCATTTAATTACCAACTTCCTAATGTGATTACTACTCTTTCTAATCAATGGAGAAATGTTGCTGCTTTGTTATTGTGGTTAATCGGTTTGATTTTTTCAGCTTCCATTTTTTCAAAAAATATTTCAAAATTATGAATGACTTTTTTCACATACTTCGATTTGAATGGAAACTACTTTGGCGGAGCAATATGATAAAACTATTGCTCATGGTAATGCTAGGGGTAGGAATTTATGGTATCTATTTCGGAAAATTTGAAATTAAAAAACAGAACGACCGAATAGCAGAAGTCAAACAATATGAGCAAGAGCGATTTGATAGCTTGCTTACTTGGATAAATTTAGACACCTCGATTCTTGCCAATAAAGAAAAATTTCAACATGCAGTTCTACCAGAAGGGGCTGGTCGTAGTTATCATTTTGAATTTTGTAAAACTAATGAAGCAAGTCCAACAGCTGGCCTTTGTTTAGGACAAAGAGATTTGTTCCCGGTATATTACCAGTTAAATATGACTGATTTGACCAGGCAATTAAATACAGGTGAATTAGTCAATCCAATGAAATTATTGACTGGTAATTTTGACTTGTCTTACGTTTTTATTTTTCTTTTACCCTTATTAATTATTTCCCTTTTCTTTAATCTGTACGCTGGTGAAAAAGAAGGTGGTACGCTTTCATTATTACTTGCACAACCCACCTCAATTGATATTATTTTTTTGGGAAAAGGAATTTTAAGATTCGTTTTGGTTTTTGGAATTAGTACAATTCTATTGGTATTAGGATTTTTAATTCAAGGAGTCTCCATTGTAGAGCATGCGAACCTATTTTTTCAATGGTTATTTTCCATTTTAATTTATTCGTTTCTATGGGCACTCATTATGGCTTGGATTCTAGCCCTTAAGAAAGGAACAGCCGTAAGCGCTATGTTAGGTTTAGGAATTTGGCTATTAACTACATTAATTTCACCTGCACTTCTAAATCTAGTGGCATCTGCTTATCAGCCCTTACCAAATCGAGCTGAGATTACCCATTCCATAAGAGAGTTAAATGGTAAAAATTGGGACTCTCCTAAATCTTATGTTTTAAATAAATTTTATTCAGAATATCCTCAGTTCGCTCAAGAGGATACCACCCATTTCTATAAATGGTATTATGCAGGATTTTCAGTTTTGGATAAAGAGACTAAACCTCTTAAAGATAAATTTGAAGCTCAAGTTAATAACAGAAATCAGTTATTAGAAAAATGGATGTGGATTTCACCTGCTGCATTGTTACATGAACACTTATCTTCTATTTCCAAAACTAATAGAACGAATCATATTCAATTTGTAAAATCTACTCATGACTTTCATGAAAGTATCAGGAAGATTTATTTCTCCAAAATTTTTGCAGAGGAAAATTTTACTCAAGAAGATTTGAAAAAATTACAAGCGATGTCAAAACAAAAATTTGGAAAACAAAAATATATAACAATACAATTACATAAATAAAAAAATAGAAAATAAATTTTTAAACCTATAAAAAATTAAAAAAATGATTACAGAAGAAAAAGTATTTAATGCTCAATTTAATTGGGGCGCAGGAGTAGTTAAAATTGGTTCATTAAAAGAAAACAGGCTAGCATGTGAAGATTTAACAAACTATTTTTTGGACAACCTTTATGCATTTGAATCTGGTCCAGTTTTGTTTAAACCAACTAAGTGCGCAACAAAACAATTTAGACCTTCCAAAGCCGAAGCAAAATCCTATTTCATTGCAGGAGATGACCGAGCTTGCCAAGAAGATACAGGGTTTGCTATCGCACCTTGGACTAAGGTAAGATTTGAAAATTCAGGTGGAATCATTCTGGGTGAAAACCGAGCAATTGCCATGGGAAATTATTTTTTTACTACCGTTGAAGGTGAGGAAGTAAAAGTAGAATACACCTTCGGTTACAAATTGATGGATGGTGAATTAAAAATTGATTTGCATCATTCTTCTTTTCCTTACAACCCAAGCCCTGCAGTATGATGAAGAGTTGCTTGTATTTTATTTGTCCTACGGACTGTCTTGAGTCCATTATTGAAAGTAAATTCCACCATGAGAATTATTTCTATGGCTCTCTTGGTAATTCTTTAACCTTTACCCAAAATGAGTTGAATCAAATTAAGGAATTGATCTGCAGTAAAGGGATTAGAGAAATTTATTTTGTATTGTCTGATGATAATCAAATCGTCTCCGATGCCATAGGCAACCAAGACTTTTCTGACATCAGAGGGCTAGAAAATTTTTATAACCAAGTGCAACTACAGAAGGAACATTTAGAGATGTCATGGCAAATCCAAAATCCTCAGTTCTTAATTCTTTCTTCTTTTTTAAATACAAAAATAGAAAAATTAAAAGATGGGTTAAGTGATTTGATGATTGGTGAAATTGCCATTGTTGGTAAAATATTCAGCAAAGAAGAACATCAATTTAAAGACATTTATTCTGATTTAATTTGCCGAGAAGACTCTATTTTAAATTAGGAATTATTGATTATAGGATATCGACTTAAGGTGAAATCACTTTCAAGTCGTTACCTATAATTTCAAATATAACTCACCGCAAATGATTAAAGTAAAACAGTTATCTTATAAATATCCTGAAGGCTCATCAATTCAGTTTCCTGATTTTGAAGTAAATGCTGGAGAATCCCTTCTGATTTTGGGTGAATCAGGTTGTGGTAAAACTACTTTACTGCATTTATTGGCTGGATTACTACGACCTACTTCAGGAGAAATTTGGATAAATGATAAGCCAATTTCACAAATGAATAATTCCGAGATGGACCAGTTTCGAGGAGAACATATCGGGCTAGTGTATCAAAAAAATTACTTCATAGCATCCCTCTCTGTTCTAGACAATCTTATCATTTCCCCCTATTCAATAAATGAAAATCGAGCAAATACTATTGCTAAACGACTAGGCATTTTTGATACATTGAATCGTTACCCCAATCAGTTAAGTGTGGGACAACAACAAAGAGTGAGCATTGGGCGGGCAGTTATGAATGCTCCACAATTATTACTTGCCGATGAACCTACTAGTGCTTTAGATTATAGCAATTGCCGCAATGTCATCAACTTACTTTTAGAAGAAGCACGCGATAATAATGCAGCATTGGTGATAGTGACTCATGACGACCGCTTGAAAGAAGAAGTCCATAATAGCATTGAATTATTTCCAATCACAGCTAAAACTCATTAATCAATGATTACAAAAATTGCTTGGAAAAATATTATTCATAAACCATTGAACACTGCCTTGTGTATCAGTCTTTTGACATTTGGCGTTGGTATCATTTCTTTATTGCTTTTGATGGAACATCAATTGGAACAAAAGTTTAGTCGTGATTTAAAAAACATTGACTTAGTCATAGGAGCGAAAGGTAGTCCACTTCAATTGGTGCTTTCTGCGATTTACCATTTGGATGCACCTACTGGGAATATTAGTTTAGCCGAGGCTCGCAAAATAATGGATAACCCAATGGTTAAAGAAGCTATTCCTTTAGCTTATGGAGACTCCTATCAAGGGTATCGGATTTTGGGAACTACGACTAACTATGTAAAAAAATACGATGCTCAAATTAAAGAAGGAAAACTTTTTTCCAAAAAAATGGAAGTCACGCTTGGTGCCGACGTGGCACAAAGAACAGGGTTAACAGTTGGGACTACCTTCTTTGGAACACACGGAGAAGCTCAAGGTGGTCATGTACATGATAATCACGCTTATACTATAGTTGGAATTTTGGAAAAGACAAATACCGTTTTGGACAATTTATTATTAACTAATATAGAAAGTGTTTGGCAAGTTCACACCGAACATTCTGAAGCTCCATCTTCTATTGACACCATACATGCTACTACACTTGACCTCAATCATAATCACGATGATCATGACCATAATCATCACGACCACCATGATGAATCAGTCATTACTGCCGACAGTATGGATATAACTGCCATCCTTCTAAAATATAAAACGAAGCGGTCCATCTTGACTATGCCTCGACTAATTAATGAGCAAACCAACATGCAAGCAGTACTACCAGCCTTAGAAATTAATCGACTTTTCTATATGATTGGTGTGGGAGTATCTACGCTTAAATTGATTGCAGGTGGTATTATGTTCATGGCAGGTTTCAGCGTTTTCTTTGGACTTTATAGTCGCTTAAAAGAACGTAAATATGAGCTTGCACTCCTTCGTTCTGTTGGCTATAAGCGAACACATCTTTTTGGTTTATTAATTTCCGAAGGGATATTACTAGCACTCATTGGTTATGTATTAGGTTGGGCATTGAGTCGCTTGGGTTTGCATTTTGTAAATCATCAAGCACAACATGATTTTAATTTACAGTTTGATAATGGATTAATAGCAGGGGAGGCAGGTTTACTGCTCGTCACTTTTGGGGTAGGTATTTTGGCTGCTTTAATTCCAGCTTTGCAAGCGATGCGAATGAATGTATCAGCTATTTTATCAGAAAATTAATGATTATATGAAACACTTAATAAAAATAATAATCATACTCGTTTTTGTATTCTTAATAGTTAACCTCGACAGAAATGAGGAAAATTTAGATGCAATAGGAATCAAAAATAATTTAAGTCCTAAGCCTATAAAAGTAACTAAGACAGGGATGGAAGCGGCGAAGTCAAATGGAGTTTACTTGGTCAATGATTCCTTGTATAAGTGGGACGAAATTATTCTTGATTGGGTAAATATATCTGACACAGAAAAAAAATTAGAGCAACGTTTAACTTCCCTTGTATTGGCAAATGATAGCACCAAACCAATTGTTCTAGATTGGAACTTATTGCAGGATATTGAATATCAACTCAAATATTACGAAGCATTAAGCATGGAAATATACTCCCCTGTTTTTCCAAAGAGATTGAAAGCTATTGATGGAAAAAAAGTAATTATCGAAGGTTATCTAATTCCATTTGACGAAAGTGGAAACTTATTAGCATTGTCTGCCAATCCTTTTGCTTCTTGTTTTTTTTGTGGAAAAGCTAGTCCCGCTTCCGTCATGAGTCTATACCCAGAGAAAAAAAAACGATATAGAATGGATGACTTTAGAAGGTTTCAAGGGGTGTTAAAATTGAATTATGATGACCCGGAGGAGTACTACTATATTTTGCACAAAGCGATTCCTGCAAAATAGACTTGTTTATTCCTCATCCTTAGACACAATTAGGGCAATTTCCTTCCAAGGTTAGACTTGATTTTTTAACCTTATACCCTTTGATTTTTTTTAATTCAGGTAGTTCAATCTCATTCATGCAAAAAGTATTTTCACATTTAATGCAAATGAAATGAGCATGATTATGTTCATGTGCTTTTTCCGAACACACCTCAGGACATAAAGCGTATTTGGAGACATCATTTGTATTTGGAACCTTATGTATGATTCCTTTTTTCTCGAAAATAGCTAATGTTCTATAGATGGTTACTTTATCCTGACTAGCGGATATTTTTTCCTTAATGTTTTTTAAAGAAAGACCAAATTTACTTTTAATAAATACTTCTAGTAACTCCACTCGAAATGGAGTTTTTCTTAAACTATTAGTCAATAGAAGTTCTTGAATATATTGTTCATTCATATTATCACAAAGCTAATAGATTTATCACAAGTTTAAAAATTAATGCAACTAAGTTGCATTAATTTTTAAACTATCACTATATTTGCAACTCAGTTGCATTTAGTAGCTTTAAGAATGAAAGTAGAAGTCTAATATTAAATATAGTATTCATAAATGAAACAAGTTCTAT
>Ga0115005_10001368_pt1 | contig 19322 bp, 23 predicted proteins | sample ArcOceMetagenome_FD_87163 | JGI IMG/M metagenome (GOLD analysis project Ga0115005, IMG submission 87163) | Marine eukaryotic phytoplankton communities from Arctic Ocean - Arctic Ocean - Greenland ARC118M Metagenome | ecosystem: Environmental > Aquatic > Marine > Oceanic | place: Arctic Ocean... | reverse complement strand
TACAAACTCTATTCAATTCACCTCTTCACAAAATATTGATACTCAACATATTATCGACTTTGACGCCATCTAATTACTTTAATTTTATTAATTTTATTAATTTTATTAATTTTATTAATTTTACTTTTGTTAAATGGAACCTACGGTTCCCTTAAGAACCCTCCCTTTATGTTATAGAAGTAAAAATACATTTTCATCCTGAACGCGTTTAATATAGTAATATAACTCAGTATATTGTATTTTTTCTAGCACATTTTTAACATCATCTTGTAATAATTTTTGTAAAAATTTTAAAAATGCATCCTTTAATTCAGTGGGTGAACCCTGTTCCGATTTATTTAACAAATCAATTGTTTCAATACTTAATATAATATACCGACCATTTATCAAGAAGGTGGTTTCTAGAGGTATTTCATTATAATAGACCCCTATACTAGACATATATTCTATTTGTAAATGAATATCACGTATTATTTTTTCCAAAATAGTGTAAGTCATACCGGTTTTAGAAAGAGAACTATAATTACTTTTCTCGATGGTAATATCATTTAAAGAAATAATCGGATTATTAACATCTATAGGGATGGTGATAGTGACATGGTCGCCTGTAGGTTGATTACTTTTCGTATATTTTGATATATAGTCATTTAAAAATCCATAAATACCAGATTTATCATCAGTTTCTTCTGTAATGGACCCGTCTGCGTGTTTAACTGGTTTTTTATAAAGCGGTAAATCACTATATCCACTAGGACTGCGTTCTTTACCAAATGTATCTTCTAATTTTTTATCAGATACATTTGCGTCGATATCTGTTGTTTCATCCCTATCCTGAAGAGTATTCTCCTTGTTATAAATACGAACACCATCTAAACCAAATGTTGAAAAAAATATACGATTGTATACATCATGTATTTTTATTTTTTTGTTTTTTTCCATTATAAATCGATAAACACTATCTGTACTTGTAAGTTTTACCATTTTAATATAATATACGAAATTATTTTTTTATTTATACTTTAATTAAATATTCATTAATTATTATTTACCCCTCTTCTCCTAATTCTTCGATGATTGTCGTCAACTTCGTTCAATTGGTCAATATTATCGCCATCGGGTTGTATTTGATGAATATCATCTCCTGTGTTATCGTGTGAATTATAGTTGCATAAATTTTTTCTAAATGCGGTCATATAATTAGTAACATACCAGATCAAATATCCACCTAACCATATCCATGCATTGTGTATCTGCTGACCGGTATAATGAATTATCCAGCGTAATCCTTGACAATGAGGAGTAACAATCATAAATGGGGTCATAATAAACCCCCAAACTGTAAATGGGCAGCACAATGATGGATAAATATTAGAAGATATAAAATGAACTAATACTACTCCAACATATACCAATATTACAGAGGGTATATTCCGCCTGACTTGTTCGAAAATCGAATAAAGTGTATCACACACGTTCCTGAAGTATATCGTCATCATTACTAAAAACTGTTTAAATTGAATAATACTAATACTATAAAAAAACTTTCAATTTTATAGTAAAATCTAAAAAAAAACCCTAATAATATTCCTTTTTATAAATGTTTTTTTAATTTGAGTACGGAAAGTAATTGCTTGATATTTGGCGTGGTGCTAGATTTTCAATAAACAATTGATAAACACTTTCGTTTAACGAAATTTGAGTAGAGAACTCGAATTGGGTATGAATAGTTTTCAGTTCATATTCTTTGATATTATATTTTCGCAGAATATTTTTAATTTTATCCACAATTGTATTATCGCAAATAATACTATCACCGTTACAATTTACACAAGTGCCGATACGTATGGTACGTACAATATCATTTTCGGGGGTAGTTGTTTTCGTCCAACCATTCAATGATTCGATACTATTAATCATCAACTGTTCTATACGGGTACTCATTGTTATATATTAATTTACAAATAAATATATAAAATATACCCCGTTCAATTTTATGCATCTTTCCATAAAGCATCCCATTTCTCAAGTGTTTTGATAGGGATTTCAGGAAGGATTGGATGAGATTCCCAAAAATATCTACAAAATGCCCATTCGTATTTAGGTTCTTCGACATAGTAATTGGATTCATTTTCCAATAAATATTCATGTATATGTTCAGGTAAAAGATTTCTATTCTTCAATGGTAAAACATACGCTAACTGTAAATGTGACGAAAATGGATTATATAAATCTTTATCAAAAAATGAGGTATTTGTTTTGGGAAAATATTTACAGAGATCTTTAATCAAAGGAGGATAATTATATTTATATGACCATTTCCAGTTAGGACAATCACACGTATAATACTTAAACACCCATTCTAAGCCTTCCATATAATTCATACAAATGTCTTTCACATTTTTATCAGAATGTGAAAACAAAGCTGAATAATATCTATGTTCCCAAAACTGTTGGTCGGGTGCTATATACATTTCTTGAGGTCTATAAATAACAGGGGCATTTTGAATTGTAAAGTCTTTATTTTCGGCGTCACTTAAATTCCACTTACGTTTAGCCATTTTATCCCGATTGGTATATTCATTTGTAAACCTATTTCTCTCATTTTTAGCAAGTTCTGCAAAAAATACACCTACCCATCTCCATTGAATTTCCAATTTTTTATTAATAAACGAGCGCTGAGAAAATGATCCTAAAATGGATTTATATGTTTCTAATAAAATATCGATACCATCCCGGCGTAGATTTAATGACGGAAAATGTGGTAAAAAGTCGTTACCTAATAAAAAACACATAAAAATATAATCATATAGCCGATGATAATCGTTATTATCGCAATTCATTTCACTTAATATAGCTTTAGACAACGAGTGAATATTTAAGAAAAGATATTCACCTTTCATATTATCATTATTCAATATTTTTTTACCAAATTCAGGTGTTTCTCTATAAATAAAAAAATGTTCAAACGGTTTACAATGAAATAGAGACAACATAATTAAATCAGAATCTAACCCATAAATAAGTGTGTTACCTGATACTTTGTTTGCGGGTGTTCTTAAATATTTGAACATTTTATGTTCTCCTTCTCCGTTATCGGTTGATCCGGATACTATAATTTTTTTAACATTAAAATGTCCTTCTAGACCGGTAAATGCTTTTTTTATTTTAGAAGATAAATTATTCATAAACAATGTTCCCGGGGTAATATTGGAGGTACTCCATATAGCAGGTTTATCTGTTTTATTAATAGTATTGCTTATTTTCAATAAAATGCTACCTTTATGTCTACGAGTACGTTGCTGTTCCATTTTAGCAAATGGGGCTACACCATCAAACGCGATATATACTAATTGTGATGGTGAAATTTTCTTTATATATTCACCAATTGATTTTATAACATTATTAATTAACTTATTTTCAATATAGCTTGTATCATACTCATTATCAATAAACTCGTTTTCTAACTTACGGAACTCGTCATAAATAATTGAATTACAATCCATTAGTAAATTACAAAAACGAATATCATCTTGCGATAATTGTTTTTGATTTAATATAATATTAGAATAATTCTTAATAATATATGAAAAGTAGCTTGGTATACCCATTATAAACAATAACATAATTATATATTTAAGTCATTTTTTACAATTAATAACCAAAATAATAATATATCAATACACTATATTGATTTAGATGACCAAGAAAACACAAAAGAACACTCAAATACCAAAAACTGTTAAAAATGTTGATTTCAATAACTTTATCGAAAAAAAATTAAATCAAGTAATAGATATTATTCAAAGAACATATCTATCTCTATCATTTTGTAAACAGTTTGATATATTTAGTAAAAATAGTATAGGACAATGCACCGATCACCTTCAAACTATATATTTGTCTGCTAAAACTGTAAAGGAAAGTATTCCAATTGACGATAATGAAATGGATAACATACTAATAAATATTCAAGCTATATTTGATAAATTATCCATAGTATTTTCAACATATGGAACTTATTCAATTAATGACGTATATTACGTAGTATTTGGGACAAAATATAATAATTTTGATACTTACGATAAAGAAAATAAATTTATGGCCGATAAAATAGATTTAATTGAAAAGTATGTTATGCCGGTTGGATATAAGAATTTACCCTGGTCTGAATGTAGTAACATAGATGATAATATAGATAAAATAACAGATGTAACATTACAAATAGACAAGTATTCGCATATGGAATGTTTTCAACCAACAACTATGTATTCATCAATCCATCAATCCGTGTTTGGTTTAAGAGTATTAATAAGAAACACGAGTGATAATAAATTATTAAGTATTTCTGGTATAACAAAGGATATACCTTTACAGTATTTACTTGATAATAGTTATGTAATAACGCAACTAGAAAATATAAAACAATGCATCTTGGAAAGTTATTGTGATAAAGAAGAATTAATCAATCGTTGGGTAGAGACCATTACATTAAAGGACATATTGGTATTTAGCACTAATGATTTTGTAAAAAAATTTACTACCATGTTAAAAGATGCCGAATATGTTAAATCGTCTCGAGTAGACAATATTGTTAAAAAATTCTTCGATATGGACATAATTGCCAGACGTAAAATGTTGATTAATTTATTCACATATAATACCGATAATGAAGTGCAATATATCGCATATATGTTGTATGATTTAATTGGTTCTATAGAAAGTAACGATGGAGTTGATAACAATGAGCAAGTCTTAATATACGAATCTTTACCGTGGAAATTGAAACAATTTTTCAAAGAAACAATGATTAATACAATTGAGTTTACTCAAGATTCATTAACCCAATGTGACTTATCTAAAATTTCATTAGAACAGCAAGTATTATTGATGAAAGCGGATGATAAAATTAAAGATAGAGCAAAAGTAAAATTAAAGGAAATCAAACAAAAATCAGACGATCAAGGAAATAAATCCAAACAATATTTGGAGGGTCTAGTCCGTGTTCCTTTCGGAATTTACAGAAAAGAGCCAATTTTATGTAAAATGGATAGTTTAAATGAATTATTTTCGAATTTAAAAAACATAATCGAGATTGATGTATTACCCAAAGATAAGTATACATTGCACGAAATTAAAAATAATGTTTTAGCCACTACAAATAACTTGCTAATAGAAACGATTGATACGTGTAAAAGTAAATTATCAAAAACAAATAAACAAGAATTAGTAAAGTCGTTAACTATTTTTGTAGATGCTTTAACAAATGAACATAAGACGAAGAATGGAATTATAAAATGCCTAACACAATATTTAAACAATGCTAAAACTGATCAGGAATTATCCAAAGAAGTCTACGAAATGTTACAAATTATAGCTCCTAGTGATTTAAACAACAATATCAATAAACAGGTAATTAAAATTAGCAATGAAATTGAAGATGTAGAAAAATCGATGATCAAAATAAATGATTATTTAGATGAATCTATATACGGTCACGACAAAGCAAAAGAGCAGATATTGAAGATAGTAGGTCAATGGATTAACGGTGAACAGAAAGGATACTGTTTTGGGTTCGAAGGGTCTCCTGGTGTTGGTAAAACGTCATTAGCCAAACGCGGTCTCGCAAAGTGTCTAGAAGACGAGAATAATGTAACACGACCATTTTCCTTTATCGCATTAGGAGGATCATCAAATGGTTCAACATTAGAGGGTCATAATTATACATATGTAAATTCAACGTGGGGTAAAGTTGTAGATGTATTAATGGAAAGTAAATGCATGAACCCTATTATTTATATTGACGAATTAGACAAGGTAAGTAAAACCGAACAGGGACGAGAAATCATAGGCATTCTAACACATTTAATTGATGGAACTCAGAATGACGAATTTCAGGACCGTTTTTTTAGCGGTGTCCCATTTGATCTTTCTAAGGCATTGTTTATCTTCTCATATAATGATCCAGATCAAATTGACCGCATTTTACTTGATAGAATTCATAGAATTCGTTTTGATAATCTTTCTTGGTCAGACAAGATAGTTATTGTTAATAAATTTATTATGCCCGAATTAAATGAGAAAATGGGTTTTGAAGATACAGTACATCTTACAGATGATGTAATTCGACATATTATAGAAACATATACAATGGAACCTGGTGTGAGAAAATTAAAAGAAATTTTGTTTGATTTATTCGGTGAGATTAATTTACAATTATTAAATTATTCATCAGACAATAAAGGCATTGTAATTCAATTACCAATCAAGATTGAGATTGAAGATTTTGGAACTAAATATTTAAAGAAACAACGAAAGGTAAGTGATATTAAAATCCACACCGAGCCATTGTTAGGAACGATTAATGGAATGTGGGCAAATGCCCTTGGAAAAGGTGGTATTATACCGATTGAAACCCGTTATTTCCCAGCAGGTTCATTACTTGATTTAAAACTTACAGGTATGCAAGGTGATGTGATGAAAGAGAGTATGACTGTAGCAAAAACATTAGCTTGGACACTTACATCAGATGAGCGTCAAAAGGAATTAATTAAACAATTCGATGAAACAAAAAACCAAGGTTTACACGTTCATTGTCCGGAAGGGGCCGTATCAAAGGATGGCCCATCCGCTGGAGGTGCAATCACATTATCAATGTATAGTCTATTAAATAACAAACCAATTAGCAATACAATCTCGATGACTGGAGAAACAAATTTAAGAGGAAGGATTACGCCCATTGGTGGTTTAGATACAAAGATTATAGGAAGTATGCGCGCAGGAGTAAAGACTATATTATATCCCAAGGAAAACCAGGAAGACTTTGATGAATTTTTAGAGAAATATAAGGAGGTTATAAATTTGGACGAAATGACGTTCCATTCGGTTGAAACTATTCAAGAAGCAATGAAGATAGTATTTGAATAATTATTATTTAGTCGATTACAATTTCTTAGTTAAATATATAAGAACTTGTAATAAAATGGATCTCAATTTAATTAATATTTTATACATGTTTTTTAGAATGGCCCCTTTTGTAATAGTCAGTTATTTTACATTACAATCCATTCTTAACCAAGATTTGAAAGGAGTTATTTATCTAGTCGGTTTAATAGTAACGTCTTTTATAGTTTATTTAGTAGCGGCATTTTTACCAGAAGAAAAAGGTTTAACCCCCAGTGATTATTCCAAGATACGTTGTACCCAATTAACTATTGGTAATAATCATCCTATTTCAAAATTACCTCTCAGTCAAACTGTATTTGGTTACACATTAACATACTTATCTTATTTCATTGGTGTAAATAACCTACAATCACAAAATATAGCAACTTTTATATTATTCCCTTGTATTATTTTAGCCGATATTTTATGGAGTATTAGTAATTTTTGTTCTACACCCAAGTATTTATTACTGTCCTTGATTATAAGTTCTCTGGTGGGTTTATTATGGGCAATGTTAATTGAATCAACTGGTGTAGGTGGATTTGCATATATGACGGGTGTAGCTAATAAAGATGTTTGTTCAAGACCTACTAAAAGTTTATACAAATGTCGACCGGTAAACAAAGCTAAAAATCCGGTTAAACAATCATCTTAATTTTGTAATATATATATATCTGAAATATCTATTACAATCATTATTACTCCTCAAAACAATAATAATATTGTTCAAGCCATACTCTAAAATTTTTTAATACTAAAGAACGATGATGACTATTAATGTCGAGACGAACGCTATATGACTTTTTACCAAAATGATACAAAAAATTTTTAACAATATTAATAGTTACAGCATTTTTATATTTTTCAATATCAGGCATTTTAAATATATCATATTCCTTTCGCTTATTAATTTCATTATGAAAATTAAAAAAAAAGACTTTTAATTGATCTTTATTTCTTATAGAATCAAAATTTACACCATTCATGAAACGGGTTGCGTGTTGAGCACACTCTGGACAAGGTAAATTATTACATATTTGTTTTATAAAACTAACCAACTCGTTTTTTAATTGATCAAAATATTCATCCTTTATTTTTTCTGCTAAAGTATGAAATAAAAACCACGTAGGTTCACCCCATAACATTTCTTTCACTCGCTCCTTTATAATTGGTTTCGGTGGATCAATTTGTTTAATGGGATGATTTACAGTGACGATAGGTATAACAGATACAGGATTAAATGGTCCATTACTTGCTTCCCGATTATTGTTAATTCTATTATTTCGTCTATTAATAAAAATCATATGTATATATTCTAATAAGTAAAAAAAGAAATTAATATAAACAAAATTTAATAATTATTATATATTATGAATTTAAATGAAGAATCGATTGAATCAATCCGTAAATGGGTAAAAATAGATAATGAAATGCGTACATTAAAGCAAGAAATTTCAAATAGAAAAAAAATTAAAGACGAAATAACCAATACATTGATCACTACAATGAAACATAATGAAATTGATAGTGTTAATATTAATAATGGTAAGATTGAATATACACAACGTAAAACAAAAAAACCAATATCAAAAAAACTCTTACAGAATATACTTTCTAAATATTACAAAGACGATACAAATAAGGCGAATGAAGTAAATGAATTCATTTTAAGTAATCGCGAAGAAACATCTAAAGACATTATTGTCCGTAAAATCGATAAATAAATTACACTAATCCGAGTTCATTAATCGTATACGTTTTATCGTCTATTTTCTCATATCGAGCAATAATTCTTGGATTTTCCTTTGATTGCATAACATCCTCAGTATTATATACATTATTAAATTTATCAATATAATAAACAATACCCTTTATTTCTCGAGCGGTTACATCGATATTCATATTTTGTTGATTAACGTTCTGATCCGCATCCATTAATCCGTGAGGGGCTCCTTTTGAATGCGTTCCGCAAAAGTCACACTCAACTTTACGGCGTCTGGTACATTGTTCACCACTAGCACGCTTCGCCATACAACGGTTATTTTCGGGTATTGAATTTTTAACACGCTTTCGTTTAACAAAATCTTCTTTATCAACCGTTAAACGGTTATAATCATAAATATACTCAATCAATTTACTAATATCACCATCCTGTTTAATATCCAATGCTATGATTTTATCACGTATACCATCCTTAAATGTAGTGAAATATTGTTCAACTTTAGTATTCAATCTGCGTTCCATGTTTGTTTATATAATTATTTATATGTAAATTATATAAATCAATTTTATATTTATTTTTATTATTATTTTTGATAAACGAATTAAATATATATTAATGTTATATATAACCATATATGGGAAACATTATAAGACGAACTGTGTGTCCTATATATCCACTACCCGATAGTGATAGTGATAGTGATAATTATCCGATATATGATGAAACGATCCATGTAAAGCCTTCTGAAGTTATGGAACGTGAATATATAACAAAAGAAAAAATGGGCATTAAACAAGATGTTTTATTAAGACCGTCTCAAATTATAAATATAGAAAATAAGAAACTGCGTAGATTAGGCAAAGACAATAGTTAAAACCGGTTCACTCTACCTTTTCTGTATTTTTTGGTTCGTGCTTTATTTACACGTTTTTTTGTTAATTCACTAAATGTAATAGGTGTTTTTTTAGTTATCCGCTTGGAAGGTCTATACACATCGTTTTTGTTTTTATATCCAATTTCACCGCGTTGATTGACCCATTCTTCATCAAACCATCGTTTTAATCCTATTTTCGTTTTTTTTTTACCTATATAAGGCTGCTTCTTTTTACCATATTTTTGAGTGAAATTCTTTTTATATTTTTGTACAAGTAGACCACTTCTATATGCACTATGTTTTGGTTGTTTTTTATAAAGTGCTTTTTTGGTTTTATTATATAATGTTTGATCTCTTGGTTTCATTATATAATAAAATAAGATAAAATTGAATTGATTAAACAAAATAGAAAAAATATAATACATATTATACAATGATTTCAAATGGACTTACACTAAAACGTGTGTTTAATATTCTTTATAACGCTATAAATGCTAAACCTGCACAATATACTTTAGGTAGATGGGGGATGCATCATACGAGCGAACAAACCAATTTAAAAGCAGACCACGCAAATGAAGACCATTGTGGAACCTGTGCTCAATTTGTGTCGTCCAAAGAAAAAGAGAAAGAGTAATGGCATATATACTGCTAAAATATTAAGCCATATTTATTTATGGTAAATTAAACAAATGCAGTCATTTTACATCCATATTATATTATTTTATCTAATTGCATTTGATAGAATAAATGAAACCCAAATAGAGAATATAAAAACCCAAGTATAAATAGTGATTTGTAGTCGGATGTAATGCATTTTTTTGATAGTAAAAATATAATTGATACAAACGACATAATTAAACCTAATATATGTGTTGGCTTCGATGCTATATAATAATTATAATCAAATTTAATATAAAAAAAATAACTACATATTAAACAGGGTATGAAATATAGAAGCAATGTTGTGTTCATTATATATTATAAATATATATTTTAAATACTATTTTTTTGTAATATATTGATGATATATTTTTGTACCTATTATTAGGTTAAAAATACAATATTTATGGTAAATTAAGCAAACGCGGTTTTTTTACCTCCATCATATTCTATCGCCATATCATTATCCAACATCCATTGGTTCATATTTTCACCTTCAAATATAACATTCGCCAATACACGTCCATATTTTTCATTACCAATGTCTTTTAAATATATGATTTTATTTAAAATTTTTTCAGATAAATTATCACGACTAGTAATAGCGGCTAATTTTTCAATAGGATTATGAGATTTTATTTCTGGACTATCAATACCTCTCATTCTTACTGAAAATCTATAACATTGTGATTGCCCTTTCAAAAATGCAGCAACAGTAATAGTATCACCATCGTATACTTTAATAACTTTACATCTTGAAATTTCTGGTCTAAACGGTATAGTTTCACTATATTCAATGTTGTCAAGTGTAGATCCACAACAAGACAAAAACATATTATATACTATAAAATTGAATTCACTTTAATACATTTTATTAAAGTAAATTACACCACAATGAAAACAAGTCAAATTATCAAAAGTATTCGGACAATTACTATTGAATTATCAAAAATAAAAAGGTTATTGGAAAAAACTCAGATTAAGGTAAAATCCGACGTAATTTATGATGATTTTGATGAACATATTAAACGTATTATTCGAAACGGTGGCCTATAAATAATATGTTATAGAATATTACTTTCTGTGTATTTTCTCTTTGATTTCTTGGACTTTCTCAATTTTCTTTTCGTTTTCTTATTTTTTCCTTTTCTGATGGGTGTGAAATACGCTCACAACTCCTCGTCATATAAATCTCTCATACTAGTTGGGGGGTCGAAATCGCTCATACTAAGTGGGGGTCCTTGTGGTGGTGTATCTGGTTCGAAATCGCTCATACTAAGTCGACGTCCATATGGACTGTGAGGGGGAGAACCCTCATAATCTGGCTGAGGATTAATATCTTTACAAACATCAACTATATCTATACGACATAAAGGGCAGTTAACAGCTGTATTATTTTTAGTTTTACACCATTCAAATAAACAATCCTTATGAAACTTGTGCTCACACGGTAAAATAGGTATATTACTCTGGCTTAAGTCATTTAAACATATTCCACATTGTTCCACTGTAGCCTCTATATCTTGACTTTTATTTGTATCTATTCCACTGTTCGTGAGTACACCTCCTCGTTTTGAACTAGTTTTTTTAGATTTTTTATATTTTCTCTTTGATTTCTTGGACTTTCTGTGTGTTTTTCTCTGTTTTCTCTTTGATTTCTTGGACTTTCTCAATTTTCTTTTCGTTTTCTTATTTTTTCCTTTTCCGCCTGGGGTTGATGGACCAAATAGGTTAGATCCTATTGGAGGTTTTGTTGGAGTAGTGTCGGGTGTTGAATAATTGAATAGGTTAGAATTTAGTGGAGTAGTGTCGGGTGTTGAATAATTGAATAGGTTAGACTTTAGTGGAGTAGTTTCGCTGGAGGTGGACGGTGGCCTTGTTGGTTTACTTGGTCCTCTCGGCGGAGACGTTGGAACTGTATGATCTTCTGCATGAATGAGATAAGCATCTGTGGTTGGATTACATAATACTAATTCTGCGTGGAAATAACCACCTTGATGTTTATCTGCTATATATTGACCATTCATAGCATAACCATCCATATTCTTATGACTACACAAATATTTCATCATTTTAATGTCTGATTTTCCAACTGAAAATCTTTCTTTAATTTCTTTTCCTACACCAAAATTTGTTTCCATTTGTCTTTTCCATTCTGGATCAGCGTTTTTATAGAAGGAATGTTTTGGTGTTAACTCCATAAGCGCTAACAAATGCAATTTTCTATTTGTTGTAAATGTTTTTACAAAACCATATTTTTTTGCTGTTTTATAATCAAAACCAAAAAATGTAGGTTGATTATCAAACGCTGGCTTTTTAAAACCAAAATATATTTTGGTTTCTTCTGGTAAAACGTAATAAGGATTATTATCAATTATTTGTATTTTAGCATTATTTATAGCAAATTCTTTACTATTATCAATAAACAAACTCATTATATATTAATTTCATAAAAAAAAAAATACTTTTTTATAAAATAACGACTAAATATAATTATTTTTTACGCGAATTTCTAAGTTTTCTCTTTGATTTCTTGGACTTTCTATTTTTTTGTCTACGTTTTGTTTTTCTTTTTTTTCCACCTCTATGAACTTCATTGTTCAACGTATCTAAAAATGTATCAATTATTACTGATAAAAATCCCAATAAACGTTCAAATAACTCCTGGTTGTTATCAATTAATCCACCGTGTACTGTTATAAGTCGAAGTATTTCAATTATCCAATTTAAATTAGAAATATCATAATCTAATTCTGAGTTTTGAAAATATTGCGTTAATTGTTCACCCTGTTCTTCATTACTTAATCCACTTTGTAGTAATTTTAATTCCTCTTGTTTTATGGCCATATACACAGATTTATCTTTATCAGTTCTTAACCCAATTTTAGCAGGAAAATAATCGATTAATAGTTGCCTTAGTAATTCTTTAAAAGTATTGAAATATTTAATTCCGTATAGTTTTAATTTTATTTCTTCCACAATTGCCTCTTCCTCATTTTTCGGTTTATTATATAATGGTTTAGCTGAGAGTTTGGGACATGTATCTTCTTCACCAATAATGGCAGCGAAAATGCTACAAAATATTCCTGCGACTTTACCATCTCTATTGATTTTATCTAGAGTTTTTAATGTTTTAATAATTGTTGTAGATGTAGTTTTTCCTATACCAAGATTTAAATTTGTAAAATATTTAAATTTAAAATATTTAAATGCATCTACATCTCTTAATGTTCTAATTTTAATTCCATCTAATGATAAATTCTCACTTCCATCTAATGATAATTTCTCGTAAAAAATATACAATAGATTTTTTACAAAATCTTTATTTAATTTAATTTTATCTTGTTGGTCGAATGTAATAATCAATGATTGCAATATTTTAGGTATTTCGGGTATTGATAATATTGCATTCAGTATCGACCCAAAAACTGCATTAAATTCTTTTACTGTGGTGTTTGGATTTGTAAATATATAAATATACGAGATCCATTTTATTTTTTCTTGTTGTATTGAACCCTCTTTTTCTTTTTCTGAAGCGAATAATGTATCAATAAAAAACTCAGTTAAATGACTAACCATAATAATAATCCCACCACTAGAAAGAAAGTTTAAACCGAAATATTGTAATATACCATATATAACTCCTCCTAACGCTAAAGATATACCCTTTTTTGCTTCCGAAATTTCCTTAGAAACGTCACCAGCACTATCTAACAAATTGGCTATTTTTTCAAGATTTTTAAAAATATCACCTATATGTTTAAACGCGATTATACGATATTTTCCAATTTTTGATCGGACCGTTAAATTGTTCTCTTTATACATATAAGTTGTTTCAGGAAGACTAGTAACTTTCTTTAATTCAAGAATGTGTGTTTTTTGTATTTCGTCTTGCTTATATTCTAAGGTACCTTCTTCACCTCTCACCTGAGTACTTTCAACCGCTTCTATTTTTTGATGTTGTACCCACTCTGCTGCTTTTTGACGAATTTCTTCGTTTATTATAAACTCCATGGTGGTAGTTTCCATTTTTATAAAATTAGATATATTATATAATTTTATAAAAAATATACTTTTTTATAAAATTATCACTAAACTAATTTACTTAAACATTCGGTGGATATCTTTAAACAACTGCTGTGCGTCTACGCAAACTTCACGTAGGAGTGTACCAACAACCGATTTATCTTGTTTCTCTTTAAACGCCAATCTTACAGTTGCCTGTGTGTCGTGAGGGTGGAATTTTTTAAACCCACAAAAGCTGAGGGTTGCCTGTTTTTCATAAAACTTAGAATAAAGCATATATTCAATAATTTTACCAATTGTATAATCATCATTTTCAATAATAATGTCGTAACAATGATCCATAGTTGTTTCACTGGTTAAAACAGTTATACCAGTTCCATCAATAAGTTGAACCATATCAATAAATTTATTTTGCATAACAGCACACGCTTTGCGCATAATATCTCTATTATCATAAACGCCAATTGATTGCACTACATAATCGAAGCTGTTATCAACAAAATGCCTTTGTGTATCTAAAATGCGATAATTTTCTTTTTGAAATTTAATATCGATGTCTGTTTCGCCATCAGCCCGCATCTTTGCTTCAAGTTTGTCCCAAACAGTAATTGCTTTTTCTTTATCGGGGGTATTACCATAAGCACATTTTGAAACTACATTAAACATACTACTTTCTTTTGCTACATTTACGCTAAAATCCGCTACAAGTGAAAGTTGTTCGCCTGTAATATCACTACCGATACCCGGTCTTAAACGTGCAAAATCGATGTAAGATTGCGTTTGAACATTCTTAGGAAACAATCCTGGATACAATTTGTCTTGTTCATCTTTACTAAGAATTGAACCCGTTTTCTTATCGCGTAATTTAAAATCTTCGGTGGTAACAAACATAATATTATCTGTATCATTTTTAACATCAACAACCAATTGATAATTATCAGGAAGGGCTTTTTCGTCATCGGTATCGCGCAAAATAGTACTGTGAATAGGAATACAACTAAGTCGTTGTTTCAATATTTCATTATGTAATCGTCCGGTATTTGTAAGAATATTACATTGGTTCTTCTCATATGTATCGGTTTCAATAACAATTGTTGGTATATCCGACAATACTGTTCTACGTAATGCATTCGCAATGGATACTTCTACACCTTGAAGTGTAAAATATAGTGCATTTGCGTCTTCTGAGAAATTTTTTACTGATGGTTCCATTGTATATTATACTTCTATAGTGTTCTATTATATTTAAATCAATTTTACGATAAGGTTTAAATATAATAGTGTCTAAAATTTTACATATTTTCACTGATAAACATACCACCAATCATGATAAACATCACAATAACTGGTAAAAGTAACACCAACCAGGCAATATTTGTGGCGTTTGCTTTGCACATTAGGTTAAGAACCCAAGTCCAGAAAAGTATGTAGACAGCCTTAATAATAAAAATCAGGGCAGTGCTTGAAACTGTGCACGAATAATTTCCTAAACAATATGTATTCACATTGCCTAAATTTTGATAAATCATAACAAGTAGAGCAATAGAAGAAATTACTAAATATACATATGAAGGGGTACATAGATTACGAAGTCCTGTAAGAGCAGTCATTACTTTATATAATAACCAAATATTTTTATACCATAGGAACCATTTGTTTATCAGAAGTAAGATTATCCGCGGTTGTTATTTCCTCACCTGATAATTTTTGCATCATATACTGGGTTCCACCTACGCCACCAAATGCTAAAACGTCATTTGTATTTGATGTACTAACTCCTGTTACTAAATCTGTTCCTATTAATGACCCGCCTCTCATTTTTTTTGATTTGCGTGGTTTTTTTCCTTTTCCTTTACCGCGTCTATGTTTTGACTTTCCACCAGTTTGTGAAAAAGTAAGAGTTCGTGAACTAATACCGTCTCGTAAAGGATCATTCAAATATTCGTTAGCGGGAATAGGGTGTGATGTTACAGCATCATTAAACGATACACCCCCTTTTATTTTTCTGCGACGATTACGTGTATTTGTGCGTTTTTTCGATTTTCCGTGTTTTTTGTACGTTTTTTTACGTATAGATTTGACCATATTTATATAATAATAGTTAGATTATTCTTGATTGAGATTATTCAATATCCACGTGTGTTAACATATGACGTCTACAACATACATTTGTAAGGTTCAAATTATCCAATACGATTCCCTCAGGGGTTTTGGTCATAGTGTCTTTTGTTAAATAAACGACCTTTTCGATATCTACACCTTTTTGAATTTTCATTTGACGGACTTGTGATTGATAATACCGATATTTATCGGCTAAAACATTTCCGCAAGTAAAACATTTAACTGGAATGATCATTGTTATAAGAGTATAATAATAGATATAGAGAAGTTTTTAATTCAATTTTATCAGTATTAATTTATCTAAATATTACACAGAATGAAAGTTTTTTTAATTTTAATAGCTTTAATATTAGTTACAATAATTAATCATAAATATTTAGGTAATTATGCACATTTAATTATCAGTTTATTGATGTTAGGTATTGTTTTTAGCAAGGAAAATGAAATTGAAAATTTTGATACAAATAAACTACCTATTGAAAAATATGACTTGAAACCAGCAGAAAAACTTGGTAAAGTCGGCATTGCACCTTGGAAAGAGTGCCCTGGTTTTTTTCCAGAGGCACACTGGTTATGGTCATCCAAGTCCACGTTTATGAGTGTACCTGGGGCTGGTAATAAATGGAACGACAATCCGCCACAAGGTTCACAAGAAATTTTTTATTATTTGTATAACAATATCACAGATAGTGATATTACAGATGTTACTATAAACGCCATCGCTGATAATTATGGAAAAATATATCAAAATGGTAAGGAAATACCAAACTCGTTTATAGCTGCAGGATGGGGATCTTCTGGGCAAACCGTTGATAATATTACAGTGAAAAAAGGATATAATGTATTTAAATTTATCGTTCAAAATGCAGGAGATATTCCAAATCCTGCTGGATTTTTAGCGCACACATATTATGAAAAAGACGGAAAAAATGAAACTCTTTTCCACACAGGAATGGACGGATGGTTTTATGGTAAAGACGGATGGAATGGATTTGAATATTGGAATTCAGAAACTCCTCCTCCTCCTGTTACTACTGACCCGACAACTGCTTCCGGATCAGGAACACTACAAGTTTCAAAAATGATTTCACCGGCAGAAGAAGGAAATGAATTTACACAACCTCCTCCTCCTGTTACTACTGACCCGACAACTGCTTCCGGATCAGGAACACTACAAGTTTCAAAAATGATTTCACCGGCAGAAGAAGGAAATGGATTTATTGAGTATGACCCAAATGTATCACAAAGTGAAAATATTAATGAATTTATACAACCTCCTACATTAACAAATGGACTTGAAACAGAAAATGTTACACCGTCCCCGTTATATTATGCACCAGGCACCGTTAAATACGGTGGACTTGGTTACAAACCGTCATATGAAGACATTAATTATATGAACAATAAATTTATCACAAAACCAGAAGTGGTAAATAATTTAAACAAGAAAGGTATATGTGATTTAGAAAATAATATTATGGAAAATATGGATGAGAAATGCAGTGAATTACCAACAGATGTATGTGCCGCGACTAGCTGTTGTATATTGTTAGATAATAATAAATGTGTTCATGGAAATGAACAAGGTCCAAAAAACAAAGGTATTTACAATGATACTTCTATAAAAAATAAGGATTCTTATTATTATATGGGTAAGTGTTATGGTAATTGTTCAAATGTTCCACAAAGTAATTTTGGTCCTACGCCAATTTCAGTTGATCAATCTCGTATAGAAAAAATATCCAATATACCAATGGCTGAAATACGTGTAGCACCAATGTCTGAAAAGCTAACTTAAACGTCATAAAATTGAACGACTTTTTATATTTATAAACAAATATACAAAGTAAAAAAAATGCCGATAGAAAAGACGATTGACTTCCCTCAGCTTCAAATTGAAGTTGAATATGTAGTGGGGAAAAACGCAGAAGAGAATTTCGAATTAATTGATGATGCGGAAGAATATCATATTTGGTTTCATGTAAAGGGACATTCTTCAAGTCATGTAATTGCGAAATTAGAACACGATTTAAAAAAAAAAGATTTGCGATATATTATTAAACAGGGTGCTATTCTATGCAAACAACATTCAAAACTAGCTTCAACAAAAAATGTAGAAATTATTTACACACAAGTAAAAAATATTACAAAAACAGATATTCCGGGGTCAGTATGCACCCAAAATGAGAAAACGATTACAATTTAACTGTATGTTTCAAGTATATTATCTTTGTTGGTATTATCATCAAATATATACCATTGTTTTTTATTTGTGTCCCAACGTCCGCCTAAAGATTTTACCTTATCTTTTTTTGCGAACGGTACGTTCAAATATATTTTTTCAGGACCGATATATGGACAGTTATCTAATCCGATTGCTTTATTCGCCAATTTATCGGCGCCGTCATTACCGATAGAATGAACATCTTGATTATCAGTATGTGCTTTTATGTGCATAAATTGTACATTTTTGTTGTCCTTGTATATTTCGTATCCAATTTTTACTAATTCTTTGTTAGGTATGTCTTTTTTCCAGAAATTCTGAGCACATTTTTCACCATAGCTTGAAACACATCGTATAGCATAAATTGAATCAGAAACAATCATAATTTTTTTCCCATTTATGATATCATTTTTAATAATAGGCCAGGATTTTATAATTGCGGTTAGTTCGGCAGTATTGTTTGATTGTTTGCCTTCTACTACTTCGTCAACGTTTCTGATATCATCTTGTCCAAGAAAAATACCGATCCCTGCTTTTGCGTTTTTTCGACCATTATTAGAACAAGCCCCATCTGTATAAACATAATAATCGGGTTGAAAATTTGATAACATAATAAATGTATTTACTATAAAATGTTTATATTATTAGATATAAACATTTAGCACATATAAAAATACGGGTTAATATTCTAAAATAAGGGTTTAATGCATAGACTCGTCAGATCCTTCATCTTCATATCCATTCCATCC
>Ga0115005_10001365_pt1 | contig 19331 bp, 18 predicted proteins | sample ArcOceMetagenome_FD_87163 | JGI IMG/M metagenome (GOLD analysis project Ga0115005, IMG submission 87163) | Marine eukaryotic phytoplankton communities from Arctic Ocean - Arctic Ocean - Greenland ARC118M Metagenome | ecosystem: Environmental > Aquatic > Marine > Oceanic | place: Arctic Ocean... | reverse complement strand
TGATCAAGTGCAACACGATGAATAGTTAGATGAATAGTTAGATGAAAATGGCATGATAACACTACGCGTGTATCGGGAGACAAAAATAACGCTGCTGTGTGAAAGCTTGCTTTTCGCATGCCTTCTTCCCTGAAATACTAAGTTTAAAATTCTTATCTAAACGTTCACCACACGGTACACGTACTATATTTTCATAAACAGTTTTGTAAATTACGAACAAGTGCGCAGCTTCTGCACGAAACGAAACAAAACAAAACAATCTATCTCGCAACAACAGCTGAACTAGTAATAACTGATGCTACATGTAGATGCTTCTGACATAAAAACAAATAAACTACAAGCACATTCCTGTTTAGCTACGTGTGGTATCCACTGAACCTGCTGTACGGAAACTCATAGCACCATGAATTGTATTCCTCTTTTTTTCTCACGTCGAATGGTCCACCTTGCATTGTCATCATAAACTTCACTCGCACGAGTAAGGGGGATAGTGGTGGTACAAAAAACGGGGAGAGCTGCTTGTTTCATCTTTCTCAATCGTTTCTCCTTCTCAAACTTCACGCGCATGCTTCTTTCGTAGACATTGTTAGCTTGGGATAGCGGGATGGTTCCATCCCTTGGTTCCATAGGAGACGGGAATTTCATTCTTTTTGGCGCTAGCTCTGCTGGCAACTTTCCTTCTTTCTAACTGGCGAGAACCTTACTGCAACCATAAAAGAGTCGGTTTAGGCATTGGTTGCGACGAGGGCCTCTTCTGTTGCTGGATTTGCTGGTGGCAGGATGAGGCGGCTCGTCTTGTGAAGTACTGGAAACTGAACTATACCTAGTAGAAGCGGACCACGTGGATTCATAGGAGCTGCTTCTTGAAAAAGTGACGGGTTTCATATTGTACTACGTATGATGATGAAAAGTGATAGACGCCTATGTATAGTTTGGTCAAATTTTGAAATTGTTGAACACATTATTTCCCCTTGAGTCAAAAATTGAAGGTGTAAATTACTAAAATGTTCTTTGGGCATATTTTCAAAATTTGAGTCTTCAGTGATGACCATTGAGGTTCGTGGGACAAGCATTGAAGCTATTTGACTCACAGTGTATGGTACAGTACAGTACTTATCCTGCCAATTCACTGACCCGGTCAGTGAATGCACCGAAACAGAAGTGTTATCATTCTTGGGACAGAAAGTTTTATTAAAAGAGTACCTTGATTGATGGCCCAGGTTTTGGACACAATTTATAATCCGTAGTTTGTCTTTACTGCTTCTGTGAATTTTCCCTTGTAAAAATGAGTGCCATTCTTTCCTGAGCCGTGACAAATCTTGTTTCCAACATGTTCAAGCTGTTGCATACACTTTTGGTACATATCATCTGCGCGTTTGAGTTTTTTGTCAGTAAGACGCTTGTTTTTGACCTTGTGGTATTTTGTGCTGGTGTAGAGTTGTCGGTACGCAGAAGTGGCACTATTGGCATGGACCAGTGGAAGCGTACCAGATAAAGTACTCTTGCTACACGCACTTCTAGAGTCCGCCTTGGTCTGTATTGAATCTTCTTCATCTGCAAGTGTACCCATTAACACCTCGACAGCTTCCTGCAGCGACTCATCCATGACATTGACCTCAGAAATAAGTCGTGCTATTCCTCCCAAAGGATCTTCCTGAATATGGGACAAAATGCTAGCGAGCTTCTTCTTTTGGTCGACTTTCGTTATTTCGGTGCTAATTTTCTTGGCTCTTTTGCTCATTGCATTGTGTTGTTTGGGCACAATCTTGCTGAGTCTGTCTTCACTAACGGAAGTCGCACTGGAGGTTTCAGATTCAAAATAGACGTGTACTTTCTTGAAAGCCGCGGAATCTCCGTTGCCCCCCGGCCCTATCTGCGTTAAAGAGTGGGTTGCAATGCTAGATTTGCCACTGCTACTTTCCGTTGCTTCTCTGCTTTCATTTTGTTGCATGAGCTCAATGTTTGCGCCTTCACAGTAGACGCGTATTTTCTTGCTGGCATCAACGGCATGTACTTTGTTCACCGGCACTGTTAGCTTAGCATGTAGCGTGACATGTTGATCAAAGGAGACGGTGATATGTGTTTGATGTAGCACCATTGTACAGGATTGTCGTGAGGAAGAATTATTGGGAATTGCTGAGGAACTTTTCAGAATTTCCGTTGCATCGGTTGAGCGATGGTAAAAAGCAAACAAAATCGAAAGATTATCAGAGAGAATTAGTGTAATAGACAAAAGTTCAGACAACCCGACTAAGAATAAATTATTTGCTTGTCATCCAAGGATTTATAATAATTTATCGAACTGTATTGCTGTATTTCTAAAAAAACAATTGTATCCACATACAGCAAGACTAATACACTACACGTAACAAGCAGTGAAGTCTGCACTAAATATTTTACAAAACCAGTTGCGTATACTACATACTACACAGTTCGAATGTATATTCAATTAAAATCTTATTTTCGAATTTGATATAAACAGAAGTGCTCTCACAAAGTTATCATTATGACCCACATTATGCAACAGGATGCAGGGCACGAAAAGTAGTTAGTCCTTGTAGCCACCCAAACACTTGTATGTTTCCCTTTTATGTTTGTAGTAGTTCAACTTCATTGCTGTTGTAAATTGGTTCTTGTAGATTTGGAATTCATTCTTTCCAGAGCCTTCACAATTATTTCTAAAATCATGTTCAAGCTGCTTCAAACACTTTTGGGACAAACTATCTGGTGCGCGTTTGAGTTTCCTGTCAGTATGAAGCTTCACCTTGACCGCTGGTGATTTCTCCTTTGAACATTCTAGCTCATTTCTCTTTTTGTCGTTAATCCTTTTGGTTCGAGCCTTTGCGTTGTTGTTCAAGCGAGCATATACATTGCTTTCTTGGTTCATTTGGATCTTCTTTACTTTGAGCGCAGAACAATTTGACCTCGTCTCTGTTGACACAGTACAGCTCGTACTAGTAGATGCAGAATGAACGGAATTATTCTCTGTTCCACACTTTCTAATGGGTTCTTTTGAGCATTTACCTGAATACGTGCTCATTTTATTACTCTTTCTTCTTGATTCCGTTGCCACCAAATACAATCGAGGAGGAGCATGGTTTTGTGCTTCCAATCTTCTAGCAGCGAATCTTCTTTGCCTTTCAACAGCTTTCCTGTGTAGGCGTTGTCCAGCTGATTCAGACGAGAAGGTCTTTGAAACTTTCTTAACCGTAAAGATGGTGGATGGGGTTTCTTGCGGTGCAATGCCAGGTTCCAATAAATTACGAGCTTGAGAAATTCGATGCAAAACATTTTCAATTGCAGCTACACCACGTACTAGCTGACGGATCATTTCCTCAATTTCGCTAGAATCTTTTCCATATGCCTCCGGTGCCTGTGATTTGTTGTCATTCTCATTTGTGTGCACAATGATATTTGCAGGTGTTGGGAGGTTGCGATAAAGATGCTTTGCCAATTCAATATTGTTTGATGAGAACTCAGTGTCTTGTGAAGAATCTTTAACAAAGTCTTCATTCTTGAAACATGCACTGATCTCTGCAGACTCTGTACAATTTTTCAAGCCAGTTGGAAAGAATGTATGAAATTTGATCGATGGAAATTGCATTTGAATGTAATGTGAGAGGTGAGAGTGTGAAGAAAATCAATAATGTCAAAGGCCAAGAGAAGATTACAGTAGATTACAAGTACACCTAAATTACTCCAAAATGACGTTGAGAATGACGTTGAGAATGAGTGTATAATAAATTATTATGCGAAGTCTGATCTATGACCAAACTTTTCTCATTTGCGGCACTACACTATGTACCTTCCTCAAAGATATCGTGACTAAAGAATTCAATACACACTCAAAAAATATCTCGAACGCTGTACTTCGTCACATCAAGCGTTGAATGTATCGTGACCCTCCCGTGACTATTGTTCTGACTGTTGAGAAATTGAACTCGGTGAACCCAGAGAAAATCGGCGACGTATTCCTTGTAACGTATCATTCTTGCAACGAAGTCTGCATCTGTCGCTACACACGTGATCTTTACAAGCCACTCTTATGAGATTGACTGCACAGCAGGGCAGAGATCGAACTTTAAATATAATTCTTTAAAGAATGAATGACAAATTGAAAATATGAATATGTACACTATTTTCAATTTTGGAAAAAGGTACACTACAGACTGAGACTGAGCCAAAGACTGAGCCAACCAAAGACTGAGACTGAGATTTAAAATAACACGTACACACATACAATGCACGTACACACGTAGCGTGTTATATTTTTGCTCCATTTTCTTTCTCGTGATAGTGCACTCTACACGTACACAAACGAAACTTTGCTGAGAAATATTGTTTTGTGTGTATATCATAACATCCCCTGGGCCTCCAGTGTCTGCCAGGTACACGCACCACCCTTCGAATCTTCTTTCCAGCATCGATAATTCCCTTTATGCGGCACACACAAATCGTTCTTTCCTGGGAGGCAATGATACCTTCATGCAATCATTATCATAACGAGAACACGGCCAATTATGTAAGCACCTAATTTTTTAGATATTCCTTTTTCACAGTAATGAACAGAGCAGTGGCTTCCGAATACAGAACTGATCCATCATAACTCTCCATCCTCGCGCTGAAATAAATCTTTCTCCCATCGGTCTTTTCATGACGTACTCGAATCACGACATTGCTGCCCGCTGGAAGGGGTGCACGGTAGTTCACAGTCAGATTGGCAGTTACGACGTAAGGGAGGTCCCCATTCTCTGCGTTAGTGTATAATGAAAATAACCCCTGATTCCAACACATAGCTTCATATCTGCAAAAATATAGAGATAGATGGCTTCAATGTCAATTCAACTTGTACAAAAAATATCGCAACAAGAGCTCTTTGGGCACGAAATAAACGAAGATTGGAACTTTGACTTACCCCCATCCAAACGTATCATCCAACATTAGCGATATGATTCCACCATGCACAATATTATCATGCCCATTCAACTTGTCTCCAATTCTAACATCTGCTACGCAAACTTCTGTGGATGCAGTATCCACCGATCCCATTTTTTTTGACGCAGACAGTGGTACGCGTCGATAGGTATCATATCGTTCAATATGATAGGGTTTAAGTAGTGCGCCGAAAATCGCATGACTATCGACGAGATTTCGGGGTGGGTCTCGCATTTTTTCGAAAAAGTAGGTTGTTGGATCGCCTCCACCATAGGTATTGACATCAAATGATTGTGCAGCTGCGGCTGATTCACCCCCGTTGTTGATTGGGATTTCCTCTTCTTGTGGAGATGCTTGGGAGCAGAGGACAGTCTTGGGAGACATGAAATTACGGAATCTGGAGGATGCCAGACTTTGAAAAGTACTCGTAGGCATAGAGAATGGGGTAAGACATTGGGAATTTGTCTCAGCTCGTGCGCCAAAATATTGCTGTCCCTGCTGGTTTTTATTACTCGTTTGCCCGGGATCTGTTCTTGCTGCTGCTGCTGCATTACCATCATGGAGAGAGAATGCTCCCACGCCCACTCCTACTGATGCAGCTGAGGCAATCATGATCGTCTTCCAGAACGACCCCGGCTTAGATATATTGTGAAATATTGACAGGCTCATCGTTCAAATCAATAGGTGTGTGAGGTTTAACTCAATGCCTCTCGTTTCAAATGTGTGTTATTGCGCTATGAGTTGTTACCGTTACCGCCGGTGCCATAACCAAGTCGTAAAACCATCGAGAATTGAGCCAAATTCTGAAAAGCTAGAAAATGGAGCAATCAGAATGAAGAAATCATCACATTGGTATGGTTATCTGTTTATCCCCGTACGTTAGGGGGTATCTAAAACACACAGTCAGTCTTGTACATAAATTTTACTGTACAACAAAAAGCTCAATGCCAAAGTGCCGAAGACAAAAGACGAACCACAAAAAATACAAGGATCGATGGAGAATCAAGCTCTACGAGGAGTAGAACACCAAACTGGGCTCATTCTCTCAAAAGATGAGAAAAGTGATCCACTAACCACCCCTTCAAACTCCAAAAACCTGCCACCTGAAATAGTCAAGGCACTCCAAAGTCTACGAGATGCCAACCCCTCTCTTCAACGAATGCTAAATCATGGCATTGCTACGGATGATATACCAGACGAGTCCCTTGCCTATTGGAACCGAATTCAAGATATTGCCATTATGGAGAATGCAGATAAGATGGAATCATTAAACATCAAAGGGTTAAATTTGGGCGGACTAATGGTTCGAATCATAGAGTGTGTGCCATTCTTCCAATGCCTCCAGGATCACGATATTTCGTTCCAAATGATTAATTTTGGTGGGACAGATATACCCACACAGAATCTCCTCCAAGGATTGCAAAAAATCCAATCGTCATCACCATCGCCATCATCATTTCTTGAAGCTCTCTATCTGGGGGGGTGTGGGATAGGTTCTCGCAAAGGAGTCCAAGACCTACTTCACGTCCTGCAGCTTCCTCTCTGTTCCAACATTACCAAATTAGATCTGCGGTACAACGATCTCAGTGGCGAGGATATGACAATACTTGAACCCTTCCTATCCTCGAGCGAGAGCATGATTGAAATTCTGCATTTGGAGGGAAACATGCTGAAATGCAATGGGGCGAAAGCGATAGCTTCCATCCTCGCAAATACGAATTCTTTGAAGGAATTATATTTGGGTGGGAATGGTATTGGTGTCAATGGTGCAAAGGATCTCGCCGACGGTTTGAAAAATAATTCTTCATTGGGGAAGCTGTATCTGGAAGGTAATTTGATAGGAGGGGAGGGAGCCGATGCTTTTCGAATGGTATTGTTAGATCAGACTGAGAGGAAATGCAAGGTTCTGAAACACCTTTATGTGGAGAACAATGGAATGGGGAAAGATTCAGCGGTGAAGTTAGGTCAAGCTTTGAATAGTGAGAACCTCATTAATGGATCCCTATTTGATTGATTCAATACTTCTAGATACAGTACATGAGTAAATTTACTGCGTATAGCGAGGAATAGTGTTTACGTTTGTAAAGAAGATGGTAGAAATGTCTCTCTTCGCCGTTGTATAGCATTCGTGCCCCCTTTTGACTTCATCGTAACAATTTCGACAATGGATGAATCTGGTATATGCCAAGCATCCTCATCCTTGACGTCTTCCATTTGTGTTTGGTCATCGCCATCATTCCCTTTCATTACAATCTCAGGAGTCTTACCCCTTCTACAATCTCTCAAAATGCCCAACAGAATCTCAGACCCCTCCTCCACGCTTACCTGCCGAAAATCAACGCTTGCCAAAAATCGATTGATCTGCTCCGAATGAGATCCAATTGCTATTGCCCGACAAGGATAAAGACCAGTCACATCCACTAAATACAATTCATTCTCACACGCATTCGTTGCCAATAAACCAACCGTGGCCAGAGAACGGGAAGAATTCTTCACGTGGCATTCCACGAGATAGTCCACTAGACCATATCCCAGTCTCGTCCCATACTCTCTATCTCGGAATGGGGTTCCATAGGTTGCGGAATCCCGACTGCATATCTCCCTCGCATTTTCTGCTAGAACAGCACCGTCCACTCTCCACCCCGCATTCAACAAAACAGCATACTCATCAATCTGTTCGACCCGGACTGGTCCAATATTATCCGCCAGAGGTGAGTCTGGTATATGTATGACGATGAGGGATATTCCATTTTTGCACGATGCAGCGAGACAGGGTGGCGAGGAGCTGACGTATGGGTTGGGTTTGTTGAAGGGGTAGGAGATGGTGGTTGGTTTGGAGCATACCAGTATGGGATGAAGAAGACATGTAAATGTGGAAAGGAGGAGACACTTTTGAAGAACGCGCAGCAATCTCTCTTGATACATTGGCTTTAACATTGTAAATCTTGGAAGACCAATCACCTATCACATCAGTTTTTTAATGAAATCAATTGGTAGCAAAATGCAGGCACTGGTAGCGGGCACAGATAGAGTACGAGTAGTAGACACGCACAGAACATCAGATCATTTTTCGTTTGGATGGTCCAAACCTCTCTCTCTCTCTTCCCTCTATTTATTTTTTAGGGCATTTTACACGAGGCCCACAGATTTTAGCAAGCTTTTACAAGCAACAAGCAAAAGCATCAAGCAGTACATACTCGTAGTGATAACAAGCGCACCTTCTTTGATTTTGCCGCCGACATCAACAACACATAACTCATAACTATCTAATCTCAACAAATCCAACAAAATGTTCTTACCCGACAGTATGAAAAATATGAGCGCTGAAGAGGCCGCAGAAGCTCGCTGAACAACAGCCTTCAAACAGATCGAAAATTGGTGCCTCGATCTCATTCCGCAAGAAATTAGAAATGGGGTACAAGTCAGCGTGCAGGAGGTTCAGTGTGGGGATCCTGATTGTGCACCGATAGATACCGCCATTGCTATTTTGTTTGAGAAGTAAGTTTTTGGTTTCGGTTGATATTCATGCCTCATTTGTTGGATAAATGTTTGATAAATACATGGTGGATGTGTGTGCTCTGTTTACATGGACTACAGTACGTGTAGCATCGATTTATCTTTCAGACACATTCATCTCATCCATGCCGATTTCATATAAATACGATAAAGAGGTGGAAGTGGGATGATGGGGTTGCCTATGGAGGCGTACGAAGTTACCTTGGAGATCGTAAAAGACAATTTCCCATATGGAGATGTATTAGAAAAATGGTCCAGGGGAGAGGAAGCGGAATGGCCACCAATGGATATGGAAGCCATGATGGACCAGCTGCCCGAATTGCGCTTTGATATAGGACATAAGGTGGAATGTAGGGTTGGACCGGATGAGGTCACGGGATGGGCAAAAGGAACTGTTGTCCAGCTCTGGTATACGGAAGTTGACTGGGCTGATGGATCATTTGCACCGTATAAAATTGAGCTTGAGGATGGGAGGTACATATTTGCCCCTGGTGATGTAGAAATGGTAATTCGTGCGCAGAAGTAGTGATGTACGAGTAGTCACAAAACATCATTTTGGGAAAAGATCCGTGGTGAATACAGTTCAGTCTTGTTCCGTGTATGATGGTCCATGAACGACGTCTTGCATTGATCCACGAAAGATATCACCTCGACTATAAGTGTAAAAGGGCTTGAGTTTGAATTAAAATATTCAAAACTTTAAGATTATATACATTGCAGTCATTTGCTACAATTGAGCTATTGGTGGCACCTAGACAGTAGCCAGTCGCCAGTGAGTTGCTCTATTCAGAAAGACTCTTGACACTCATCCATGCTCCAAGGCCACCCATGACAACTCCAAGCAAAGCGGTGAAAATCGCAAACAATGCCTCTTTCTTTTGGGCGGCAGTAGCATCATCCCCAAGCATCGCCACCATCTTGCGGAACATGAGAGCCGGAAAGATATAAATCAATCCACTGCCCAAAGTTGCTCCAGTAAACGACAAAACAAACGATAAATCACTGAATACCAAAGCCATGAAAGTAATCACTGCGAGTGCGGCGAGTGTAACTTTGTTCACCAAAGAATTGGTTCTCTTTTCCATTGAAACATTTGCCAAATCGAGTAATCCGTCCCTTGTTCCAACAAAGACCAACGGATAGGAAAATACAATGGAGAGGGCCACTGCGACCCTCGACATGGACATGATGGGATCTGCGTTGGAATAGTTGTTTAAAATCAGTCCGTTTGATGATGATCCAAATGTGAGGAAACCGATGCTTGCCACTGCACAGAAGATTGCAATAGAAATACCGAAACTGGATGTAACAACTGCAAATCACAATGAAACAAGATGAGAGACATTCGTGTGGAATCGAATACAGTAAGATGAAATATGTATATTCGGTGGTACCGACACCAACACCAACAATAACACTACCAATATTCACTCACCAGTATTGAAACGTTCAATAGTATTATTCTCCAGCTCAATGAAGAACTTTGGTGCATTAAAATGTGCCATATAAGCCGTTGATAACATACTAATCAAAATAAACGACGAGGGATTCAACACAGCCAAGGCACCCTTCTTCCCAAACGCGGGCGCCACAATCCCATCAGCGAGAAACTTCCCATCAGGAGCTGCATAAGATCCACTCAAGTATCTCATAGCCATGGCGATGGTTGTATAAGCCATCCCCATGATCCCCAACAGAGAAAAGGGAGCTAGGGAAGAAAGATCCTTGAGGAGACAGAGGGGCGTGAGGACCAGAGCCGTCACCGCGTACAATGTCTGAGGCCTTGTGAGGGAAATACCAATGGTTGATAAGAGGTTTTGAAAGGTATCGGCTAGGATCATGCTGTAGGCAAGGTTGGCAGCGAGGCAGGAGAAGGTGCTCGAGAATGCTGCGATCCAGGATGTGGAGGTTCCCACGGTGTTGTCCCATGCTTCGCGGTAGGATTTGGAGTTGGTGACTGCACACACGCGCCCAATGAGACTGAATCCATAGGCTATGGTATGGGTATGTGTATGCGTTAGGTTCACATGAGAGAACAGCGAGGGGAATACAATTGAGAAAGATGATCGGATGACGAAATGTCAATGCATTGTTCTTTACAAATTCAGTATTCACATTCACAGTCAACTTAATTTCCTTCGAGAATGAATCAATCTTTCCAAAACATCTAAATAAACTACAGTAAACTCACCAGAAATAGCCCCAATCACAGTAATCAAAATAGTAGCAGGAATCGCGGCAGAAGGAGCATCTCCAAACGCTGCAATACCAGCAGGAAGACTGAGCACACCAGCCCCCACAATGGATTTAACGAGGTTAAAGATCTCATTGGACATGGTGGCTGTTCCCCCAGATACAGAAGACCCTCCTTGAATATCAAGATTTTTGCTGTATTTCTTTTTGTGGGTTGCGAGACGATCCTGTTGTTGTTGGAGGAGGGAGGAGGAGGATGGTTTGAGGAAGGCTGCATTTGTAGGTTTTTGGATGGATGCTGTTGTGGTGCTGGTGCACGTGGCAAGGATCCAGATGGCCAGTGCCGCTGATTTGAATGAAGTGCATGTCTTCATGGTTCCAATTTATTTTTAGAGAAGCTTTCTTTTCGTTTTATGATTGTTTGTTGTTGTTGTCGGATGATGTCGAATGTCGAATGTTGCGGATGTGTGATGACACTTCCTTTCTTGCGCTTGTTTTGACCGTTCAAATATAAAGTATGAAACATGAAACAAGCATTTTTGAGTTTGTGCGTCACAAGAAAGATCCCCTCGAAAATTTGAAATTCAGGAGAAGAAGAGGGAGAAAGAGAGAGGGTTGACGAAACCACTGACCGACAACAACAACCAAACAAAAGGACATCAACAAACCAACAAAACCGACTACCAATGAAGGGTGTATTCATATGATCAGCATCAAGTTCTGTACCTGTATGCATAGTTTGAAGTGAAGTTAATTCAGTAATGTCAGATGCAAAGGAGAGGCGGAAACGGAGAAGATGGGGAGATGCCCCGGCAACAGCAACATCAACAGCAACAGCAACATCGAGTACACCAGCTGGACCTGGAGATGCCAAAGCCAAAACAGCGGCCCTCCAACAAAGCATCAGTGCGAGATTAGCCGCTCTCAAAGCAAAGAAAGCTCAGGCTCAGGATCAAATCAACAATGTAGTGAATCCTTCAAAGCGAGGCATTCCGCCAAGTAGTACAACTGTGAAAGGGGAGCCACCGAATAAGAAAGCCAAAGTGTACGATTTGGATCTGTCCATTACGGCGCCTTCCTTTCGCAAACCCAAAGATGTTGAACCACCCAAGAAAAAAATTAATCCTTATCTGGCACATTTGGAACCAGATGCCGCAAGTGTCAGTGAAAATGGCGATAAATCAAAAGCAAAACAATTACAACTGGAACCATCACAATCACAATCTACATCCAAAATAAGCTCGGAAGATTTCCTCCTCGACAGCCGATTGGCGGGGGGGGCCAAAAAGCGACGCAATAGAGAACTCAAATTCGTCGAACCGGGAACCTACATCCATCGCGCCGAACGCAAACGCTCCAAAGCCGAAAATGCCACCAAATCCGGTTTCGTATCGGGGAGGAAGCAGGGCCAATTTCTCAAATCCACTGGCATTGCCGATATTTCCAAAGAATCCTCGGATGGGAATTACTACGGTCGAACAACGACACCAACAACGACTTCGGCCCTGCAAGATGTTTCGACCATGGCCAAAGTCGTTCCTAGGGCGGATGTAGTTTGTGAACCTCTTGATGGGAGTTCCAAGAGTACGGGTGGGGTGGTGGTCATCCCCGCACCGCTCGTTATGGAATGGTGGGATGTGGACTTATTACCCTCCAAGCTCAAGAAGGAGGTGGTGTCGATGGAAGGAAAGGCAGTCGCTCTGAAAGCTAGTCAGAGGATGAAACTTCGGATGAGTGAATTGGGTGCGATGGAAGGAGGGAAGGAGATGGAGCAGGAGAAAAAGGATGCAGAGGAGAAAAAGGAGTTGTTGATCCAGCGGTGTTTTAGAGAGGCATCGATTCAGAATTCCAAAACTTGGAAATTTATCCAGCATCCCGTTCCTGTCATTCCTCCCAATGCGCCGAAACAAGCAAAGGCGCCTACTCTCCATTTAACCAAGAAAGAGATGAAGCGGCAGCGGAAATTGCGGAGGGCGGAGAAGCAGCGCGAATTGCAGGATTTGCAAGCGGCGGGACTCATTCAAGCTCCCGACGCCAAACTAACGCTATCGAATTTTATGAGAGTATTGGGGGATCAGGCGGTTCTAGATCCGTCCAAGATGGAGGCCAAGGTGATGGAACAGATTCAATCGAGGAAGCTCAAACATGAGAAGATGAATGCGGAACGAAAGCTGACGAAAGAGCAGCGGGCTGAGAAGAGGGAACGGAAGTTGGTAGAGGATACCAGTGCATCGGTATCGGTGGCCCTGTTTTTGGTGAAGGATATGAGTCATCGGTATCACAGGACCAAGGTGGATTTGAATGCGCAGCAGAATAAGATTACTGGGGGAGTGCTGGAATGCGAAGTACCGAAATTGAGTTTGGTCATTTGTGAAGGTGGACCGAAGGCGATCAAACGGTATATTAGGCTCATGACTGTCAGGATGAAGTGGAAAGGGGAAGGCGTTCTTGATGTGGAAGAGAGTGACGATGAAGAAATGGAAGGGAACGATGGTGATGGGGAGGAGGAAAAGCAAAAGCCCCAAAAGGTAAGTTATCTTGATGTGTCGAGAGTTTTTTTCGTCAACGGTCATTCCTGTAATTCCACATGTGACACTCAATCAACTTCTTTTCTTTTTCTCTCGTAGTTTAATCCCGATAACTCATGTGAGCTTGTATGGACAGGGATGGAACCAAAGCGAATGTTTCGATCTTTTCTGTTCCAATCTTGTGAAACCTCTGAAGATGCGAGAAGGGTTCTGGAAGCAAAGGGAGTTGCTCACTTTTGGGATCAAGTACTTGTCCACTCCAGTGGGGCCGGCGAAACATTCAATTTTAAGCTAGGAGATGGAGATGCATGATTGCTTCAATGACATGCAGTTTATTAAAAATAGAAAGCTATCAACGTATTGACTCTACCGTAGTTGTAAACGTAGTCATATGATTTCATGCTAAACGTAGCTTCGCTCATGTTATGTAAGCCTACGTATACTTGAGCATCTACCGCAGTCCTACTTGTACTGCATCAAGTTCAATGTTCCAGCTTCCTGCATGATCACCTATAACTGTTGTTATTTAATAAATTAAAAAAGCCTTTTTTTAGACCATCTCTTCTTTAGTGCTCAAAATGGTTTCAATAACGACTTGATTCACAACGTAATTGCTTTCGTCATCAGAATCATATCCATTGTTGAGTGCCATCCTTTCAGCCTTCTGTTGATTTCTCAATTCCTTCAATCTAGCCAATCTATCACGGAATTCAGTTCTCAATGCTCTCTTCGCCTTCGTTCCCTCCAACTGACGCTTGAATGCCAACTGCTTATCAACCTTGTCAAAGTCTCTCTCATACTTCTTGAGATTCTTAACAACATTGGCTGTCTCTTCCTTGGAAAGTAGCGACTGACGAGGACGCCATTGGAACTGGTAGAAGGTTTCAAAGGATTGTTGATGCAATTGCTTACCCTGGAAAGTCCATAGAACGTATCCGTTATCCATGGCAAACTTGAAATGACCACCACCAATAGGCTGTGATACGACAGAAACAAGTGTACGGCCAGAAGGATCCCAAAGAACCTGGTTGGCACGATAATGCTCCTTGATCACCAAGGCTTTGTTCGTGACGTCGTAAAATTCCAAGGCACCAGATGCAGAATCGCCCAGACTCGCCAGGATAATATTTTGACCAGCTGGACTCCAGAAAAGGCAGTTGCATTGTTTTCCGGTCAGAGTTTCGATTAAATTCACCTCGTTCACAATGTTTGTAGCTTGCTTCTTCTTTCCCTTTGCAGCAATAGTGACTGTCTTCTTCATATCATAGAAACTAACGTTGACCTTGGTGGAGTTGGGGTTTTCAGCATGAATCATTGCAAAACGATTACCCTTTGGTTCCCAGGCCAAAGCCATGACAGCATCCTTGATATCCACCATCTCAACAGGTACGCCCTCTTCTTGCAATCTGAACAATTCCAAATTATTATAATGTGTTTTCTTCGATTTGGTATGACGGGTGACCTTGACAGCCAAATATGTTCCCTCATTCTGCCAGACCATGGAACACTTTGTGACATTGAACAGATTCTTTTGACGAAGTTTCTTACGAGAAGGAAGCTCAATGATATCCACGTGAGCGGGGGAGTTACCGGACTCGGGCGACCAACATGCCAAAATATTCGCCTTGGGGCTAAATTGGAATTCCTGAATGCCATTAGCAGTAAGAGAACGGCTGTCCAGAAGTTTCATCGTCTGGGTGTCGTAAATGGAAACAATGTCCTTACCCATACGAGCGAGGTACTTATCATCTTGACTCCACTGGAAGAGAGGTGGTGGAATCTGCGCCTGCTCCTGAGGAGTCAGCTTATCAGAAAGGAATCCCTTGGGGAACAAGGGGAAGGCACGCAAGAGTTTGCCAGTCTGAATGGAGAAGACCTTGATTGCCTCGGGGTCATCACGCTTGTTATTGCTGGTTAAAATGTAGTTCTCGCAAGGCGAAAAGTTGACAATATCAACACCTGGAGCAGGAAATCTTGCGGTCTTTTCATAGCCAGCACCTCCCCACAAGATGACTCCCTTGGTGGGAACCAGTGTTGCGAGATAGGATCCACTAGGCGACCATTGGACATAATATTCACACCAAGCAACACCTGCTTCCTTCTCTCTGGATCCATCATAATCCACAATGGGAGGATGACGCCCATCGCTCCAATGCACAATTGTTTCCTTAGCATGACGAATGACGAATTGATCACGTTGAGATGGATCCTGTGCCCAGGTGGAAGTATCGGGCTTCTCCTTGAACGATTGAGGTTCAGGTTGGGTGAATTCTCCCTCCTCTAGTTCATCAAGATGAATAGCCTTCATATAAGGAATCGCAGTAAGGGTATGGTTTTTATCGAACGCATAGCCAGTGAGCGATTTGACAGCCTGTGTTGCAGCTTCGGCAGACACATATTCGACGAATACAAATCCGAGGGTTGCGCCAGTTTCGGGGTGTGTGGGTATTTGGAGGCCTGGGAATGATTCAGTTGCAGCGAGTGGGCCGATTTTGGAGACGAGGCGGCCAATAACTTTTGTAAGCTTTTCTACCTTTGATGCTGGTGCCTATTTGAAGTAATAAAGATCATTGCGTATTGCATTTAGTTAGTTTCAAGTTACTTGCATTGAAACAACAAAGTATTTGTATAGAGTTTAGGCCGACACTTTTCCATTGCACCATGAATAACACACATGAATGAATTCAACGTACCTTGGGCAAGTTTGTGATCACAACAGACGTCTCGAAAGTTTCTCTCAGATGAGGATAAGAAGGTTGGGGATCAAGAGGTGCATCACTAAAGTACCCATCGAGGGATGCACTTTCTTCTTCGAGGTTTGGTTCAGCCATATGTTCAGCCATATTTCCTGCTTTGTTTGATCAAAATTGTGCTTTGAAAGGTACAGTAATGGTGTACTCGTAGTACAAATACAAATCTTGGCGGAGAACCTCTGTTGCTGTCTGTGGTGATGCTTGCTTGCGCTGTGGTTGTGAGTTGTTGTTTGGTGGGTTTTTTCGCTTTTTCTCCCTCTCTCTCCTCAGTTTTTGGGTTCGCGGAAAGTTCAAGTGTTCGGCCCAGGAAAGCCCCATCCTTGGGTTATGGGTCCAGAATATCTTCGACTTTGTCACACCTCTTCTTATGAGAATCAACTTCATACTTCCAAGATACTTCTATAACTTCTAACATATTTTGTTTAATGTTCACGACGTGAAGTAAAGAGCAAGGACAAAGTTGGTCAATCAGATCTATTCACATACATTCAATCACTTATTTTTTCCATGAGGGAAACTTTCATGCATACAATTTCAAATTCATTAGTGTACGGTATTGTTCTCAGCTTCATTTTCTTTAGCAATTTTTCTTGAATATTCCGTGATGAGTGTACAGTCAACATTACTGTCACCGAAAATCTATCATTATCCTAAACTTTCTACGTGACCTTCACTTATGCGCATGTTTGTATATCTCTGACTATCCAATGGAATTACAAATCGGGGATAGGAATCATGGGAGCATTCAACAATTCTGGAAATTCTTTCACAATCACCGCCAAAACAATTATTCCGACTGAAATGAGTCCAATCCAATTCTGCTTATATGGTGCCACAACTTCCTCCCTCAACTTATCTTGCGAGATCTCGCCCTCCATAGCCTTTCGGTTCTTTATGGATTTCTCTCTGTCGGTATACTTTTGTAGCTCATCTTCCTCTATCCAGTAGTCTTCACCTGCTTCGACTGATCTCGAGCGGACTAGGGGACGTGTTTCTATTTTCGCATCAACATCTGGGATTTTTGGCTGTTGATAAAATTTTGAGCTTCCTTCTCGTTTGCGTCTTGGTCTCTGAGAAAGAAAGACGAAATTATGAGGGCGGAATACTACCAGTAGTACATGACGGGAGAGGTATGGCATAGTGCTGACAAATCAGATGACACAAAGACATCAATTCAAGCTAGGAATACATACCTTTTTCATGTCACGACGGGCGACTCTCTTGGGAGGCGTTGAGAACAAGGAAGAATTGGGTCTCAACGTCGTTGCACTTCGTGATGCACTACACGTAGTTGTAATTGATGAGGAAGCACTTTTCGTTGTGCACGCATTGGGGAACACTTCCACTACAAACGCAGAGGTGCATGTTATTGTTATAACAAACAAGTAAGATTTCATGTTAGCTGTTTTGTTGGTGTACTTCCGGTGTTCTTTATCATTCATGCAAGGCAACACTCTACAAATAGGCTATGTAATTTACTGAACGATAGCTAGCTATTAGAAGTACAGTATGTACTATGGGATATGGGTGTCAAAAAAGAGAAGAAACGTCACCATCCAGGGGGCGGGGGTGGGTGAATGAAGCAGCCCCTTCCACGACCAATCACATGAAAATCTCACCAAAAACTAGAATGCTCTAGAAAGGCTATTATTTACTTAGGATAACACATCCACTTGATCCAGCCAGACATTTTAGTGCATTGTCGATTCTTCGATTTCTCAACGCAACAGGCTGAAACCCAGAAGAGGCCACACTTCATACTGCTAAATCTGTGTTAACCGAATAACTCTTGCGATGGAGAAGATCATTCAGACCCCAGGGCAAGGTATAACCAAACCTCACCACCATGATGTACTTTCTGGTCGGGGAAACAGCGTCAACAGTAACCCTGGAAACAAATTTTTCCGGGAGCTCGTAAAAGCAATCAGAGTCGACTACGTCGCGACTCCTAAACAAAGGAAATCCACGTTCGCTCAACTCGTGGTTCATACTGTTCGAAATTTGGATCCTCCAGGGAGATTCTTACAGAAGTCAAGTGATGACATTTTCTATCACGATGTTGGAGATAAGAAGGCTATAGATAAGGCTAGGCAGGCTCTTAGAGAGGGTGCTCCTGACGTCGAAAAACAACTTGACGAAGGAACTGCCCACGCTAAAAATGTGAGAATTTGATTGCATTCAGTTCTAAAGACATATGATGAATTTGCATCTAACCAGCCTAATCCTTCTATAGCTTTCGGTGGAGTCTCTCATTGCTAAAGAAGCGGCAAGATTGTATGAGGAACAATTTCGAACTTCTCTTGGTGCTGCCGATGTCAAATCTGCTGCTGTGTCAGAATCAATCGGGCAAACTCAAGACCAAGAGTCTTTGATCGCCGGAGAAATATTCAAACCTGGAATGGATTTTTTTTTACCAGAAGATGCTGTTGAAGAACCATTTTTGCCTCCTACTTCAGCAGAAACAGGGGACGATGGTAGTACACGACAGAGATCCATGCCCAGAAGACAGGCAATTGTGTCGTTCGTGTCTATGAACTCGACCATGGGTGATGGTAGCAGAAGGAGTCTTGGTTCAACATACCAAGAACAATTTCTACCTGATGACCATGAAGATGGTGGTGAAGAACCATTTTTGCCTTTACCTTCAGAAAATAGAATTGAATTTACTGAACATAGGAGAGGCATGCCAAGGAGGCCCGGATTAGTACCAATGAACGGTACATCTTCGATGCCGCCGAATAGCAATACCATGCCAATTGGTGATAATGATATGGGGCTCTTGCGTCGTTCGGCACCAGTAAGTGGTGCACCCACATTCCAATCTAGCTTTAATGATAGCAATGATGATGGGGATCGAAGGGTTTCGTTCAAATCACCGACAGGCCCCACTCGTTCTCAATACGATTACCAACCAAATAATACTAGCGCTGGCCCCCCTTACATGGAATGGGAAGGAAGAAATCACGATTACCTCGCTGATCTAGACCACCAGTGTAAAAAGGAAAGAAGACGCTCATCTGCCATGGTTGGCAACTATGTGAAGCTATTAGAATCTCTCGGTAGTAGTGCCGATGGAGAAGATGACGACGATGATTTCATCGATGCAAGATTGAATCAAATCTCTGGAATTTTCGGAAATGGAAGCCAAATCGACAGAGATTCAGATTCTATTGATGGTCTCGCAACTTCCATGCGCGCAAGTCTTACTTTGAAAGAAGTATTTGGTGATGAAAACGACAGAGGTAAACGAGCGTCTTTCAACCGATCATCTGTTCGGGGGGGGTCTTTCAACAGATCATCTTTAAGAGGCTCGTCAAGAATGTCTTTATGCTCACGTCGATCAGCCCGGATGTCTCTGATCCTCCGCCAAAGTTGTCTGGACTCTTTTGCAAGTGAAAGTGCCGAT
>Ga0115005_10001364_pt1 | contig 19333 bp, 17 predicted proteins | sample ArcOceMetagenome_FD_87163 | JGI IMG/M metagenome (GOLD analysis project Ga0115005, IMG submission 87163) | Marine eukaryotic phytoplankton communities from Arctic Ocean - Arctic Ocean - Greenland ARC118M Metagenome | ecosystem: Environmental > Aquatic > Marine > Oceanic | place: Arctic Ocean... | reverse complement strand
GGTATTGTACTCACTGTTGGTATGGCTGTTGATGCTAACGTCTTGATTTTTGAACGTATTCGAGAAGAAATTCGTGAAGGTAAGTCGATTCAACAAGCGATTCACCAAGGTTATGATGCGGCATTTTCAACCATTATAGATGCTAATATTACTACGCTTATCGCTGCGCTTATTTTGTATGCTATTGGCACAGGTCCTATTAAGGGGTTCGCTATAACATTATCTATCGGTATTATTACTTCAATGTTTACTGCGGTTATTGGTACACGTACGGTCGTCAATGCTGTTTGGGGCGGAAAACGTCTCGACAAACTTCCAATATAGGGCGTAGTTAATTATGCAAATTTTAAAATTAAAAGAAACTGTCGCTTTTATGGACTACCGTAAAGGAGCAATGATATTCAGTATTATATTAATGCTTGCTTCCGTATTTTCATTATCGACGAGTAAATTAAGTTTAGGTTTAGATTTCACTGGTGGTACTTTAATTGAAGTAGGGTTTGAAAAAGCTGCTGATTTATCTAAAATACGTCAGGTATTAGACACTAATGGCTATGACGATGCGGTTGTACAATTGTATGGAAGTAGCCGTGATGTGGTTATTCGTTTAGCTGAGCGCCAAGGTGTTAAAGTTGAAATGCTGGGTAACGAAGTGATGAGTGCTTTAGAAGAAGGCACAGGTCAAGCAATGCAAATGCGTCGTATAGAATTTGTTGGCGGCAGTGTCGGCGATGACCTAGCAGAGCAGGGCGGCTTAGCTATGTTAACAGCTTTGATTTGTATCTTGGTTTACGTTGCATTTCGTTTTGAATGGCGTTTTGCTTTAGGTTCTGTCTTCGCATTATTTCATGATGTATTGCTAACGCTTGGTTTATTTTCTGTGCTGAAACTTGAGTTTGACCTTACGGTGCTAGCAGCCATACTCGCCGTTATAGGTTACTCGTTAAATGATACCATTGTAGTCTCTGACCGTATTCGAGAAAACTTTCGTAAAATACGAGTAGGTGGGCCAGCAGAGATTATCAATATTTCCTTAACGCAAACTTTAAGTCGTACTTTTATTACTTCAATAACGACGCTATTAGTATTAGCAGCGTTATTCTTTAGAGGTGGTGAGCTTATTCATGGTTTTGCAACTGCGTTATTATTTGGGGTGTTTGTAGGTACTTATTCATCTATCTATGTAGCAAGTTCTATTGCACTAGCTTTTGGTATTTCTAAAGAAGATTTAATACCTGAAGTGATAGAGAAAGAAGGTTCTGATCAAGAAGAGATGATGCCTTAAATAAAGTTGATTTTGATTTAAAAGCCGAGTATTTACTGCTCGGCTTTTTATTGCACTGAAAGATAAATTAATTGAATTACTGGCTAAGAAATAAGGTCTCGGATCACCTTTGAACTATTTATATTGTAATCTTCTGCTCTAATTGAGGAAACAATACTTAACGGTTCATTCGCTAAATCACAATACTTTGGGTTTATATATTGTTGTAGTTTAAGACTATAGAAGATTTTAACTTTTGGTTTTAAAGGATCTGCACGGTTACCCTCAACCACGACTGCTACTTTCTCATTTGATAATTGTATTAATGAGCCCACAGGATGAACACCGACATATTTGATAAATTTTTGTACAAGTTCTTGATCAAACTTATCTTTTTGTCCTAAAATATGCCTTAACGCGATAATGGGTTGCATACCTTTACCGTACACTTTATCTCCTGTCATCGCGTCATAAACATCAATAATAGCGGTGATACGAGCAAGATTAGAAAGCTTTTCTTTTGTCAAACCCCGTGGGTAACCGGATCCATCTAATCGTTCATGGTGATTAATTAACATATCTATGATTATAGGGTCGCTGAAACCGTCGCGTTTACAAAGTTGATGTCCCCAAGCAAGATGTTTTTTTATGACATTCATCTCATTACTGTTGAGCTTACCCGGTTTATCTAAAATGGCCTTAGGAACTTTTGCCACACCAATATCATGTAGTAATGCGCCTAATGTCATTTTTTGTGCAGTCTCCTTATTAAAACCTAAAAATAGTGAAAAACCACAAACTAATATTGCACAGTTGGTCGCATGCTCCCAATGGTAAGTTGAGTGATGCCGGATACGCGTTAAAATGGTAATAGCATATTCATTACGTATTACTGAATTTGTAATCTCACTCGCTAGTACGGTGACAGCTTCAGGGGACAGTCTTTGCTGTGTTTGTGCTCTTTTAAGCAAATCTTGAATATCTTTAGTCGTATTGTCATAAATTACACATGAGCGGGCAAACTCTTCACTCAAAGAACATGGATGATTTGAAGCGCTACCTGAATCTTCGTAGTCTGATTGTTCACTTGAATGGTTTTTAGAAGAATATTTACCCTTAATCTGAACGTTATCTGAACTGTCATATTGTGTGCTTTCGTTAACGTCACATTTAATAATAACTTCAGTAACACCTTGTTTTTTCAGTGATTCAATAGTTTGTTGAGAGTTTACTCTTCCTTGATTCTTAACTTTGCTATTACTGTTTCGAATAATGAGCGTTGTTACAAACATGCCTGTTTCTAATTCATCAATAGTTAACGTTTTGAATATTACAGATTCAGTCATTGAGTCTAATTTTAGTATTATAATTATTATAGGTAATACTTGCTTATTTTTTGTGACTTTACAATGAATTGTTATTTTAGATGACAATCAAATATGACATAATTGCTCACTACTCATATTATAATTGATAAAAAATCACTCATGAACTCGACAATTTTAAGCACTTTTTTGGTAGACGTAAAAAAAACACAATCGTTCTGGGCACTTCAAGAAAAATCTAGTGAAGACTGGGTTGTACTCGATTCAATTAATTTTGAAAATACTGAAGTTATGCCGTTGTGGTCAAGTCAAGAGCTTGCAAAAAAACATTGTATTGATGAATGGCAGCAATATATACCTGTTCAAATAACGTTAAGTGATTGGTTAGAGTTCTGGCTTGAAGACTTAAGTGAAGACGGCGTAATTGTTGGTATAAACTGGCAAGAAGAATCAAGTCAAGCTGAAGATAATGAATATTTGGAACTAGATTTAGCCGAATTTAGTCAATCACTTGCTGAAATCGAAAGCTTGTAATATTTATGAATAAAATATGTTGAGTTTACATCGATATAATTCAACATATTTTATTTATTTCTCTGAGGTTGAGGCATAATCTAATAAACTTATTTTTCCGTTCTTTGTCGACTCTATTTTATTCACATGTTTTAAATCTTTCCACGCCGTAACTTTTCCTCCACAATTTAGCTTAGTAAATTCCCCTGGTTCAGATCCTTTCTGTAATGACAAAAAACTGAGTAATTTTTGGTAACTTGTAGCTTCGCTAATATCTATCGTGAGTAAATCTTGCGCCCGTTTAGAGAAATATTGCTGAACATCATCACTATGTTTTAGATAAGATTGTGTTAAAAACTCATCATTTTCGATATTTTCTAATGTAAACGGTGAGAATGTGCTTTGATAACAGCGTTTGATAATCGTATTAAAGCCACCATCCTCACGAGTGACATTAATATACATTCGTTGGAGAAGCTGTTTAATCGAGGGCAACCACTTAGCAGAACTACGTGATAAGTAAATAAACTTACTGTTAGGGTAAAAACTGTCTAGCTGTTTATAGTCTGCAAAAATAGGCGTGTCAGCAATCACTTGTGCATTATCAAAAGTTTTCTGCGTATAAGCCGTGTGCGCTACGCTGTAGCCAAGTTCCAGCATTGCTGAGCAAATGCTGGTAGTGCCAGAACGAGGTAAGCCGATAATGAATATTTTTTCATTGGTCATATATCAATTACATCCAAGACTTGCGACTACTTTCTACTTGGTAAATCGCGGTGTCGAGTAGCTGATAAGCAAGGGCTTGATTTATAAAAGGGATATCTTGGGCACCAGCGGCAAGCACAATTCTCACTGAACTCAGCTGATGACGCTTCTGAAACCAGCTTTGTTTGAATTGAACTTGTTGAGTTTTAAAAATTGGAAAACAGTAGTAGTCAACACCAAAATAGCCTTTACGAATGTAAATAAAGTTATCACCTTTAGCATATCCCCAGCGTAGCCAGCGCATGTAAATTAATAAACTTATAAATAAGTAAGCAGGAATTAGTGCCATTAATAAGCTTGCTTTATCGTTGATGAACAAAGAAAATGAAAGAAAAATAAATATGGGTGTAAGAATATAGCCAAAATTACGAAGTAAAAAACGTTTGCTAATGCTCTGGTAGTCAACGTTCATCATTTTATTGTCAGGATAAACATCATTGATTAATGCTAAGCATTCGTTTGGGTTAATTGATGGAACAATAATACGACTATTTTGAGCACTGGCTTGATGTTGGTTTAAAGCGCTATTGTTTTGTTCAAATTTGAGATTAATTCGCTTGAGTATCACATCCAGCCAATCTTGCTGACGAACTACCATTTGTAAGCGAGACAAACGCATAATGACTTCGTATTTGGTTAATAAACCACTACGGCGTATATAACGATCACCGACTTTACTTAGTGTGTAGTTATAAAACGTAATTATAGAGCCCGCAATTGAGAAAAGTGTAAAAGGTAATAAAATAATAAAAGTTAAAGTAACGGCATACAAGCCAATTTGCCACATGGGCTTATCTGCAAACGTAAGAAACTTTTCAAGATCGATACCTAAACCACCAAAAAAATCTACTATATATCGTCCAAAATCATCAAAGAAAGGAGCCAAGCCACCAAGGAAAATCCAAATGCGATTATTGGTTACCCCGTGAATAATAAGGTCTGAAATACTACGAGTGTTTAAAACAACTTCACTATCTTTTTTATCTGTTGTTGAATGATCTAAAGTGTCGGTTGTTTCATTAAGTGCAGCTGAATTTGCAATTTTGTGTTGAGCTAATATTTCTTTTTTTAGCTGTTCTGCAAACTCTATCTTCAATGCGACTACTTTTGCTTCTTGTTTAGCCGAACCTGCAGTATCAAGTTGTAAGCAAGTAAAACCAAAAGGACGATAATATATTGGCTGCTCAAGCTTTACGTTTTGAATTTTAGCAAAAGGCAAGTTAACGTATGTTTTCGAAATGACCCCCGAGCGTATTTCAATATGATCTTGATATAATCGATATTGAAAAAAGTAAAAACTCAAAAAGGTAGATAGACCAATAACCACAATTATACCTAAACCTATCGGTAGCCATAAGTGAGGATTCGCAATGAAATTGTCGTAACTCAAATATAAAACAGGCAAAAATACAACGATATTACTTAAAAAGCCAACAACAATTTTTGCTAAAAAATAAATAATAGCGATGGGGGAAATACGTTGCCAATCTTTGGTGCTTTTTGACACTTCAGTCGATTGAGTTGTTTCTTGCAAATTATTCCTAAATGCTTCTGTTGATTTACCCATGCTGATTAACATCTTTATGATCAAGGATAAATTGACGAATACTCTCTGCAGTTTCTAGTGGTAATCCTGGGATTTCAAATGTATGCATTGCACCACCAGCACTGAAAACTTGCAGTTTAGCTAAGCCTATTTTTCGGTCAATAGGCCCGCGCTTTAATTCCACATGTTGAATACGTAGCATTGGCTGACTAACGGTCTTAGAAAAAATCACCCCACTTCTATAATTAAGGTCTTGCTCTCGAAGTGAGTAGAATTTTCTTTTATCAGCCAGAATGGTATAAACGGTACTGATAAAACCTACGAATGCGATAGAAAAAATTATGAAACTTAGTACATCGCTTGCTTCAGTTGATAGGGGAATAAAGCGTTGAAATTTAACAATGAATAAAATTGATATTATAAAGGCCATAGAAAATAAGTTTATATAGCGGTTGCTTTTAGCGTAACGTGGAGATAAAGCTTCAAAATTAAGGTGTGCTAATTGTGGTAAATCAATACTTGGCATCGAGGTATTTGAAAGGGACGCGTCTACGGACATTGAATATACTCCTGTTATCATTATTATTTAAAGCGCTTATGGTTTTTGTCATTATAAATAACTCCTACCTACGTTAATAAGTATCTGAGCCGGTTGTAACCTGATTGTTGCATCATACTTTTGTTCTCTATTATTTTGGTGACAAATAACCTAAATTGACTAAGTGCTTTTCATCAAAGGTATTAATAACATCGCCGATAACAACTAAGGTAGGCGGTTTAATGTTATGTAATTTAACCAAATGGTTCAGTCCTTCCAATGTGCCTCGGTAAACTTGTTGTTCGGGGTTTGTTCCTTTAAAAATTAATGCCGCTGGAGTTGAAGCTTTTCGGCCTGCTTTAATCAGTTGTTTACTAATGATAGGTAAGCTTTTAATGCCCATGTAAAAAATAACGGTTTGTTTATTATCGTTAAGCGTTTGCCATGGTAAGTCTAATTCGCCATTATTTTGTACATTCCCTGTGATAAAGGTACAGCTTTGTGCAACTTGTCGATGGGTTAATGGAATACCTACATAACTTGTACAAGCAGAAGCAGCGGTCATTCCTGGTACAATATGGCAGGCTATGTCATGTTTAAGAACGAACTGTGCTTCTTCACCACCACGGCCAAAAACAAAGGGGTCGCCGCCTTTTAAACGTAAGACTCTTTTATTCTTTTTTGCGTGAACAACTAATAACTGATTAATTTCATCTTGAGGTACACGGTGTACTGCTTGCTTTTTACCTACGTATATTTGTTCGCAATTTTCGGGTAATAAAGCTAAGATTTCTGCGCTAACCAATCGGTCATAGATGACGACTTCAGCTTGTTTGATAAAACGAAAAGCTTGTAAGGTCAGTAATTCAGGATCTCCCGGGCCAGCGCCAACTAGCGCTACTTCGCCCTTAGAAAATAGCTGCTTAGTTTTAGGAGAATCGGGTATTGCAAATGTCATGCGTTATTTACCACTACAAGAAACATGTAAATTCTTCAAAATACCATCATGTAAATTATAAACAAAACCGTGAACAGTAACGTCTTGATTTTCTTTCCATGCATTGACTAATGTCGTGGTATGACAAACGTTTGCTACTTGTTCAACGACATTAAGATCACAGAGTAAATTGACCCTGGTTTGATGGTCTTCAATGGAATCAAGTTGGTCCTTGTGAAAGCGATATACATCTTTTATATGCCCAAGCCAATTATCAATTAGTCCGTGACGCTTATTATCAATTGAGGCCATTATACCTCCGCAGCCATAGTGACCACAAACTATAATATGTTTGACTTTAAGGTTTTCTACAGCAAACTGGATAACAGAAAGACAGTTTAAATCGGTGTGAATGACTTGGTTGGCAATATTACGGTGAACAAAAACTTCGCCGGGAGACATGCCTAATAATTCATTCGCAGGCACTCTTGAATCGGAACATCCGATCCATAAGTATTCTGGTTTTTGTTGTTCTGATAATCGCTTAAAAAAGAGCGGGTCTTCTTTTTTTATTTTGTCAGCCCACTGCTGATTATTGTCGAACAAGTGTTGAATAGAAGTCACGGAATGCCTTGATAAATAATATATAGATTGATTTTATGAGAATATAGGGGGAAGTGAAAGAAAAATGTAAGATCAATTGTTTATGATGTATATCCATTTAGTGATGAATTTAGTTACAATTGACAGTATCAAATAAATCTATTTAATTTTATTCAAACAATTTATCGTTATTAATTGTTTTTTTTGTCTTTATCGTCTTGTTCCTTTGAGCGTTTTTGAATACGTTTTAATTGTTCTTTGTTGAGATTGAATTTTTTAGCTGATTTTTTCAACACCATGATCCCACCTACAATAATACCTAACGCGATAATGATTATAAGCATTGCAACAATAGACATTTATAAACTTCCTCTTCGTACTTTTTATGGATGGTTAACAATTAATTTGGCTAATTATACCTAAAATGAAATTGCTTTTATGTTCAATCACTAAAATTAGTAAATATTATTAGCCAAACCGCTAAATAATAGGTAATTTATATGACAATAAAGACAAACAGCTAATTTTAAAGCTATTTATTTAAAACTAACATAATGGATACTCTATGTTTACTCGCTTAAGCGTTAAATTACTTATACCAACTGCAGTTGTTGGTATTTTAGCTACTCTACTTATTATGCTTTTAGCTGATGAGCTAGGCAAATCAACGATGGTGGGTGTTTTTTCTACCTTAATTGTTGTTCAATTAATTACAGGGTATATATTTATAGAACAACAGCTTTCATCCCGCTTAACAAAACTTCATAACTATCTAAAACTTGTCGTAAATACTCAGGAGGCGCCTCCAGGACCATTAGTTGAAGAGGGAAGTGATGAACTTGCTAATGTGACCAATGAACTCAGTTCTTTTATTAGTGATTTGTCAGATGTACTTGCCGAATTGCGAACAGAGTCGGAATCATTAAAAACAGGATCATCTTTACTTGCAACACAAATGATTGATTCGGTTAAAGCTGTTGACGATTCCTCACGTCAAATAGAGTTAATGGCAAATTCTATTGATGAAGTGGCTTCAACGTCTAGCATACTTTCAGAAAGCGCTTCGCAAGTCAGTGAAACAACGAATCAAGTTATGGCTATATTATCGCAAGGTACAACTTCTTCGAATACGAGTCAACACACTATCGAAGCTTTCTCTAAAGAAGTAACAGAAATGGCTACTGATTTAGCTTTGCTCCAAACAGAGTGTTCTAATATCGGTTCAGTACTCGATGTTATTCGCGGCATTGCTGACCAAACAAACCTACTCGCATTAAATGCGGCGATTGAAGCGGCACGTGCCGGTGAACAAGGTAGAGGTTTTGCGGTTGTTGCTGATGAAGTAAGAGCGCTTGCTCATAGAACACAAGAAGCAACGGTGGAAATTCAATCAATGGTTGAAGGTTTACAAGAAAAATCAACGAATGCAGTGACGGCTATTTCTCGTGGTCAAAAGTTAACGCAAGATAGTTTAACGCATTCTGCGGAAGTGGTTGAAGCATTACAGCAAATAGGTCAGGTATTTAATGAAGTTAACACGTTAACGTCTCAAATTGCGAGTGGCACCGAACAACAACAGCAATCTACTTCTTCAGTAAGTACTAATATGGCGGAAGTTGCCTCTTTAAGCAGAGATATTACCCACGGATTAAGTTCTGTTGCTAAACATGCAGAGCAACAGCAAAATACTTCAATAGATGTTGCGACAACCCTAAACAGAATCTGTGTCTAATTATATAAATATCTCATTAGAATAAGGTTGAAAAAAAGCCCATGCTTGCATGGGCTTTTTTATGTTCAGGATGAACGGTCATGATTTTAGTTCCAGACAAATCATAAGTACCTGCGTCCATGCAGGCAATGTCATGATCACATGGATGTGAAAGAATGATGATGTTTAGGCCGCTCCATGACATCCATGTCATCACGGCATTAGTGCATCCATGCACGTCGATGAACAGTATAACTTAGTTGTATGAATGCAATGAACGTGTGCGTTCAGTCTTACCAATCAATACCTTTTTGTGCTTTTATTTTATTATCAAACGCATGTTTGATTGATTGTACTTCACTTACTGTGTCAGCTAGTTCTACTAATGAACGGTGAGCTCCTCGGCCTGTCGCGATAACATGCTGCATTGGTGGACGATTGGCTATTGCGTCAAGTACTTCATCAAGGTCAAGGTATTTGAATGAAAGCATATAAGTAAGTTCGTCTAGTAGAACGACATCAATACTCTCGTCCGTTAATAACTTCTTAGCCTCTTCCCATACTATTTTTGCAGCGGTAATATCAGCAGTTTTGTCTTGAGTATTCCAAGTGAAACCTGTAGCCATAACATGGAAGGGGACACCCAGTTTTTCAAGCACATTTCGCTCACCACACGCCCAAGTACCTTTAATAAATTGAATCGCTGCAGCGTTTAATCCATGACCTACAGCGCGAGTTAATGTACCAAACCCTGATGTTGATTTACCCTTACCGTTGCCGGTAATAACGATTAATATTCCGCGTTCGTCTGTAGCAGCATCAACTCTAGCATCAACTTTGTCTTTTACTTTTTGCATGCGTGCTTGGTGTTTTTCGCTTTTCTGTGTTTCGTCAACCATGATTATTCCTGATGATAAATGTAGTGTTTTATGAGGAGAAAAGGCAAGGCTATCAGTAAGGAGAGTCCTTACTTTGTAGCAAGTTACCGTGTATTCCCGCACGATTTTATGTCAATTTTTAGATAAGTATTTGGTATGCTGACTTTTGCTGACATTATTGTATGCAAGCAATTCACAGTTGCGGGTACAGTCAAGGTTTCTCGCCTTGTTCCCAGAATGTTCTTTATCTATAAGGGTACAGTTTACGAGGTTTTAGATTATTTACAATATAAGCGAGTGTTAAGTACTACATTAGTGGTAAGTATTATATTTACGTTAATATCCTCTCATTAAAATAAATGTAAATTTTTGTGAGCTAGCTCTGTAGCTTTTTGCGTTAATTAATAACGTATAGCAAATAAAAAAGCCAACAAAAATTGCTGGCTTTTTATTATCTGTCTCAGTCTAACGTTTTTAACTAGGCGTTTTGCTTACCAAATTTTTACACGTTTCTCAGGTGCGATGTACATAGCATCGCCTTCTTTAACGTTAAACGCTTTGTAGAATTCAGGCATGTTAGACAGAGAACCTAATGCGCGGAATTCACCTGGCGAATGAGGGTCAGTCGCCACTTGATTACGTAATGATTTTTCTACCTTTTTCCCACGCCAAACTTGAGCAAAACCCATGAAAAAACGTTGATCGCCAGTAAGTCCATCAATTACGGGCGCTTCTTTACCATTTAATGATGCGATATAAGCTTTATAAGCGATAGTTACACCGGATAAATCACCAATGTTTTCGCCCAAAGTTAAAGAACCGTTTACGTTTAAATCTTCGAATACTGAGTAGCCATTGTATTGTGTGACTAAGTCATCTGTACGCATTTTAAAGGCGGCTAAATCTGCTTCATTCCACCAGTTACGCAAGTTACCGTCACCGTCATATTTACTACCTTGGTCGTCAAATCCGTGGCCCATTTCATGACCAATAACCGCGCCAATACCGCCATAGTTAACAGCGTCATCAGCTGCTAGATTGAAAAATGGTGGTTGTAAAATTGCTGCAGGAAATACAATTTCGTTTTTAGTTGGGTTGTAATAAGCATTAACGGTTTGAGGTGTCATTCCCCATTCTTGTTTGTCTATTGGCCCGCCAAGCTTTGCGACTTCTTTCAGATGAGAAACCTCACCTGAACGCATACTGTTTCCTACTAAATCGTCACCTTTAATAACAAGGGCAGAGTAATCTATCCATTTGTTAGGGTAGCCAATTTTTGGGTCAAAACTTGCTAATTTTACGTGTGCAGATTTTTTAGTTTCGTCAGACATCCATTCTAATTCATCAATACTTGCGCCATATGCTCCACGGAGGTTCTCAACAAGCTGTGTCATGCGAGTTTTAGCTTCAGGTTTAAAATGACGGCTTACATAAACTTTACCGATAACTTCACCTAAATTACCGTTAACTACAGCAACACCACGTTTCCACATTGGACGTTGTTCTTTTTGACCACGTAGTTGTTTTGAATAAAAATCAAAGTTTTCGTTATCCAAATCAGCGGTTAAAGAACCTGCAAAATGACTTAATGTGTGAAAGGTTAGATATGTTTGCCAATCAGCTAAAGAGGTTGCAGCAAATGTGTCGCCAAAACCTTTCACAAATGAAGGTTGGTTAATTATGATGTCTTTTTGTGCTGTTACGCCCTGAGCTGCAAGGTAAGCATTCCAATTGAATGCATCAGTCACTGTATTTAAGTCAGAGACATTAAATTTATTGTAACGTTTGTCGCTGTCACGAGTCTCAACTTTTGTCCAATGAAAACCTGCTAATTTCGTTTCAATTGCCATAATGGTTTGAGCGGCAGCTTTACCTTTTTTCAAGCCTGCTAAATTGAACATGTTTTCAATATGAGCGACATAGCCTTCACGCAATTCAGCAAAGCGTTCTTTTTCATCAAAGTAGTAATCTTTGTCTGGTAAGCCTAAACCACTTTGCCAAATATGTGTTGCATAGCGAGTTGAGTCTTTAGCGTCAACACTGATGTAAAAAGCTAATGGGCTGCCTACGCCATTTTTTTGATTTTCCCCAAAAAATGTTGCCAATTCACTTTTATCTTTTAAGCTATTAATGCTATCAAAAAATGGTTGTATCGGAGAAATCCCTGCAGCATTACGTGCATCTGTATTCATGTATGAACGGAATAAGTCAGCAACCTTTTGTTCGTCGCTACCCTTTTTTAAATTTTCTGTTGCTGCTAATTCTTCGATGATTATTTTTACATTATCGTCAGCTTCGTCACGTAAGTCATAAAATGCGCCAATTGACGTTTTGTCGCCAGGAATTTCATTAGCGTTTAACCAAGCACCATTCACATAGCGGTAAAAGTTGTCTTGTGGGCGAACGGATAGATCCATAGTCGCTTTGTCGATACCAGAAGCTAATGCCGTTTTTTGCATGACCGGCATTTCTTTCTTAGCTGTTTCAGTGCTTTGTGTATTGTCGCTGCAAGCTGTAAGCAGCAATAACGAAGAACATACCGCACTTGTTATTATTTTTTTCATTGTAATCTCATCTTTAAGTGAAAAATTATTGTTATAAAATATTAAACGCATTGATACTAAAGGGTTACAGCGTTATTTACTAGATTCAGACATGAATTTTTACATAATGTTTAAGTAGTCCTGTATTTTATTTTGTACATTATATAAGTTGAGTTGCAACATTTTTATCTAAGTTCATAAAAAACAAGTAAATATCACTGTTGTTTCTTTTTAAGGAGATTACTTGTACGCTTTTTTACTTGCCAAATAAAACATTGGCTGTGCTATGCTGCAAGTCATTAATTAAAGGGAACGTTCTCTTTATAATATATAAAAGATGAAGTTTATATAATGTTTCAACCCGTCAGTTTTTTCATTGGTCTTCGGTATAGTCGAAGTCGCAAAAGTTCAGGATTCGTCTCCTTTATCACCTTTTTTTCAATTGTAGGTATTGTACTCGGCGTAGCTTCTTTGATTACTGTCGTTTCCGTGATGGATGGTTTAGAAGGAGAACAAAAGCGAAGAGTACTTGGCTTGGTTCCACATATCGTTGTGGCAGATGAATCACAACCCAATAAACAAACATCTTTACCTCAATGGCAAACGCTGCGAGAAAAGTTGTTACTGCACCCTAAAGTCAAACAGGTAACGCCATTTCTAGAAAGTGAAGCACTAATACAAGCTAATTCTGGTGCTTTAGATTTTGTGCTTATTCAAGGGATCATGCCTGAGTTTGAGCGACACAATATTGTGAACACCTCAATGTTGTCAGGTAGTTTAGACAGTTTATCAAATCAATCGTTCTCAGTTGTTATGGGGCGAGCCTTAGCAAGAAAGCTGGATGTAGGTTTAGGAGAAAAAATCCGCCTAACACTGCCTAACAAAACAGTATTCACACCAATGGGAAGAATTCCGGTACAACGAACATTCACTATCTCAGGTATTTTTAGTATTGGTTCAGAAGTTGACGCCACCCTCGTTTATATTCACAGCCAATATGGGGCAAAATTACATCGACAACGAGGTGATGGTGTTGAAAAGCTTCGTTTGTATCTTGACGATGCTTTTACTGCGGAGCAAGTGGTTACTGAATTGAATGCTGAATATAGCCAGTATACATATACCACTTGGAATGATAGCCAAGGGGCCTTGTTTGCTGCAGTACGCATGGAGAAAAATATGATGTGGCTAATGCTGAGTTTAATTATTGCTGTTGCCGCATTCAACATTGTTTCTGCATTAGTAATGGTCGTTATTGAAAAACGGGGTGAAATTAGTATTTTGCAAACGCTAGGGTTAGATCGCATAGGCATTGTGAAAATATTTATTACTCAGGGTCTAATTAATGGTTTTTGGGGCGTAACTATTGGCACAGCGGTAGGGTCATTGCTCACGTTAAATTTAGACCGTATTTTTAATCTGTTAGGTGTTAGTTTACTCGGTGCAGGGCAGTCTTTGCCTGTTGAACTATCGGTAAATAATGTGCTTAGTATTATTTTTTCAGCAATGGCGATGAGTTTCGTTGCTACTCTCTATCCCGCTTATCAAGCGTCTTTAACACAGCCCGCCGAGGTTTTACGACATGAGTAAAGGTTTACATTGTCAGCAATTATCAAAATCATATTTTCAAGGAAAACTTGAAACTAAAGTATTAGATGGACTCGATTTATCTGTTGAAACGGGAGAACTTGTTGCCATAGTCGGTAGCTCTGGTTGTGGAAAAAGCACCTTTTTACATATAGCAGGGGCTTTAGATTCTCCTTCTTCTGGAAAAGTATTTATTAGCGGTGTTGATATTCATACGTTATCGGAAAAACAACGCGCTAAATTTCGTAATAAACATATTGGTTTTATTTATCAGTTTCACCATTTAATGATGGAATTTTCTGCAGAAGAAAATGTGGCGATGCCATTACTTATAAGAGGCGAATCGCCTAAAGTCGCTTTAGAATCTGCACAAGAAATGTTGAAGCAAGTAGGGCTGAACCATCGTTTTGAGCACAGGCCTTCAGAACTTTCCGGCGGTGAACGTCAACGTGTTGCTATTGCTCGGGCTTTAGTGACCAAGCCTTCGTTAATACTTGCTGATGAACCTACCGGAAATTTAGACGCTGATACCGCTGAACAGATCTATCAGTTATTACGAGATCTTAACAAAACCGTTAACACCAGCTTTGTTATTGTGACACATGACTTAACGCTTGCTGCAAGAATGGATCGTCAATTAAGTTTAACACATGGGCGTTTAGCGCCACTTGAACGTTAAGGTTTTACGATGACAAAATCATTGAGTTTATTTTTAGGTTTACGTTATGTACGTAGCCGCAACGGTAATGGCTTTTCTTCCTTTATTTCAGCCTCTTCTACTATTGGTATTGCCCTTGGTGTGATGGTTTTGATCATTGTCTTATCCGCCATGAATGGTTTCGAGAGAGCATTATCTCAACATCTCTTGTCTGTTATCCCTCATGGTGAACTTATTGCCATTAATAGGCCTATTGAAAAATGGCAAAAGCATGTTGCTAAATTTCAACAGCATCCACAAGTTATTGCTGCAGCACCCGTCATCAAACTTACCGGTATGATGCAACATGGTAGTGAAATAAAAGCGGTTGTCGTACGTGGTGTCGATGTGAAATTAGAACAGCAAGTCTCTACGATTGCTGATTATATGATTGCTGGAAGTTGGGAAGCGATTGGTGATACTGAAAGTAATACAGATTCTGATGTTGGTGTCGTTATTGGCTCAGGTGTTGCAAAAAAACTACAACTTGAATTAGGGGATCCACTGCAACTATTATTATCGAGTGCGGTAAATCAAAAAGTTAATAATCAAGCAAATGCCAAATTCCCCGTGCCAGTTAAGCATCAAGTTAACGTGGTGGGGATTTTTAAATTTGGTGGAACAATGGATGAAATGTCTGTGTATCTTTCACTTGCCCATGCAGAAAAGATGGTGAATTTAGAAAAGGGACAAGTTCAAGGTATTAGAATAAAAGTGGCTAATGTATTCCAAGCGCCCGAAGTGGTTCGCGATATAGCCTATAGTTTTGACACTTATGTTGCTGTTCATGATTGGACCAGAACCCATGGACATATCTTCAATGATATTCAACTCGTTCGCCTCGTGATGTTTATTGTATTGGTTCTGGTGATTGCCGTTGCCAGTTTTAATATCGTATCAACACTCATCATGGCAGTGAATGAGAAAAAAGGTGATATTGCTATTTTAAAAACAATGGGTGCAGAAGCCTCTGTTATCATGGGCACTTTTATGTTTCAAGGTTTGGTTAATGGCGTAATAGGCTGCTTAGTTGGCACCGTGTTGGGTATCGTTATATCACTGAATTTGACCGAAATTGTTATTGCTCTTGAAACGTTTTTTAACGTAAAAATGTTATCAGGGGATGTATATTTTATTGACTTTTTGCCTACGCATTTGAGTCAGAATGATGTTGTAGCGACCGTAGTCACAGCTTTAACAATGAGTTTATTGGCAACACTTTATCCTGCTTGGCAAGCCACGAAAGTTCAACCTGCGCAGGTGCTAGGACAAATGTAGAATATTTAATTTTTAAAACCTTCCTCAAAAAAACTATTATTAGAACGAGTAATAATAGGGTTTTATGTTCAGGATGGCCTCTCTCAGACATCCTGTCTTTCAAGGCATTAGTGCATCCATGCAGGAAATAACGTGATGGCATGGATGCTAAAGAACGACTTTTTTTTATTTAATCTGTTATTTATTCTTACGTTTTCTCCATTCTTTTATCACTGAATATCGCCATAGACCGTGTATAGCAAAATAGCCCAAGATTGAAAATAATATCGCTAGTACTCCACAGCCTAATAAAAATGCGGGTCCGATCGTTGATAAACTATCAATAATCCATTGCCAGCTGGCTTCAAAAACAAACGCTTTTTCCTTAGCACCTATTAGCCATGTTCCCACTACATAACATGCATAAAAGATTGCAGGTATTGTAAGGGGATTAGTTATCCAAACGAGTGCTACAGACAGGGGTAAATTTGCATGTACTATAATAGCAAAACCGGCCGCGAGTACCATTTGAAAAGGCACAGGGATAAATGCAAAAAATAGTCCTACTGCAAATGCTTTCGCGACTGAGCGGCGATTTAAATGCCATAAGTTAGGGTTATGCAGTAAATCACCAAAAATCTGTAAATATTTATTATTTTTTATGGTGTTGTGATCAGGCATATAACGCTTGATTAGTTTTTTAGGCATATACTTTACTTATATTATGTAGACTTAATTAATCGAATAGACAAATACGGAAATTATTCACTATGGAACGGTGGCTATTTACATTTTTTATCGGTGCTATTCTGTCACTATTCTTACCGATAGTACCAGATTTTTCTCAACTTTTGTTTTGTTTATTTTTTGCTGCTATTTTTAGTCTCTTCAAAAGGCTACGTAGTTTTAGTGGTTTGTTTTTTGGCTGTGCTTGGTTACTAAGTGCCGGTTTTTCATATCAAAATATATGGAAAGAAAATAACCTTACTGAAGATGACTTTGTGGGGAAAACTATATCAATAAAAGGTGTTGTTGCTCATATTCCTGCAACTTTAAGTCGTAAAGTTAAGGATAACCAAGTTGAAAAAAAAGTATCACGATTTAATTTTATTGTTGAGGAATTTAATCAACAAAAGCTAACAGAAAATATTAATATTCGTCTTCGATGGGATGATAAGCCAATATCTGACGAAATTTTAAGTCATGTTGGCAAAATAAAACAAGGACAGCAGTGGCTACTAAAAGTGCGAATTAAACCTGCTCATGGTTTTGCAAACATTGGTGGTTTTAGTTATCAAACGTGGTTGAGGCAAAAGAAACTACATGCCACTGGATATGTTAAGCATTCAGTAGAAAATAAAGTGATTGATGCACAACCAACTTATCGACAAAAACTCTACTTACAGCTCAATGAAATAGTCAGTTCATTCGCATCGAAAAACCCAAGGTTTCACTTCATTTTTGCGCTTACTTTTGGAGAGCGTGGAAAAATCACTACAGATCAATGGCAAGTGTTACAAGCAACGGGTACACAGCATTTAATGGCTATTTCTGGCCTTCACTTAGGTTTAATTGCCAGTGGCGCTTTTGGGCTGATGGTCATGTTTTTCCGTTTTATTCCCATTCATTTACTGTTCTCTGAAAAAGGTAAATATTGGCTGGTTAAAAAGAATACTCGCATTATCGCTTTTGTTTTTAGTAGCCTTGTAGCCATATTTTACGCCTATCTTGCTGGATTTTCTTTACCCACGCTTCGCGCATTAATTATGATGCAAATCTTTATTGGAAGTAAGTTGTTAGCCGTTAAATTAACGGTGACACGTTGGTTATTACTCAGTATTGTTTGTATTATACTCTTGTCCCCTTTTAGTCTATTTAGCGTGAGTTTTTGGTTAAGTGTTTATGCGGTAACACTGATTTTATTGATCATCTGGCGATGTCGACAATTAATATCATCATCCGGAAATAGTCAGTTACAAAAAGTTAAAGCATGGATGTCTTCATTAATCATTGTACAGCTCGGTCTCACATTATTTATGTTGCCCATTGCGGCAATCCTTAATCATCAATTACCCCTTTCAGCGCTACTTGCTAATATCATAGCGGTGCCATGGATGAGCTTCACCGCGATTCCTTTATGTTTATTGTCAGTCGTTGTTATGCCTTTTAGTGATGCGCTATCAATACTTTTTCTTGAACTATCGTTAGCATCATTAGATTTAATTTGGCTGTGGCTGAATTATTTATCTAATCAAGAATGGTTATTTATTGATGTTAGCCATGAAACATTACTGATCATTCTTGTGATGAGTGGTTTAACGTTTATAAGTTATTTTTTAGCGTTACCCAAAAAATATTTTTTAGCGGCAGTCCTATTTTCATTAACTTATTTTTATCTTGGAAATAGTAAAAACAGTAATGATTGGCAAGTTAACGTGCTTGATGTTGGTCAGGGATTAGCCGTTGTGGTTGAGCGAAATAGTCGAACTATTTTATATGACACCGGTGCAAGTTATCCAAGTGGCTTTAATTTGGCAGACAGTGTTATTTTTCCTTACTTCCAATATCGCGGTATTGAGACTATTGATCAGTTAATCTTGAGTCATGCCGATAACGATCATGCGGGTGGTTTATCATTTATAGATAAACAAGTTGCCCTAAACAAAGTCAGTGTTGATCAAATAAAATATAATCAATCGTCTAAAATCACTAAAGAATATAGTTTTGCTAAAACAGGGAGTTGTAAGCAAGGGGATGACTTTATTTGGCAAGGTTTAACCTTTTCGGTGTTATGGCCTGTGACTATTCAAGAAAACGAAAATGACAATTCTTGTGTTATAAATATTTCTGATGGTAAATATAACGTATTGTTGACAGGCGATATTTCTCGAAAAGTTGAAAAGTTACTCACAGCAAACCCTGAAATAGCTAAAAAGTTGAAAGCTGACGTTATTATTGCGCCGCATCATGGTTCAAAAACCTCATCGAGTTCTCGGTTTATTAAAGCAGTATCACCCGATGCAGTTATATTTAGTGCAGGATTTTTAAATCGTTGGCACATGCCCAATAAAGCGGTACTTAAACGTTATGAAGAATTTAATGTTACTCCATATTCAACAGCAGATCAGGGAATGATCCAAATAAAAATTGAAGAACAAGGACTTGAAAT
>Ga0115005_10001362_pt1 | contig 19354 bp, 17 predicted proteins | sample ArcOceMetagenome_FD_87163 | JGI IMG/M metagenome (GOLD analysis project Ga0115005, IMG submission 87163) | Marine eukaryotic phytoplankton communities from Arctic Ocean - Arctic Ocean - Greenland ARC118M Metagenome | ecosystem: Environmental > Aquatic > Marine > Oceanic | place: Arctic Ocean... | reverse complement strand
GGGCTGCTTTTTACGTGGCATGAAACCACTCTGACAGACTGGCGGGATCAATCAATAGGATCCCCACGATCATTGAAAATAAATATTACTAACTGTCAATAGGGCCCTGGTGAACGGTTACTACTCACCCTAACGATGTTCAAAAGTCAGTCGCTTACTTACCTGAATCTGTAACGCTTTATGGTCACCTTTCTGGCTTAGAAAATATCCGTTACTTTCTTTCGGTAGCTGGTGTAGAAAAATCAGACGAAGACATGTTTGCAGCACTTCGCAAAGTAGCGCTTCAAGAAGATTCATGGAATAAGGCGTTATCAAACTACTCGAAAGGTATGCGTCAGAAAACAGCCATTGCGCTTGCTTTGTTGCGTAATGCCCCGGTACTGTTTTTAGATGAGCCCACCTCAGGCCTAGACCCTGCTGCTATTGACGAGTTTAATGCGTTGGTTTCTGAGCTAGCAGCCAATGGCGCTACCATTTTTATGGTAACCCACGACGTATATGGTGCTTGCCAAGTCGCTCACCGTATTGTGCTTTTAAGCAACGGTAAGCTAACCGGCTCCTTCGAGCGTGTTGGCGATACGCCTATCGACACAGAAGCGGTACACGCAGCATTTTCAGGGCGTAAAGCATGATATTTAGTGTAGCAAAAACCATTTGTGCAGATCAGTGGCGCTATTGGCTGCGCACGAAAGTCGCTGCTACGGTACTCTTGCTAGGGGCGATACTGACCCTTGCGGCATTGGTTGTGAATGCATTTCACATTGAGGAAGCCGCGCACGCTAGAGAGCACCTTCAAACTGAAGCAGAAGAACGCTTTAAAGCGCAGCCTGATAAGCATCCTCACCGCATGGTGCATTACGGTCATTACGTTTTTCGTGCCCCTACTCCATTAAGCGTGATTGAACCTGGTGTAGACACCTACACGGGTAACGCTATTTTCTTAGAAGGGCATCGACAAAATAGCGCCATGTTTGCCGAGCAGAGGCAATCAGCTGGTCTTACGCGTTTTAGTAGCTTAACCCCTAGCTTTCTTGCGTTAGTACTTGCGCCGCTGTTTATTATTCTTATTGGTTACGGCAGCGTATCGCGAGAGCGCGAGGCCGGCACACTTACTTTGTTATTGTCGCAAGGTACTACGCGCTGGCAGCTAATGTTAGGAAAACTGTTAGCGCTAATTACAGCTAGCGGCTTGTTCTTACTTCCTTTGCTTTTGGCCTGCTTGTATGTGGCTTTTTCAAGCGAAAGCCCGCTTGTGGTGCTGCTATTTTGCTTAAGTTACGCCGTTTACTTCTTGCTATGGGCTACCGTTGTAACCGCGTGTTCAGCGTTATTTGAAAAAAGCAGTGTTAGCTTCACCATGCTTATTGTTATTTGGATGGCCGCATGTGTTTTACTTCCTCGCTTGGGAAGCAGTGTTGCCACTAATGCTGCCCCTTCTATTGGCAAACTTGAAGCTGACTTCAAAGTAGAAGAAAAGCTTAGAAGTTTGGGCGATGGTCACGACGTTAACGACCCTGCATTTAAAAAGCTAAAAGAAGATTTGTTAGCAAAATACAATGTAGATTCCGTAGACGACCTTCCCGTTAATTTCCGCGGTGTTGTTGCTCAGTATTCAGAAGGCAGACAGGCAAAAGTGCTGAATGAATTTGCCGAAAACAGAATGGGTGAAGAGTTAGAACAAGCACATATTGCACGTCAGTTTGGTTGGCTATCGCCTACCGTTGCGGTTCGCGCAATCTCTACAATATTAGCGGGTACCAGTCTTGAAACCCATCATCGTTTTTTACGAGAAGCAGAAGCTCTGCGCCTTGAGTTCGTGCAAGGGCTAAATAAAGTGCATGTTGAAAAACTGGATTACAAACTCGACATGAACCGTAACGCAAGCGAAGAAGCGGCTGATAAAGCGGTTGTGGGTGCAGACAACTGGGCATTACTATCAGAATTTAACTTTAAGCCCGAAGCAGCAAATACACGCATTTCAAATGCGCTTGTTTATTTTCTACAACTCTTTGTTTGGGTCTGCATTACCGCCTTACTTTTAAGAGCGGCTGTTAGGAGGTTAAACCCATGATGCGTTTTACCGATCTTAAACGTGAAGCTAATTTTGTTTTTGGTCACCGCCAAATAAAACTTACGTTATTAGTCGTATTTCTTTTAAGCGCGGTGTCTTTGTGGTCTGGTTATGCAGAAATGCAGGAACAACAAGCCACTATTGAACGCTTATTAGAAAAAGACCAAATAGAGCGTGAAGCCGTTATCACGCACCAGTCTAGCTATGGCATGGTCGCGTATTACGCATTTCACCTTACTTATGCACCTCCCTCCCCGCTGGCTTTTGCAGCCGTAGGTGAACGCGATGTATTCCCTTGGAAGCATCGTATACGCATGCTGGCGCTAGAAGGCCAAATTTACGAAAGCGATACCGATAACCCCGAACTGGCGTTTCTAGGACGTTTTGATTTTGCCTTTGTAACCAGTGTATTGCTGCCGTTATTTATCATACTGCTGCTCTACGATTTAAAAGCTAAGGAACGTGAAGCTCGCCGTTTTGATTTACTCAATGTAACAGCGCGCAATGCCCACGCTATATGGACAGCGCGAGTGATCGTTACCTTGGTTCCTTTGGCTCTTGTTACGCTTGTTCCCTTTGTGGTTTTCGGTTTATTTAACGGCGCTTCTATTTCATCAATATCAACCGTTTGCGCAATAGTAATAGGTAACATTGCAATTTGGAGTGCCATTGTTCTTGTGATTGGGGCTGCAAAACGTTTTGCAAATTTCAGTGCAACGCACCTTGCCTCTATCATGCTGGGCGTTTGGCTTGTTACCACCGTTGTTGTGCCTGTAACTGCACACTCGGTAATTAATGCGGTGGTTGAAACACCTGAAGGTGGCGATATTGTGCTTACCCAACGTGAAGCAGTAAATAGCGCGTGGGACAAGCCTGTTGAAGATATGTGGGCGGCATTTATTGCTACTCACCCACAATGGGCAGACTTCACAACGTTTGATCCTGAGAGAGATACTTCATTTAATTGGAAGTGGTATTACGCATTTCAGCAAGTAGGCGACCAAACGGCTAGTGACTTGTCGAAAGCTTATCAGGCCGCCACGCTTCAAAGAGACACCATTGCAAGCTACGTAGCCTTGCTTTCTCCTTCCTTGCTTACGCAACGTTTATTATCAAGCGCTGCTGATACTAATGTAAGCGCGATGGTGGGCTATGAAAATGATGTACGCGCTTTTCATCAGGCGCTACGAAAATTCTATTACTACCACCTTTTCAAAGACCCTGAATTTTATCAGGAGAGCTTTGAAGCACTGCCAAAATTTACACCAAGCGTGGATGCGTTATAGGAAATCAGAGAAAAATATAGATGAGTGAATTTTGAAACCTCAGCGCCTTAATATGAAAGGCATCTCTTACATTCACTAAAGAAGATAAAAGGAAGCTTAGTTCTATCAAGCTTCCTTTTTTATCATGCCAAACCCGTTTATGTTTATAAAATCATATACTCTGTTTTATAAATAACATTCAAACCTCGTCAGAAGTAGGCCATTCTTGCTCTGTTATAATACTTGCTTTAATAAGACGCTCGCGCTTATTCTCAATGACTAATTTCAATTCATCTCTAATTAATCTTATTGCAGGCGTAATAAGATTACGACTGGGAAGCATCAGCCACATTTCTGTTAACGGTATACGGTAGTCGGTCAAAATTCGCTGCAGCTTTTTACTTAATAAATCATTTGCCACATCAATTACGTTAATGAATAACGCATAGGTTAGTTTCATTTAATAATTAATAAGCAGAGTAGCAACCGCTACTCTGCTCAATTGTTTGTTTAAAGGCGAGGGTTCTGCGGGCTTTCTAATAATACGTGCCGATCTATTTTACAGGTACGCTTCCCAACACGGCCCCACATGCCAATCCGACCGCCATGGTAAGTGCAACACTGGTAAACGTTCCCAAAAGTACATATTCGGTAAGCTTTCTGTCTTGATGTTTAGTTAGATCTCCAAAACGAAAAATCGACTTAGCCGCAATAAGAAAGCCTATAGCAGAAAATTGGTTTAACAGCACGAAAGTCAACATGAGTGTACGCTCTAGGTAGCCAATACGCTGCCCCGCCAATGATAAGGTTTGTTGTGCTTCGGTACTGATTGTGGGCGGGTCGTTAGGATGTTTAGGTGAAGGGCTAGTTGCCAGTACTTCGCTGCTCCAAGGCGATAACAACTGTTTGATAATAATAGAGCTAGGTTTTAGCACTGCTAAATAAGCAAGTATGACTGCTAAGTGCTCTACGCTGAGCTTCTTGAAAAGATGAATGGCAACTTCCCATTGATTCGTTGCATACAGGAACACGGCAACAAGAATCAGAATGTGCGCAAATTGATCAGCAATAAACGCCTTAGTGCTTTGTGCACAATACGACTTAATTACATCAATTTTAAAATGGGAAACCGCTATAACTATCGAGCTAACACCTAAAGTCCAACCATTTACGTTTTGCGTAAGCAACAGCATTGCCCCCGCTGCTAGTATTCCGTGTAAAAGCGTATGTAAATAAAGAGGTAGTGCCAACGCATGCCGTTCATTTCTCTCTTGTACCCATGCGTAAGGCTGAAAATAAAAATCTGCAAGTATATGCGCCAGCAATAACCCGACTAAAACTTCAGGTTGTTCCAATGATAAGTCAGCCGGGATATTTACGTTTTGAGCCAACATGTTACTTCCCTTTATAAACGTGAATTTTTGATGTTAAATTGAGAGTGATTTTCCCAACCTGCGTCGCTCTCTTGCGTAATATCGCTATTGTCATTTTTCCGCGTCGCAGCTTTGCTGCCAAGATGCAATTTCTTCTTCCATGTAGCTGAGATATTCTGCAACTAACTTATAATTACTGGCGTTTAAAATACGGCTTATATTGCTTCTGTTTTTATTAAGTATGGTCGCAATGTTCTCATGACTTTTATCTGATGCCTCCAAGTAAGCAAGCACAGTTTGCGATTGTATTTGCGTAAGACCAGATATGTGCGCATCGGCAAATCGTGTGAGTAATTTCGTTTTATTCTCTAGTTGCTCATTCTGACAAGAAAACGCAATATATTGGGGTTTTATCGTATCAAGGCCCCGCCCCGACAGAACAAAGGCTTCGCCTGTACCAATTTTTACCTCTTGCTGTCGAAATTGAGCTTCTCCTATTGCAGCGCTTACCCTCACATCTGCACTCAAAGGGAGAGCCTTCAAGGCTAATCGTATACCAATTGCAATTTGCATGCAGTGCTGAGGCTGCGTCACAGCAAGTTGAAACGCATCGCCTCGATACATATCGAAGTTGCCTACATACTGTGACGCGTATTTTGAAAGTTGTAATTTTAACGCTTCGAGTATGTGATTAAGTTCGTCATTGGAAAACGTTTGAGAATTCGAAATGTCGCCGGTTATCACACCTAGCATATTATATTTATGAGGCGCTTGGGATAGACCGTCCGCACTATTGGATTGCGTAGTACTTGTTGTTTTTGAGTTTGACATCGCCGCTTCCTTTACATCACATATCTCGATATGACGCTTTTGATATAGCAAGGATACACTTTACACTCAACACAACAAAAAACAATCACAAAATAGGATGTGATTATTTTTAATCACATTTATCACTGTGATTAAAATTAGTAATAGATCAATGTTGATAGGGCAATGAATAAGGATTGATATGAGTGGTGGTTGAAGCAAGAACAAACAACACTTAGCTTCTACTACAGTTCCTTCCATCGTTTTTAGCTCGATAAAGCGCTTCATCGGCTTGGTTTAAAAGCCACATTGCGCTCTGCTCTCCTTTCTGCTGATAAACACTTTGTAGGGAGCCACTACTTTGACTTATCAAACCAACACTTACCGTAAGTTTTTTGTCATACGCGGAAGCCTCGTGCTGTATATTCAAAAGCGTGACATTGCGTAATATGCGAGAAGCAATTGCTTTAGCGGCAATGTTGTCTGTTCCGGGTAAAATAATCGCAAATTCTTCACCACCATATCGGGCAACTAAATCATCACTGCCTAAACAACTGTTAGATAAGGTCTCTGCAATTTTTATCAGAACCTTATCGCCGGCAACGTGCCCGTAGTCATCGTTATACTGCTTAAAGAAATCCACATCGATAAGAAGTAGGCTAAGCGCAAGCTCCTGCTCTTGGCATCTTTGAATATCACGTTTTAATGTAGTGTCGAATAGACGCCTATTTGCAATACCGGTAAGGCCATCTATGTTTGCTAGCTGTTCAAGCTGCTTATTAGCCTCAAGAAGTTCGAACTGCATTTTTTGTAAAATTTTGCGATTGTGTAGACTTTGTAACGTGTTACCTAGCATCTCCCCTATTCGGCGCAGATATTGAATATCAAATGTATTCCATGAATAAGGACTACCTATGATGTCACAGCCAATGAAACCGTATGGGGTATCGTTCACCATAATACGAACACACAAAATAGAAAAGATGCGCTCCTCTTCAAAAACCGCTTTTTCCGCCGCAGCACTCTCGGGGAGCGACGACACGTCGTCTACTTTAAATAAACCGTTTGCAATATGACTCGTGAAGAAGGGCAGCGAGCTAGTTGGCATATTTTGCAGCTCATCAATAAAAGGTGTAACCCCCGCTGCAACCCATTCATGGGTGTTCGACATAAGCGCCATGTCTTCGCTGAACTCAAATAGGTAGCACCTATCCACATTGCTAAACTCTCCAAATCCAGCAAGAGCCTGATCAATAATATTGTCTAACTCGTTAACACTTGCATTAATAAGCTTTGAAGAAAAGTCTGAAAGCAATTGATTAAAAACAATATGCTTGCCCGCTGCAGAGCCTTGTTGATTGTTGGCAACCAAATCACTTCCGTCAGGTCTAATATAAAGTACCAGCCAGTTGTCTTCTGACGTGGTGATAACTTCACCCTCTACGTGGCAATTCATGGCTCGACATTGAGTTTGCACCCTGTACTGTTGGGATACGGTCCCCTCAGTAGCAGCGATATAGAAAGGAAGCGCATTTGCGGCAGTTTTTTGTTTAGACTGGCTGTCAAAAAACATTATTGAACTATCGTCGAGACCATTCAATTTTGTGATACCAAACGTTTTTTCAAACCCCGTGCTGCAATAAACTTCCTCCCTATTAATACGTTTAAACAAAATACTTGATGGCATTTGCTTTAAAACGGCAACAATATCTTCACTACTCAAGCGCATCCCCAAACATGAACATTCTTTAAATGTAGCAAAGCACGACCAATAGTAAAAAGTACACCTCGCGTTTTATTAAACTTATTTAAGAAATTGGCGTATTCATTACAGACGTGGCCGTTTAAAAAAGGATTTGACTGCATATTATGAGTAACTCCATCGCTGATTTGTTAGATGAGATGTATGATGAAAATTCTGACAAGACGTCTCTAGGAAAAGTTATAGAGCGCTTTGAAGACAGAGGATTTGGCCCCTTACTGCTGGTTCCAGCGTTAGTCGCACTACTCCCTACCGGAGCTATCCCAGGCGTACCAACAATATGCGGAATAACTTTGTTTTTTATTTGCATACAAGTGGCTATCGGGCAGAAAAGCCCATGGCTCCCCCGCACTCTAAAGGAAAAAGAAGTTGATTCCGATAAGCTAGAAAGCGCAATAGATAAAGCTAAACCCTATGTAAGAAAAACTGAAAAGTTACTTAAACCTCGCCTAACTTTTTTATCTGACACTCCTGCTAAAAATGTTATTGCCGCGTATTGCGCCATTGCGGCACTTTGTATGATCCCGCTAGAAGCGCTTCCCTTTGCCGTCGCCCTACCTGCCTTTGCGCTTTGTATAACAGCCCTAGGTATGACTAATCGAGATGGCGTGTTTCTTGCGATAGGCATGACGCTTCAGCTAGGTACCGGTTACTTAGTTTTTAAAGCGATGACTATGATGTAAAACTGTAAAACCGCGCGAAAGCACATTCCTACTTAGCAAACAATCTCTTGTTTTTTGATACGTCTTACGTACTATTCGTGGAATTAGAAAACTGTACTTCGGGCCAGTTGACTTTAGTCATCTCAAATGTGAACAGCCTCACGTGCGAGAAATTGCTACCACTAAAACAGAGTCAAAAAATGAAGAGAAGTGTTGTTGTATCTCTTGCTATATCCTTTGTTTTCACTGCATTTGATACTTTTGCTGAAAACTGTGTTTTCAGCTGCCCCATTGGTTTAAACGGGCAAACCATTACCCGCTCTATATACACGCTGCATAATAACCCTCAAACAAAGTTCGCAAACTGGGTGGCGTATCACGTCACCCCAGAGACTATCGACGGCCCAACTAGAAGCCGCAACTGGAAAGCAGACCCTGAATTGGATGATGAAAGCACGCTAGAGCCTAATGACTATAAGGGCGCGTGGCGGGGCATAGACACCGATAGAGGGCATCAAGTTCCTCTTGCTTCTTTTAGTAACTCACCTAATTGGCGAGAGTTGAATTACCTTTCAAACATTACGCCTCAAGACTCTGATTTAAACCAAGGTCCATGGGTGAAGCTGGAAAACGCGGTTCGCAGTCTCGTTAGAACAGGTCAAGATGTCTATGTGGTATCAGGTCCTTTGTATGAATGGTTTTTCGCTGCGCTTCCCGATGCCGACGAAGTTCATAACATCCCTAGCGGCTATTTCAAAGTTATCGTTACAGAAATAAACGGTTTGGTTGAAGTATCCGCGTTTATTATGCAGCAAAACGCAAGTCGAAAAGATGACTATTGCACTACTCAAGTCACTATTGATGAAGTTGAGGCAAGAACCGGATTAGATATCATGCCGATACTTCCGGAAGATACTGAAGCTTTGGTTGAAAGCACCTTAGGTAACTTGGCGTTTAAGCTAGGCTGTAGCTAGACGCTGCCAATTAAACTATGCCATTGACGCGAATATTAATATGAAAAATCTATAAAGTAAGGCTTGTGGGATACCTAAGAAACATCACGAAGCTGTATTGACTCAAAAATCTTCAAGAAAACGGTGGCCAATCACTGTGTATATTTAAACGGTACTATTTAGATTTAAACGGTTGTAACAACAGCGCTTTTATAGACGCATTTTCTTTTACAGCCGGCACGTCTTTTTGTCCTATTGGTAAAGTTTCATCGCTAAACGCTGCTCTAGGCGTGAAACTATTAAATAACCTGTCCCACCACGATACGCTAAACCCGTAATTAGAATTTGACTCACTTTTAGCTTGGCTATGATGAATACGATGCAAGCGTTGGGTAATTAACACCAAACCTATTCTATCGTCCCACTTTTGCGGCAGCCTAATATTAGCGTGATTAAAAAGGGCAAAGCCATTAAGCGCTACTTCAAAAATAACAATGGCAATTGCTGGCACGCCCAATATCACTACCGCGGCGGCTTTGACACCCAAGCTTATGCCAATTTCCACTGGATGAAAACGAAGGCCAGTGGTGGTGTCGACGTGACTGTCGGCATGATGCATTTTGTGAAAGCGCCACAACATAGGCACGGTATGAAATAGTCGATGCTGCCAATAGATAAGCATATCAAGTAGCAGTACACTTATTACCACTATACCGACAAACAGAGCGTTGTCGTATTGGGTATTATTTATTTGCTCAGTGGACGGCAAAGTACCGACGGTTTTAGCTGTTACTAGATTAAACAGCCCAACGCCCTCTTGCTGAGCCCATATGGATACGCCAACTAACGTTGCGGGAAGTAAAACTCTAGATACTAGTGCCCCTAACACCACCATGGATAGGTTTCCTACCCAGCGTGTTTTTCTATCTAGCACGGCATTACGCGCTGGAAACAAGGACTCCAGTACGGCCATAAAGGCAAAGATACCAAGAAATACACTTAGACGAATAACAGACGCATTATCCACTGTAGCTCTCTTTTCGACTTGATTTCATATTTACTTCTTAACTACTAATTACGCTTTGTCCACAGAGAAGGCGCAGTTCTGGCACCCTACCCTTATAAGTTGTGACGCCCTCAATCTAATCAGTTGCCGAACACTGACTTTGTTCTACTTTATTTAAGGTGCTGAACCCACCTGCAATTCGGGTGATCACCGTTACCGCGCAAGCAGCGGCAAAAATATAAGCAAGTGCCGCGAAATGCTCGGGCCAGATGCAGAAAGCTAGAAACATGAGAATTGTTTCTGTACCCTCGGTTAACCCTTGCATGTAATAAAAGCTCTTGTTAGCGAACTGTGGTCTGTCGATATGAAATTTTTCAGCTGCAATAGCAAATGCCAAAAAGCTACTGCCCGTACCGATAAACGTGGCAAGTAACACCATTGCGGGTATGCCCCAGTTGATGGGATCAGCAATACCAAATGCCAAGGGGATAGATGCATAAAACAAAAAGTCTAGGCATATATCAAGAAACCCACCTGCACTGCTGCTACTTTGTTGATAGCGCGCTAACTCACCGTCAATACCGTCAAACACCCTGTTGAGTATAATGCAGCTAAGTGCCATTCCCCACCAGTTAAGAATAATAAAGGGAACAGCGAAAATACCTATAATGAAGCCTGCCACAGTAACTTGATTCGGGCTAATGCCTCTTGCATCCAGTTTTGTGATCAAGGGCTTTAATAGCGGTTTAATAAATGGGGTAATTTTCGCATCTAGCATGATGATAGCTCTATTATTTGACCGCCGGCAGCAAGGGCGTCCTCTTTGTCGTGTGTTACAAGTACCGCAGGAATGTTTCGCGCTTTAAGTTGCTTAAATGTCCAGCTTCGAATTTGCTCACGAAGGGCAAAATCTAGCTTACTAAAAGGCTCGTCTAACAATACGACGTCAGGTTGTGAAGCTAGCGTTCTTAGTAAAGAAACACGGGATTGCTGCCCGCCTGATAATGAAGTGACTGCGCGCTCCCCTATACCTTCTAGTTCGACGGCGCTTAGCATTTCATCAATAGCCTCCATCTTTGCTTTTCGATTAGCATGACTGTCTGCAGGCATGGCGAAGGCAATATTTTCTGCAACCGTCATGTGCTCAAAGAGCAAGGCGTCTTGGAACATTATGCCTACTTTACGCAAGTGAGCGGCTTTGTCGTTTACCACCGCCCCATTAATTTTGATGATACCGCTAAAACTAAACGGCGCATTAAGTTGACCAATAATAGCCTGCAGCAAGGTAGACTTTCCGGCCCCACTAGGCCCCATTACCGTTAAAATTTCTCCGTCTTTCACACATACATTCACTTTTAATAGTGTGTTTTGTGCATGAGAAACCACCAAATTTTCTAATCTAAGCGCCATGTAATACTGCCCTGCTCTTTTTTTCTGAAGTACGTACTTTGCTACCCGTTTTCACTAAAGCGGCGGGTAAATACCACGCTATTACAAAGCCAACTAAAGGCATAATCGCTTGGATAATAACGAATACCGCAGTTAAGCGCGTACTGCTTCCCGATACCGAAGCGACAGCTTCCGTAGTGATGGTGGCAATTGTGCCTCCAGAAGCTAATAACGTGGGTAAGTACTGGCTAAAGCTAATTGCAAGCCCTAGCGCCCACGCCACCATAATGGCCGAAAACAGGGATGGTAGTTTAATGTGGTAGAACACCTGCCAAGGCGTTTTTCCAAGGCTTTGTGCAACCATTGCGTATCGTATGTCAAATTTGCGATAGGCTACCGCCATAGACAAAAACACGTAGGGAACGACATAAACCATATGAGCGATGTAGGTGTGAAACCAAACAGCGTCTTGCAGCACGAGTTGCTGGAACCAAACCAAGCCATATAAAAAAGCCACGCCGGGTACTAATAGCGGCAAAAACAGTGAGACGGAAAAAGCCCTGTCTGCATTTACACCTGCGGGTTTAAGCTGTTCACTTTCAAGTGTAAATAGCACTAGCCCCAATGCTGAGGTACTTACCAGTATGCCTAGTAATAAACTATTAGAAAGTGGCGTTGCGAGAGTTTCAAGTGCTATTCGCCAATGCAATAGCGTTGTACCTTGTGGCAATAAATCAGGGTACAGCCACTGCTTAGCAATTGAGTACATAAGCACCGAATAAACCACCGCGCCAATTAAAGCAACGTATAGTGCTACAGTACTATAAGCGGCGCATTGCACAAGGCGATCAAAAAAGCGCCTATTTCCTTTCGCTAGCCTTTTCCTTCCCGCATATATCACTATACGCTCAACGCCTAGCAACAGAAGTAAAGCCAAACCACTAACGGCAACCTGAAGCACGGCTGCACTGCTTGCCAATAGGCGCATAGATAAATCGATATGGTTAAACCAATGCATAATCGCTACGGCCAACGTACTGGGACTATTCCCCCCTAATATAAGTGGAATTTCCACATTAGAGGTGGCAAAGACCAACACTGCTAATATAGGTAATCTGATTTGTGTGAAGACAGTGGGCATTACAAGCTTAAAAAAGATTGCTGCAGGCGAATAGCCTAGCGCCGTGCCCACTTTGATATAACTAGAAAGTTTACTTTTAACTAATGGCTGGGACATTACGCTGAGCGCCATTAAAATAATAAACGGTAGCTCTTTTAAGCTTAACGCCAGCAGTACGCTTAGCCCCCCAGAGTCGTATGGAAAAAAAGCATCATATGGGAAAAAAGCGTCGCCGGCACCAGGAATGGCAGAGTTCGTTCCAACTGCAGCTATCCGAGCAAATATGCCTGACGGGCTGAATACAAATAGCAAGGCAATGGCTGCAGCAGCGTGTGGAAAAACAAGAAAGGGGCTCAATAAGCCTTGTATTTTGTTAAGCCAATTCGATTGATAAAATGACGCTAGTAATAAAAATGCGCTAGCCATGGCCAGCAATGTAGACCCCACCCCAGTAAAAAGTGAAAGCCACACCATCTGCCAAATATCATCAAGAGAAAATAGCGTTTTAAATATGTCGAATGAAAAGCTGTTGGCACCTATGGCAGGGAAATAGCCTAACGCAGGAAATGCCACCCCAACCAATCCAGCTAAAACAGGAATGCACAGTAAAAGTAATAAGCACCAGCGTGCAAACCGGGTAAATTGAGCGAACATTAATAGCGTGCTCCGTAGCGTTCGTACCAGGCTTCTCGCAATGCATCAGTCCAGCTTGAATGAGGTTCAGCCAGCAATAAGGTTGGTTGAGACTTATCCAGCGCCGATGGGTGAATATTATCTTGTACGAAAAGCGCTCGGTCTGACGCTGAGAGGCTTTCAAGATCAAGCACGGTGTCGTCACCCCACACCTCTACCGCCTGTTTTTTAGCTTGTGCCTGCGGTGAAAGCAAAAAGTTAACCACCGTTTTTGCCGCCGCTTTGTTCTTTGAATTATATGTAAGCCCTACAAAATGTACGTTTGCCAGGCTGCCGTCTTGCATAACATAAGTACGAACATCGTCAGGTAAATCGAAACGAGTTACCGCCGAAGGAATTTCTGCAGCGGTAAAAGAGAAGGCCATTGAAAGCTCGCCCGTCCCCACTAAACGTTGCAGTTGGGAGGCTTGCCGTAACATGTGCTTACCCTGCTGCCACATAGTAGGATGCAGCGCATCAAGATACGCCCACAAACTCGGTAAAACCGCGTTTAACGCTTTATCGTTTGCTGGTTGATAGAACAGGCCTCGTTTGTCTTTATTGAGTCCAAGCGCTGCATACTTGATAAAACTAATACCTAAATAATCGCTCGGTACTGGGTAGGTAAATCTACCCGGTGACTTTTGGCTAAATCGTAGAAGTTCTTCAATGGTTTTCGGTGCCATTAGCCCTAGCGTATTTAAGTGTGCGCTACGGTAGTAAAAAACCATAGACGCTTTGCCCCAAGGCGCCTCCATTCCTAAAGTAGGCTCACCAAAGTCTGTGGTTACAGCGGGGTTTTCATCAGGATTAGTTAGGCTAAAGTTGTCAAGTTCACCTACCCACGAAGCACTAAGCAGGTCGTGCTTTTTCATTGCCGCGAAGTTTTCGCCGTTTATCCAAATAAGGTCAACACTGCCGTTATTGTGATTCCCTGACGCCTTTTCAGCAAGCACACGAGAAACTGCATCACTGGTGTCAGCCAGCTTTACATGCTGAAGCTCAATATTAAAACGGTTTTTTACTTGCTCGGCTACCCACTGAAGATAGCCATTGACCTGGGCGCTACCACCCCAGGCATTAAATCGAACAAGAGGTGCTTTTTCGCCGGCTGCTTCATCGTTGGTTTTGCCCACCGCGGGCTGGGCTAAAGCAAATACTGACAAAACGACTATGCAGGTAAAAAAGAATACCTGCATGGGGGTACACAAGGGTCTATTTGTACTTAACTGTCCCTTAGCTTGCCACCCTGAATTCATTTGGGTGCCCCCTTAGCGCGCCTGTTAATGTTACCGCGTAGCATTAAGCGCCCAGTCATAGTTTAGGTATTCAATGTCAGCAGTATCATTTTTTAACGCAGAAACTTGCGCTTCGGTTAACTGCATTGCGTCTTTGTACAGCAAAATAAACTCGGTAAGCTTTGATGTGCCGCGCCATTCGCCCTCTTTACGTTCAAAATCCTCACTGTACCAATCAAATATTTTTGATAAGTGAAGTGTGTTATCGCTCATTTTATTACGAGAGCCATCAGCCAAAAATCGCTTAGTTTGTGCCTCTAGCTGTACGTCTAGTTTACCCCCTGTGTAAGCTTCTTCACGAAGCGCCGGGCAACCTACGCTGGCACAATTCACTGCAAAATGAATGCGAGGCTCGTTATAGGTTTTTGTGGTTTGGTTTGTACCGCGAATAAGTTCGTGTTCAATTTCATCTAATGTGCGAGTTTCACCAAGCAGCGGTGCTATCTCCTTTTTCCAAGGCGAAGAAAAGAAACTTCCTAAATCTCGAATGGACTCGATATCTGGGTACTCAGTTAAGATAAGCTCAATGGTGTAGGCGTTGTAAGCATTAATAAGAAAAGCGAGCTGTTTATCTTTATCCCATGAGTCAAATGTACTTTGCTCAACCTTAGATAAGCGCGCTAAGTACTCGTTAAGCGTATTCCGCTCTTTTTTAAAGCCATCGTAATTTACCTGTGTACTTGCGCCGTTAGAAATCGGCGTTACATACTTACTTAGTAAACTATCGAACGTGCTATGTAGACCCGCTTCAGCACTAGCATAGAAACTTGCGCTTGCAGCAAGCAGCGCGATGCTGCCTGCTGCAATACGGCGAAATAGCAACGCCAATTTACGCTTTGGAATCACTTGGTTAGTTTCCACAACGATTACCCTCTGCGCCACGTGTGGAATTTCTCTACGTAGCTAAGTAGTTTTTCAGGTGCATTGGCGCGCTTCCAATTGCCTGCTGCATATTTTGCGCCTTCAGCCCATGTTGGGTAGGCGTGAATAGTGCCAAGAATTTTGTTAAGCCCCAGATCATGCTTCATGGCAATAACAAATTCGGCAATTAAATCACCTGCATGTTCAGAGACCACAGTCGCGCCCAGTATCTTGTCTTTACCTGGCGGAGTAAGCACTTTAATAAACCCCTTTCTGGCACTTTCAGCAACAGCACGATCCAATTCTGCAAATTCATAGCGCGTAACTTCTACATCGATATCTTGTTCTGCAGCATCCCGCTCGCTTAAACCAACCCTGGCCACTTCTGGGTCGATAAACGTTGTCCAAGGAATAACGCGATAATCGACTTTGAACTTTTTAAACGTGCCGAAAAGCGCATTAACCGCCGCATACCATGCTTGATGTGCGGCAACGTGGGTAAATTGATAAGGCCCTACTACATCGCCAGCGGCAAAAATATTTGGCATAAGGGTTTGCAAGTATTCATCGGTTTCAATGGTTCTATCAAATTGAATACCTAAATCTTCAAGACCAAATCCATGCAAGCGTGCCTTTCGCCCCACAGCCACAATAACTTGGTCGTAGGCAATGGTAGATTCAACACCTTCTTTTGCTACCACTAGCACTTTTTCGCCATTTTGTTGCTCAAAGCGAAGAGCATCATGAGAGGTTAATACGTTAACGCCATTCTCACGCAGCACAGATTCCGCGTATTCGGCCACGTCTGCATCTTCGCGGCCCATTAAGCGAGGAGCCCGCTCAACTTGTGTCACTTCGCTGCCAAGACGTGAAAAGGCTTGAGCTAGTTCACAACCAATAGGCCCACCTCCCAGCACAACTAAGCGTCTTGGCGCGTTTTCAAGCTCAGCAAATTTGGTCCATAAGGTGTCAGAGGTGACATAACCACTTTGCTCAATACCGGGTAGGTCAGGAACAAAGGGCGCTGCGCCTGTAGCCACAACAATATTCTTTGTGGTTAGCGTTTGCGTGCCGCCATCGTTCTTTTTAATTTCCACTGTCCATGGGTCGATGATCTTCGCATAGCCTTTTACGACATCTACACCCAAGTTAGTGTAACGCTCCACGCTGTCATTAGGCGCAATTGCCGCGATCACGTCATGTACACGTGCCATCACTTTTTTAAACGACATGGCAGGGGCTACTGGCTCCAAACCGTAACTATCAGCATGGCGCATTTGGTTGGCCACTTTAGCCGTTTTTATTATGGCTTTACTGGGCACGCAGCCATAGTTGAGGCAGTCGCCCCCCATTTCCCCAGCTTCTATAAGCGTGACTTTTGCTTTCACCGCCGCAGCAATGTAGCTGGTAACCAAACCACCCGCACCCGCACCAATTACCACTAGGTTGCGATCGAACGTCTTCGGTTTATTGTAGCCTTTGTAAACGCGACGACGATTGACTACCGCCACGATAGCTTTAGCAATCCAAGGGAATATGCCTAAAAGGACAAATGAAAAGATAAGCCCTGGTGAGACAATGCCAGACAAACTGTCTATTTGTGCAAGCTGGGTACCTGCGTTTACATACACTGCAGTACCTGCGAGCATGCCCACTTGGCTCACCCAATAGAATGTCCATGTCTTAAGTGACGTCAGCCCCATTAATAGGTTGATCAGGAAAAACGGGAATACTGGCACTAGGCGCAATGTAAACAAATAAAACGCACCTTGTTTCTCCACGCCTTCATCAATCTTTTTAAGCTTTTCTTTAAACTTGTTGCGTACGGTGTCGCGCAAAATAAAACGCGATACTAAAAACGCCAGCGTTGCGCCTATGCTCGAGGCAAACGATACAATAACCAAGCCCTGTACCAGGCCAAACAAGGCCCCTGCCGCCAAGGTTAAAATAGCCGCCCCCGGCAATGACAGTGCGGTTACTGCAACATAAATTGCAAAGAACACACCAATGCTCAATACCGGGTTTTGTGCTATTTGCGATTGGAACGTATCTAAAGAATCCTTCATGCCTTGAAGGGTTAAATAGTTATTTAAATCAAAGTAAAAAAAGCTGAATATGGCGGCAACAATTACCCCTAAAAGCGCTATTTTTTTAAACATAAAAATCCTTAGCGCTTAAAACGCATACTGCATGGTAACTTGAGCGTGACGAGGTACGTTTGGCATGACAAGTGTCGCACCGAAATACCCACCTTCAAACAGCGGCTGCCAATTTTCTTCATCGGTGACATTGATGACATCTAAACGCAGGCGAAGGTTATCCGTTACTTGATAGTCTGCATTTACGTCAACCGTATATTGGTCGCGAATATGCACAGTTTGCAGAAAGTCTAGTGGGAATGACTTGGTATAGAGAGCACTTGCACCCACTTGCAAGTCATCTGTAATTTGCCAGCCAGCGTTAATTGAAGCGATTTGTGGCGGAATTCCCTGAACACGACTGTCTGATGCAGGGAAGGCAGCAAATGATGGCGACCCTACCCCCGTACCTTCAATAATGTCTGGGCGACTGTTGTCGAAGGCGTCGATAACCTGCGCGGTACCTTGGAACGCCGCTGAATTATCAAAACGCGCGTCTAAATAACTATAAGCCGCATTGACCCAAACGTTATCAGCTTGATAGAACATTTGTAGTTCAAAACCTTGTGTTTTAACACCGCTGTTACTGCCATCGCGGTTGCGTAAGCTTCGGGTCTGGTCAAACACAGCGGCCTCTGCGTACCAGCTACTGTTCGGCGCGTATTTTACGCCCACTTCATATAGCGTATTTTCAGTGGCAAAGTTAAGCGGGTTAATCTCGTTATTACCGCCTAACACCGTGCCCCCCGCCATACTGTTCGATGTCGCGTCGTTTTCTGAAAACGCGGCGTATATATTGACATCGCTTGTCAGCTTATAAACTGCACTTAACTGATAGCTGGTTAATGTATCACTGTACGAATCTGAAGCCGCTTCAACACCAATAGGCGCTAGTGGGTCACGTGCCTCAACGTCGTAGTAATCGACACGCACGCCAGCAATGGTAGAAAACTTGTCTGTCCATGTAGAGCGTTGCTGAAGCGCGAGGCCTGTTTGCCATGCGGTAGAGTCGGTGGTGTCTGACAAATTAAAGTCGCCGCTTCCATCACCATCTAGATCGTATTGCGCACCCGGTGAAACATACACGCCAGGACGCAGCTCAACTAATCGGGCTTTTTGGGCATCGGTAAGCGGAATAACGCGATTTGAGATAGGCCCGGTTAAATCAATCGGATTATCGGCCTCAGTGGTAAACTGGCTATAGCCCAGCACGTCGTTGTAACGTAGCGCTAACCCTACCGTCGTGGTTTGGCTGTCGTTCCACTTATAATCTAGCTCAGTGCGGTTTTCGAACGTGTCAGCCCCGTCAATGATCTCAACAAAGCTATTTTGCGCAATTTCTTCACGCTCAAGGTATTGGTAATAAGTAATGTTGCGAAGCGCCACGTTATCAGCCACTTTGTATTCTACATTGCTTCGAATAACTGTGGTTTCGGCACCATTGATGTCATCAGGGTTAGTAAATACACGGTTACGAGGAATAACCACTTCACCGGTAGGAGAAATAATAGCACCAGCACCAGGTACGGAACTACCATTTGGCTGAGTGCCTTGACCGGTAATATAAACGCCGTTGTCGATAAGGTCTTGTGTTGGGCGGTTTATACCTGCGTTATCTGGATAATCTGTGTCGTAATATACAGCGCTGATATCCCACGTTAGTGCATCGCTCGGCGTATAGCGATAGGCCACAAACAAATTCGTGCTTTCCCGCTCGGCAAAGTCATAAAAACTGCCGTGATCTAAGTACTCTGCACTAAAACGAACCCCACTTTTACCTTCTTCTATTGCCGTACCGTAATCGACTTGCGCTGAATACTGGTCCCAGCGCCCCGCGCGAAGGGTGACTTTACCGTTGCTTTCTGTGGTGGGCGCAACCTTAGTTTGAAGGTTTACAAAGCCACCATTGCGTTGGGTACTGCCAAATAGCACTGGCGATGGCCCTTTCACTACATCAATTTGCTCAACGCTATT
>Ga0115005_10001361_pt1 | contig 19366 bp, 20 predicted proteins | sample ArcOceMetagenome_FD_87163 | JGI IMG/M metagenome (GOLD analysis project Ga0115005, IMG submission 87163) | Marine eukaryotic phytoplankton communities from Arctic Ocean - Arctic Ocean - Greenland ARC118M Metagenome | ecosystem: Environmental > Aquatic > Marine > Oceanic | place: Arctic Ocean... | reverse complement strand
TTGGTTAGGCATCTTTCGCAGTCAGACGAGATACTACCATTCATACTATACTTTAGTGTGACTGTACTATCTTTCTTTGTGCAAACTACTTTGACAGCTACATCACAATTGTGATACAGGCTGCCCTCCTTAAGGTCAAAGAACTTATCTCCTAATTGATAGTCAACCGTATCTTGCTCGTTTTTAAACTTGTTAAAATTTATATCGAAGTTTGACAATTTCATAACAAAAAGTCTGCAAAGGTAAACATTTTACTTGTAAACGAATTATTAAGACTCACTTATCTTAAGTCTGGAACTCCGATACTGAATTTTTCTCTTCTATGGTCTCTAAACTTAAGTTGAGTAACGTTCGAGTCATAGTAGCTTAATCGGTTTCTGTGTATTTTATTGATAAGGTATAGTGCATTAATAAAGGATGCTGTATTTGCTATACCTTTTCCTGCTATGTCATAGGCTGTGCCGTGGTCTGGTGATGTCCGTATAATAGGTAATCCAGCAGTGTAATTTATGCCCTCAGAAAAGGCTATTTGCTTAAACGGAATAAGTACCTGGTCGTGGTACATTCCGAGTACTGCATCAAAATTATTGCTATTTGTTGAACCGAAAAATCCATCCGGAGGATATGGACCAATAACCAAGATACCTTCTGCTTCTGCCTGTTTAATGGCTGGTGCGATGATGTCGAGTTCTTCTCGGCCCATTAATCCCTGATCTCCGCCGTGTGGGTTCATGCCGAGGACAGCTATTTTAGGCTTTACAATACCGAAATCTGACTTGAGATTCTCGTTGAGAGATTTAATGCTTTCCAGTATTTTTTCTATACTAAGGTGCTGTGTTACCTCGGTGAGTGCTGTGTGGCCAGTGACCATAGCTACTTTTATCTCATCTGCGAGTAAAAGCATTTGTACATTACTATTAAATTCGTTGGCAAAGTATTGTGTATGCCCATTAAATTCTAAGCCTGCATCAGTTGTAGATTTTTTATCTATAGGTGCGGTAAGCAAATTTTCTATTATGCCATCTTTTATATCACTTACGGCTAGTTTTAGTGAGTCGTAAGCGAATTTTCCAGCCTCAGTGCTTGGAGTACCTGGAGTTATTAGTATACGATCGGTATTACACACACGGATGTTTATCACGCCGTGTTTTACATCTGCGGCTTTACGTACTATATTAAAATTAAGCAGTGGGTATCCCAATAATTCTGCATAAAATTTAAACACGTAAGTACTAGCGTAAACTACTGGCGTGCAGTAGTTAAAAATCAGTTCATTACTCAGGGATTTCAGTATAAGCTCAGGGCCTACACCATTGAAGTCGCCTACAGTAATTCCTATACACGGTTTGTTGTTCATGGTATGAACAAAGGTATATATTCTTTGGTACTTAGGAGATGAGTTTTTGTCTTAACATAAACTCAAGCTGCTGATTCGTCTCTGCTAGTTTTGTAGATTTTAGATTTTCCTTTTCTTTTTCTTGATTTTGATCGTGAGACGATAGAATAGTCTCAGTAAGGTCATCTTTTACCCAAGGCTTGGTAAGAAAACGGAATACGTCACATCTGTTTATGGCTTCTATCACTATGGATATATCACTACATCCTGTGATCAGAACTCGTCCTATGTAAGGATGAGAGGATTTTAACATTGCTAATAAGTCAACACCAGAAATATCTGGCATCATGTGATCAGTAATTACAACATCTACGTGCTGTGAATTAACAATTTGGAGTGCTTCTGTTGCATCATTAGCTAAAACAACATTAAATATTTTTCTAAAGTTTGCCTTGAAAGCGGCTAGGTTTTGCGCTTCGTCATCGACGTAAAGCACAGAAATTTCGTTGTATAATTTCATGTTTATCAGTAAATAGTAGTTATACAAATATACACATTATGTGGATAACCCAAAACTTATTTTTAGAAATACGCTTATATTCAAAATATATTATTGTCTGATACAGTTGTTTGTTTGCAGGCAGCTAGGAGTTTTTTTTGAATTAATAAAACATTAGAGAGAGAATAAAAGTAATGACCACAATCAATAAAAATGCTAATAATGTGTATAAGCCTACTTTTTTTAGGCTTAAGTATGATACCGAACATACCACATTTTCTGCCCTAAGAAATGATTTCACCATTGAGCTCCATGATTCGATAGAGACTCAACTTTTGGAATTATTAGCTTGTAGGAACGCTAGTTTGTCCAAAGACGAAATACTAAGTTTAAATATGATACAAGAGCACCTTAAACTTCACGGCGAAAGTCTCTACACATATGGTGTGTGGGTGCATTACCCTTGGAAAAGGCAACTTGTGCATATTTTAGATGAAGAAGAATTTATAGAAGTCCGTACGAATAGAAATAAATATAAAATAACGCAAGAGGAACAAGATACATTAAGGACTAAGAAAATCGGTATTATTGGTCTTTCAGTAGGTAGAGCAGTTGCAACTACCATCGCTTTGGAGCGTATAGCTGGGGAGATACGCTTAGCTGATTTTGACGACATAGAACTATCTAATCTCAATAGGATAAACGCACCACTCGCTGAAATGGGCAAAAATAAGTCGGTATCGGCAGCCCAAGAAATTGCTGAAATAGATCCCTATATTAAGGTGGAGTGCTATGTAGAGGGCTATACCGAAGATAATTCAGATGATTTTTTCTGTAAAGACGGCAAAATAGACTTACTAGTGGAGGAATGTGATGATATAAAAGTTAAGATAGAAGCTAGGCTTAAGGCACGAAAAAAAAGGGTTCCTGTGATAATGGAGACGAATGACAATTGTATTATTGATATAGAAAGATATGATTTAGAACCAGAGAGAGAGATTTTTCACGGAAAACTTTCTTCAGATAAAATTAAGGCCTTTATGTTGGACTTATCAGAAATAAATAGAGTTTCTATTGTTTCTGAAATCTTTGACATGTCAGTTGTCTCAGAGAGAATGGCAGGATCAATGTTAGATTTAAATACCAAACTTAGATCTTGGCCTCAGTTATCTAGTGAAGTTAATTACGGTGCGGGAATTGTTTCAGAAATAGCACGAAGAGTTCTTCTTAATGAGATTATCTACTCTAAACAAATACGAGATATAGTGAACTATGGAGAGTAATGAGATTGAGATTTGTGCCTTTTGGGCCATTGATGATCCTAAAAAATCTATGGAGTATTACCAAGGCAGAGAAGACGTGCTGACTTCATACGGTTTCACTTCAGTAGTAAAAAGTGACTTTAGTTGGACTCATGATAGCAAAGTTTTTGTGCTTTCAGCATATTGCAAAAACGAAGTAATTGCGGGGATGAAAGTTCATTTAAAGAGTATTAACCCTCTGCCTTTACAAACTGCTCTAAATGACAGATGTGATAATTTAACGTTAGTTCTCGAAAAAATAGGTGGAGATAATTATGCGGAAATTGGTGGAGTTTGGAATTCCAAAAAGTTTTCTGGACTAAGATTTCCTCATGTTTTAGCAAGGTATAGTCTAGCAATCTGTAAGTTTTTGGGATTGACCTCCGTTTTCACTTTTAATGCTTCGTATACTTATAAGCTGTCTAAAAACTATGGAGCGGAATTAGTAGATTCTTTGGGCAAGGAAGGGTGGTTTAATTATCCCACTCCAAAATACAAGGCAGCTATCTGGGTTTTTAAAGATGTTCAGGAGCTTGTTTGTCTCTACGAACAGGATCAAGAACGAATAGAAAAGTTGAGTTTTGATCCGAATATAAGGAGCACAAAAGAAAGAGAAATACCTAACTATACAATCAATTATTATGCTGAGATTTAGTTACTTACTGTCTTGCTGCTTGTTGGCATTAGTTGCCAAAAGCTCACCTTATACATTTTTAGGCGACAAAGGGATAGAGAGAATTGCTTACGATAATCTTGAATATTACAATGGCAATTTAGATGGTCAGGAATTAGCGCGCACTAAATTTAATAAAGCAAAGCAATTGGACTTTGGCCATTCAAACAAATACATATGGATTCGGATGGATATAGAAAACATATCTGATTGTGATGAAGTTTTCTTAATGCTTCCTATTGCCCACATTGATTCAATAAGAATGTACGACAGTGTTCAGTTTGGGCTTTATAACTTTGAGTTGTCTGGAGATTTAGTAAAAAACTCAATAAAGAAATTTAAAGACCCATATCAGGTTTTCAAATTGTTTATAAGAAATGGGAGCAGTCGTGCCGTTTATTTTAGAGTTTCTTCTAGCAGTCAATTAATCCTGCCCTTTACCATTGCGAGTGAAGCGGCACTCTATGATCACATTAATATTCGAAATATCTTTTTCGGAGGTTTTGTTGGAGTTTTACTCGTTATGTTTCTATATAACTTGGTTGTATTTTTATTTACAGGTGCAGAGTCATATACTTATTATATATGCTATCTAGTTTCCATCGCTGCGGCTCAATCAGGAATGACAGGAATTAGCAACTATATTTTCGGAGAAATGCCTACTGTAAATAACGCGTTGTTATTTGTGGGGTCTGGATTTGCAGGTGTCTTTAGCATTTTGTTTATTAAGTCGTTTCTTATGGTGAAGTTCAAATTACCTAGATTAAACTTTGTTTTAAACATACTTATTTTGTTATATGCAGCCGTGATTGTACTCACATTCGTGGGTTCATATAATTTGGCTTTTAAGTTAATCAATATAGGTGGAGGAATTATAGCTCTAACCTTTGCCGTTATATCTATTACACTAGCAATTAAAGGCGATCGAAAGGCCAAATTCTACCTTACCGCTTGGATAGGCTTAATTATATCCGTAATTGTATTTACTCTTGTTTTAATTGGATTTATTGAGTTCGTTCCATACACTAATTTTATCATCCCATTTGGTGTAGTTTTAGAAACAGTATTACTTTCTTTGGCTTTGGCAGATAGTATAAATATACTGCGAGAGGAGAGTAAAGTGGCAAATCAGCGTACAATAGACCAAATAGAGAAGAACGAAGAACTGGTAAGGAATCAAAATGTTGTTTTGGAGCGAAAAGTGTCAGAACGGACCGCAGCCTTGCAACAAGCATTAGACGACCTGAAAGCGGCACAGTCTCAGCTGGTGCAATCTGAAAAAATGGCCTCTCTAGGTACACTTACAGCAGGCATAGCTCACGAAATCAACAATCCAATAAACTTCGTATCGGCTAACGTAATACCCTTACGGGAGAATATAAATGATATTACTACGCTTATAGCTGCATACAAGTCCATTGATTTTTCGAATTTAAAATCTGAGTTAAAGCGTTTAGCTGGACTAGAAGAAGAATTAGAACTTGACTATATGCTCACCGAGACTAAACAGCTCATAGACGGGATAGAAGAGGGTGCTAATCGCACACATACCATAGTTCAAGGGCTTACCTCCTTTAGCAGAGGTGATATGGTCAAAAAGAGTGAAGCAGATATAAATAGAGGTATTAGAAGTACCGTATCTGTTTTGAAAAGTCGCTTGAATAATGTGAAACTGATTATGAGTTTAGATCAAAACCTTCCATTGGTGTTTTGCCAAGTGGGTAAAATAAACCAAGTGGTACTTAACCTTATTAACAACGCACTAGATGCATTAGAAGAGAAAAATGGAACCAATAGGAAAGCGTCTCATCTTATAGTAGAAACCAAAAATTTAGGTGAATCCATTCAAATTATTATAGGGGATAACGCGAATGGAATAGATAAAGAGTTACAACTTAAAATTATGGAACCATTTTATACGACTAAGGACGTAGGGAAAGGAACAGGATTAGGACTTTCCATCTCATACAGTATTATAGAAGATCATGGCGGTGCTATAGAGATAGACTCTGAAATGGGAGTAGGGACTAAGTTTATCGTGACTCTGCCGATAGTTTTGCAGACTTAGCGGTAGCTCTGTACCAAATAGGAAACACTGCAAGACCTGCAAATAAGTATGGCCAATAACTTAAGAGTCGCCATAAAAAAGCGGTTGTATTGGTAAGCTGAGCATTTACAAAATACTCATTCATAAAGCCACTAAATAGCCACTCTGCCATACCTGCGGCTCCTGGAGTCGCTGGTATCATAAGTGCAGCCCACATCACGAGTTGCTTGGCAAATATCTCGGCTATTTGCATACCATTTCCCAAAGCGAGTATAAGACAATTGACAAGTATAAATCTGGATATCCATGCAAAACTGGTCCCTGAAAAAGCTTTGAACCAGTGCCAAAAACTTTCCTTACGAAAGGCTTCTGCTGCTAAAACTAAATTGTTTCCCCACTGCTGTACTTTATGACTAAATCGATTTAAGAATGGCAGTTTGGTAAATAGTAATACAAACTGAGCAATCTTTTTGGGTTTAAAGAACAATCCAAAACCTAGAAGAACTGCCCAACCTAAAAAGATGAAATATATAGTGACGAAATAGTGCCAGATGGCATCCGCTGAGAGATACCCAATACTGTGAGGAATAACTTCTGACCGAGAGACCCAAAGTGCCATGAATGGCACAGCAAGCACATAGAAAAGCACATCTAGGAAAGAGGTTGCCAAAACAATGGCTGATCCTTTGCCAGCATTTATGTTTTTTTCTCTAGCCAGGAGTAATAAAGCAGCTGCCGTACCACCTACTATCCCCGGAGATATAGCAGATGAGAACTCCCACAAAATAATAATTTGGACGGCTCTACGCCAAGAGACCTCATAGTTAGAAAGGACGATTAGTCTATATGCATAGCAGATGAGTCGAGTGAAAACAGAAAGGACAGCTGCTGTGATCCACAAAATAAAGTTAGGAGTCCAGTGAATACTCTGATAGGCTAGAATATCAAAGTCCTGCAAGAAAAAATAGGCGGCTGTAGCTAGGCCTATTAGAATAGGGATCACGAGTTTACGACCGGTAAAATAAGCTGCTATAGTGCCACTTTTGCTCAACTCAATGCATTTACTTTTTGTCCTTGTGCGAGTGAGTATTTACGTTTACCATCTATACTGATAAGCATCTCTATAGAGCCTATATTGAGGTAATCATATAAGCGAATAGCTTGCTCCATAAATTTCTTTTTCTTGATTTCGGCGGTAGTACTTTTTTCTATACGTACCACGTAGGTATCTACTAAGTTAGTAAATACGGACCCTTCAGGCCATACTTGCGTGCCTCTATTAGTGATAGTAGTAAGTTCCATATGATCGTCTAGGTTTGCTTGTACTATCTCAGCTATCTTGTCTGCTTGAGTTTCGCATTCTATAAATAAGTCTATTCCTACAGTCTCTATGATTTCGTCACTAGAAATCATCATTTTATTTTGAGTTAACTGAGTAGGCTTATGGTATTTTTCAGGACTAGAGTCTGTTATCGTACTTAGGTCTAGTTTCTTGATGATAGCATCAGCAAATTCAAGAGTACCCACAGATTTAGATCTGTCTTCTCCAAAATCTCCAGTGTGAACTCCTGTATCAATAGTATCTAGCAGTGCATTTCTTATAGCAGAGCCGTAATGTTCTAGTCCCATTTGATTTAGCATCAATACCCCGCTCAAAAGAAGTGAAGTCGGGTTTGCTTTATTTTGTCCAGCGATGTCTGGTGCTGTGCCGTGTACCGCTTCGAATATTTTGATGTGATCACCTAGGTTTGCAGATGGGGCAAAACCTAATCCACCTACTAATCCTGCACATAGGTCAGAGACTATGTCGCCTTGCAGATTAGTAAGTACCACACACTCAAACTCCTGCGGAGCGTATACTAGTTTCATGCAGAGTGCATCTACTATCACGTCCTCAGTTTCCAGTTGTGGGTATTCTTTAGCTATGTCATAAAAGGTGTCTAGAAACATGCCATCAGTAAGTTTCATGATGTTTGCCTTGTGGCCGCAGGTTACTTTTTTGTATCCTTCTTTTAAAGCAGTTTCGAAAGCAGAGCGGATGACCTGTTCACTTCCTGGGCGAGATATAATCCTGCGACTTACGGCTACATCCTTAGTCATATAGTGCTCTATACCGCCGTATGTATCTTCTATATTTTCACGTACTATGGTTAGATTTATCGGGATACCAGCTTTGCTAAAAACAGTATCTACTCCTTTTATAGTTTGAAACTTTCTGATATTTGAGTGGGTGTTCCACGTTTTTCTTGCAGTTACATTTATACTTTTCACACCACCGCCTTTCGGCGTCTCCATGGGCCCTTTAAAAAGGATGCCTGTAGACTCTACACTGGCTTTCGCTTCATCAGTCATTCCAGTAGTAAAACCCATATCATAGACACCCTTTCCCATGTCAATAAAATCATAGGATAGAGGTACTTGAGCGGCATCAAATATGCGCAGTACTGCGTCCATTATTTCTGGACCTATTCCGTCACCTTTAGCCACAGATATCTTTATTGGTATCATTTTTTTACTATGTTGGTACAAAGGTATGATTACTTCACCCAAACCGTATAAAAAGGCACGCTTTTTGTAGTGAATATGTCGCGAATAAGCAAGGATTTTTGTTAGCTTTTTACACACAAAATGTTACTTTTGCAAGTTCCTAATAAAGAAGATAGATTTCAGATAATAAATGAGACAACTTAAAATTTCAAAACAGTTCACCAATAGGGAAAATAAGTCGTTAGACAAGTACCTAAACGAAATCAGTAAAGTATCTATGATAGATGCTCAAGAGGAGGTTGAATTAGCGGGGAGAATACGCGAAGGTGATCAAGCTGCTTTAGAGAAGTTAGTAAATGCTAACTTGCGTTTCGTGGTATCTGTATCCAAACAATATCAAAATCAAGGTCTTACCCTTGGAGATTTAATAAATGAAGGGAATCTTGGACTTATCAAGGCGGCAAAGCGTTTTGATGAGACTCGTGGCTTTAAGTTTATTTCATACGCAGTATGGTGGATTCGTCAGTCTATTCTTCAGGCACTAGCAGATCAGTCACGTATCGTTCGTTTACCGCTTAATAAAGTAGGTAGTATAGGTAGAATATCTGCTGCTGCAGCCCGCTTAGAGCAGCTTCAAGAGCGTGAGCCTACTCCAGAGGAGATAGCTAAGGAACTTGAGATCTCCGTTACGGAGGTAGAAAATGCATTTAAGTCTAGTGGTAGACATTTATCTATAGATGCTCCACTTATAGAGGGAGAAGACAATAGTCTTCTTGGTGTACTGGATAATAATGATGAGCCTAATCCGGATCAACCATTGATGGATGAGTCACTCAGAAAAGAAATAAACCGTGTAATCAGTACACTTTCTGAAAAAGAAAGAGATGTACTAAAGTATTACTACGGACTAGATGGCGGACCAGCACATACATTAGAGGACATATCTGACAAGGTAGGTCTTACTCGTGAGCGTGTACGTCAGATTAAAGAAAAAGCGCTACGTAGACTGCGTAAGTCTAGCAAGAGCAAAATATTGAAATCGTACTTGGGATAATACCTATCGCGAATGACTTTTAGAAAAGCTGCCCTATTGGGTGGCTTTTTTTGTGGTACTGATTTTAATATTTAGCCGGGGTTTGCTATAGTTGCCAGTCACTTATTTTGCTACGGTGACTCTTTCATCAACAAGCGATTAAATTAATTTTACTGCTTCAACTTTGTCATCAGCCATTAATTTTATGTTCAAAAACAATTACTAATATTGAGAAATGGTATAGGGTGTTTATGTCCAAGATAAATTAGAAATGAAGATTATGTTAGATGGAGAAAATACGGATGGAAAAAGAATTCAAAAAACAAATCGAATATAATACTGAGAGGTAGTTTAATACTAGTGTTAATGCAATTTGCATGTAGTTCAGTTTAGTTTGGAAATTGGTGTCCCAAGTATGCTTGACGGGTTTAATACTAATTTTACTATTATTGGGACATACACCAAAATTGGCTATCGCCAAAATGAATTTGACTATTCCATTTTAGGCTCAACAGCTTCAGTAACCAATAATGTTGTTGGAAATGTAAAAAGCCTGGGAGCAACCGCTGAGTATGTGTTGGCATTTTAAAAATATGATTGGATAAAAATTAAACCTGGTTTGATGGTCATGTATACTAGGTCTATAAAAGACAGTCGTATTTTAAATAATAATACCTATGCAATAGGACCAAGCATAGGTGTCGAAATTAAAGTTTTTAAGGGTTTATCACTAAATCCCCATACTGTTCTCCCTTGGTTTGAAGTATATACTAATAACAAAATAAACCGTCTTGAAAGGTTACCAAAAATGAATGAACTATAATAAAAACGATAATGGTAACCTCAGCTCTGTTTGAGCAAGGATTTATCTTCGTTTAATGTGAGAAAAAGAAATTAGTATAGACCTTCGTAATCCGACAAATACATAAAAAAGTGGTGCTGATTAGTTAGATACTTAGCTATGGCTAACGCATTGCCGGTTTCATTCGTTCATACACCACGTAGCAAATACCATACATTAGGAAGTAGTAGAGGTAGTCTTCTATAGGTATAGTGAGAAAGCGTATGCCAAGGTTTTCGGCATTGTTATACCACACGATAGGCGCTGGGGTGATGTATCCTGTTAATATTCCGTTTACCGCTGTAAAGGGAATAAGGATAATAGCATAACTTAGATAGAAAATACCGCGATTCGGTGGATTGAGTTTTATAATTATCAAGGTAAAGATAATTACCAGTACAGAAACTGTCGTAGTGTAGATACGACCGTAACCTGCAATGAGATACACGGCAGCTACAGCTATGAAGAAGTAGTCCAAGTACTTTTCGGCAGGTTTCAAGAAATTTTTCACTTGGAGTACCACTAGCTGATCATACAAAAACATAAAGGCATACGGAATACACAAAAAGAAGAGCCACTCTTCTAGCGGAAGGTGCAGAAATGAAGGACCCAGAAGGTACTCCTCATTAAAACCCCACACACCCAATATAGTAAATAGTACATCCCAGGAGATAACACATATCCACATTACGGCTATGGCTATGAAGAGGTATTTCCATCGTTTATAAAAATGACCAAGCTTGTTAAAACTTAGTAATAACGGAAATAGAATGGCTCCTAGATTTACCCAAAGGTATAGTGAGTCCATTATTTAGCCTCTTTAATGTATTTGGGAGGAACTACGAGCATGCCAAAACACTCACCGTCTTTGGGGTCTAAGTGTTTGTGATGTACTTTGTGAGCCTTTCGTATAGCTTTTAAATACTTGTTTTTGGTGCGGGTAAATATTTTGAATCGCTGGTGAATGAAAATATCGTGCACTAAAAAATAAGCTAGACCGTAGAGTGAGATGCCTACACCGACAAAAAAGAGTGGAAACATTCCTACTACTGCACTTCCTATGATGTAACACGAAGCACTAGGGATAGCAAATATTAGAAAAAACGCATCATTTTTCTCCCAGAAACCTGGTTCACGCTGATGGTGGTCCTTGTGCAGATACCATAGAAACCCGTGCATGACGTACTTGTGAGCAAACCATGCTACAAATTCCATAGCTAAAAATGTGCTTAGCGTAATAAATATATAAAGCGACATCATTAATTATAAAAAGTAAGTCCCCATAGCTAATCTAGCTTTTGAGGTGAATAGTAATCTGAATTTTGTGGAATTAGGTACTCGCAATCTTTTAGTGAATAGTTCTTCAAAACTAGCATTTTCTAGTTTTCTAAATAGCTTGAAGTAGTACCTGTATGCAGTGTAAACTCCATATCTAGAATTTTTAGGGAGTCTATTGATTGCTTCTAATGCGTGCTGGAAGTCTAAGGCTATATCTGACTCGATATCTGCTTTTAGCTGAGGGGTCCATTCCTGCATGTTCATACTAGGGAAGTATAACCTACCTAGATTATCTTTATCTGCTTTTAGGTCCCGTAAAAAGTTTACTTTTTGGAATGCAGAGCCTAAACTCATTGCACCATCTTTTAGACTTTGGTATTGAGCGGTATCGCCATTACAGAAGACACGCAAGCACATGAGGCCCACTACTTGAGCACTGCCTAATATGTATTTTTCGAACGTCTCTTGATCGTAGGTTTGTTCTTTGAGGTCCATCTCCATACTATCAAAAAAAGCATCTATGAGCCATTGATCTATTTTGTAGTGATTTACAGCGTGTTGAAAGCTGTTGAGAATAGGATTTAGACTTATTTTTTGATCGATAGCGTCGGCTGTCTGTTTTCTAAAGTCTGCTATAAGTGCAGCTTTGTCAAACCCTTCGAATGAATCTACTATTTCATCAGCAAAACGCACAAAACCATATATAGCATAGACAGGCTCACGCACAGACTCATTGAGCATACGTATACCAAGAGAGAATGATGTACTATATGCATTCGTTACCATTTTACTAGCTTTTATGGATACTTGGTCAAATAATGCTTTCATGCTTTTGTTGTTCTTGTTGTATGAGTTGCGCCACTATCTTACCGGAGATAATACTTGGAGGCACTCCCGGTCCTGGCACAGTAAGCTGTCCGATATAGTATAAATTATCTAATTTTTTGTTTTTGCATTTGGGCTTTAATATAGCCGTTTGTGAAAGGGTGTTTGCCAGTCCGTAAGCATTCCCCTTAAAGCTATTATACTCGGAAATAAAATCTGTGTTAGCAAAACTTTCATAAACTTCTATGTGTGGTCTTATATCGTGCCCAGTGTGCTTCTCTAATCTATCACATATCATATTAAAGTAGCGTTTTCGAGTAGGCTCATTATCTTTCAGTTCCGTAGACACTGGCACTAAGAAAAAGAGGTTTTCTTTGCCTTCTGGTGCTACGTTGTTATCTGTTTTGCTTGGGTTACATATATAAAAAAGAGGAGCTTCTGGCCACTCGTGAGTTTCATATATCTCCACAGCATGCTGATCAAAACTCTCATCAAAAAATAGGTTGTGATGCTTGATACCATCTATTTTTTTATTAAGACCCACATAATACAATAGACTGGACGGAGCCATTACTCTTTTGTCCCAGTACTTCTGGTCATAGTTTCTATACTTTGGAGGAAGTAGTGACTGCTCTGTATGGTGATAGTCAGCGCCACTTACTACTACATCTGCATCGTGAAAGTTGCCGTTGGACTTTAATCCTAATGCGGTCCTACCGTCAGCTATTATCTCAGTGACATTGGCAGAGGTATGAAAGGTGACACCTAGTTCTGCAGCTACAGATTCCATAGCTTTTACTATTTTATTCATGCCACCCATAGGGTACCAAGTTCCTAATGCCATATCGGCATAATTCATTAAGCTATAGAGTGACGGAGTATTTTGTGGTTTTGCACCTAAAAATAAAACTGGAAACTCTAAGAGTTCTATTAACTTGGGATGTGTAAAGTACTGGCGTATGTGCTTACTGACGGGTTTAAATATATTTAGTGCTAACCCCTTGCGTGCAGTATCTAAACTCAAAAACTCAGTGATGCTCAAAGATGGTTTAGTTACAAAATCTCCCATACCAACTTCGTATTTAATTTTAGCTTCAGCTAAAAACTGCACCAGGTTATTGCCAGCACCTTTTTCATATTTTTCAAAGTACGCTATAAGTTCATCCATCGAAGCTGGAATATCATCAGGCGAGTCAGGCCAAAATACGCGGTAACTTGGATCGATTCGTCGCAAATCATAGAAGTCACTTACTTTTTTACCGAAATCAGCAAAAAAATTGTCGAAGACATCTGGCATCCAATACCAACTGGGTCCCATATCAAAGGTAAAGCCTTCGATTATTTTGATTCGTGCTCGACCTCCGAGTTGATCATTTTTTTCAAAAACTTCCACCTCATGTCCGTTTTTTGCTAGATAGCAAGCATTAGACAGTGAAGAGAAACCAGAACCTATTATTGCGACTTTCACTTTGTGTTTATGGATTGTTTTACTTTGTGCAGTAAAGATTTAACAAAAAGCGTTAAATAATGTTTTTTAAATCCTGTAAATCATACAAAAAGTTAAATTGTGAATCATTAAGTTGATTATCTATATGTGATGGGAGGCCGTGTACTATAATCTTAGCTGAAGGACAAACTGCTTTCATCTTATTTAAATAAGTGTTCAAGACGTCATCGTGTCTGGGGATAGTGAAGGCGCACAGCACGGCAGTAGCGTTGGAGTTCATACAGCATTCACCTACATCTACTACAGGTACGCTAGGACCAAGGTAGATACATTCATGTCCAGCTTTTTTAATGAGATAATAGGCATAGAGAAGACCTATTTCATGGTCTTCGTCATCTGGTAAGTACAGCACGTAGCGGCTATTTTTTTTATTAGCATCAGGTAGTAAGTCTATTGCACTAAATAATTTTTGTCTGATCATCTGACTAGCAAAGTGTTCTTGGGAAGGATTTAACTTACTTACTGTCCACATAAGACCTATTTGTATCAGCATAGGATATATGATTGTTTCCATAGTTGCTTCCATCCCGTTCTTTATCGAATGGTTTTTGTACGTCTTTTCGAAGTCAATCACACTACATTTTAGCGTGGCTACTATTAATTTATTGATTACAATTTTTTTCGAAGCGTCTACATTTTCTTGCTGTATTATCTCTATTTGATTATTAAGTTCTTCTCTACTGAGAGTGCTTACTTTACTTATTTTCATTCCGTGCTCCAGCACAGATGATATATTTAGCAGCTTTGTAAGGTCATCGCTGCTGTAAAGACGGATGTTAGTTTCGGTTCTCTCTGGGTCGAAAATATTATGGCGTTTTTCCCACATACGAATGGTATGTGCTTTAATCCCACTGAGGTTTTCAAGATCTTTTATGCTTAATCTTTTATTCATTTATTTTTAAAACACCGCTCACTAAAATTACAAAGTGTTGAGTGTACATTTTGTTTTAATAAATAAGGGGCATATAGAACGAACACCTACCTTAAATTGTTGTAATTAATTACAAAGGTGACTAATCTATGAGTAAAAATCTACATTGAAAGTAATTCTTATGCATTTTTTCTCAGTGGGATTGGGTTTAAGTATAGTTTTTTTTTAAATGCTTGCTTTAATCCAGTCAAGTTTAGCTTAGTAATTTAGTACTATCATCCGTAGGTGTATTCTTATCTTTTTCGGCGTTTTTTAAGTTGCGCTATTTTTTAATCAAATAGATGTACTAGTTTAGGAATCTTTCTGTGTAGTAGATCAAATATTTCTTGCACTTTAGGAGAAGGCGTTAATTTTTTCTGAGGCTAACCTATTTTAGGCAGTTGCAAGTATGATGACCTTTACATTGATTTTTAGATTGGTTGGTTCACTTTTTAGCCAGCCATTTTCTGAGTTTTAAAGTTACCTAATCTGAATTTTACTCTGTGCTGTGTCTACTTGACAAAACTGGATTGTAAGCCTTTGATTTAAAATCTATCTCATGGTATACTGTTTTCATTTGACTAAATAGACTTCAACTATTTTTCGTTTAAGGTCATATTAGCGGAATTAAAGAGTTTTGTAGCTAACTAGGAGGGGGTTCTCGTCTATCAGTAAAGCGAGTCAGTTTTTTTAATTGATCAGGGCTGAGACTTGGTCTTATGGAATCAAACATTTTTTTCCTAGCTGATCTCATTGCAGCATGATGCTCTTCTCTGATCTTTTTTTGTAGTATGAGTATAGAGTCTAGGACGGGAAAGAATGCTTCTTCTTGTGATTTTGTTAAGTCAATTTTCCTAGAAATAAATTCCTTTTCTAATTCAATATTTTGTATCATTTCTCTGTGCTTATTGATCCGCATACTCGCCATTCTACCAGCGGTAAAAACCCCGATAGCAAAACCGGAAAGAAGCATAGAAAAGATGATTAAGATTATTTTTGAAGTACTCATATTATGGAATATTAGGGTAGTCTATTAGTGTATCATTATAGAGACCATCAGTTCCTAGGAGTGTATCTACACTGAGTTGCCCTTCCAGCAGATAGGTAGAAACTATACATAGGCCTATGGTGGCAACTGCTCCAAGGACAAACCATTGTACAGCAGGAGAATGGTCTTTTATAGACTGAGTTGCTTGCAAGACTGTACCACTAAAGTCACGGCTGAAGTCGTATTGCTGTTTTTTTAATAGTTGATTAATTCTTTTCATACTCTAAATCCTCTTTTAAGTGTTTCTTTAGTTTATCTAATCCTCTTTTCAGTCTGGATAGGACGGTACCTTTTGGTATTTCTAGTAGTGTGGCAGTTTCATTTGTGCTGTAGCCTTGTATCATTCTAAGTATTACTACGGATCGGTGCTTATCGTCGAGCATCTGAAGAGCCATATTTACCACTTGTTTATTATCAAATGAATCTGAAGCTGTTTGAACCTTATCTGCCTTGCCTAAGTCCAATGATCTATTGGCAAAACTTTGCTTTCGTTTCAGGTGATTAAGGCTTAGGTTTATAGCTATACGTGTGAGATATGTACTGAGTTTAGCCTCTTTTTTGAAAGAACGCATTGCTTTATAGAAGCGAATGAAAGTTTGCTGACCTATTTCCTGTGCTATGTCCATGTCTCCTACCATATTCATACTTGCTGTAGCTACTATTCTTTGGTGCCTTTCTACTAGGAGCTGAAAAGCTCGGTCATCGCCACTTATAGCGAGATCTATTAGTTGATAATCACTCTGATTTATAGCAAGCATTCTTGAGTTACATTCATTAGACAGAGGAGTATTGTATTTGATTTCGTAAAGGAGTATTCTTTTTTTGAAGTAGTCAGAAGAACACTGTGGTTACATCCAGCCCATCTCTACTTTAGTTTTCTTTCGCTTATTACAGGATTTTTTAGAGCATGCAGTTGCAGCTATGCTAATCACAAAGAGTAATAGAAGGAGTATGGCTTTTTGTTTTGTATACATGATGTCTTTTGTAATAACGCACAGTGTATTCCAATATTACACTCTTTTTAATGCATGATAGTATCTAGCAGGCACTTCTCCGTTGGCTGCTTCTATATAGTCCTCATATGAGCAGGGGATGATTAAGTGCATCTTTTCATTTTCTGGATATCCAGGGTGCTCTACTTGCATCCACCATCTAGCAGTTCGTTTACTTTTCAAGAAAAGTAATGGGGTATCTTCGTGTACTGAAAAGTCACAGCGATACTTCACAAAATCACTATGTGAGGTAGGAGTGTCACCTACTCTGCAGAGTATACCGTCTATATAGTACCAGATCATCTGTGCTATCAGTTCTGAGGTAAGTGACGAGTCGTTTTTGGAATCAAAATAACCAAAAATGCCAAATGCTATGTTTGCATCACTCATTCCGCTGTACCTCGCTAGCTGGCATGCCTCATCACTATTCAGCCCATTTGTTTGTAGTGCTTTCTGTGCAGGATCCTCTGTATTTTTTATAGCATTGAGATTAAAAAGGACTAAATCAGAATTTCGGAGGTAGAGTTCGCTATCTTCTATTTTACTTTTTAATTGTCCAAGTCTCTGGTGACCAAAGTTTAGATTATCTAACATGTTCATAGCCTTAGGCGGAACATAATGAGCTTGAAAACCAAGAGCATTTAACTGACCTAGATAACTAGGATCTATGCTACATATTCTATTGAGTAGCTCATACTTTAGCAGCGGAAGGTGAGAGGATATAAGCGTAGCTTCCACTTGTTTTTCGTCCCCTTCAAAACTGCGATACATAGCTTCTCCTTGATTAGCGTCTGCACCCAGCACTATAACAGAGATTCCTTGTGTTCTGAGAGTTTTAGATATATGCTGTATCCCAGCATTAGTGTCTGCTGGCTTGTCACCAGTTAGCATATCACCTAAGTCTATAAGTTTATCCGTAAGTCCTGTGTGAGTTACCAGAGAGTATAGTGCTGCTCGCACGGCATTATACTGACCTAGCTCTTCTACTACAGTGAGCAGGGCTGTTTTACCAGATGTGAGTTCAGGGAATGTAGTATCATACTTTTGTATGGTGCTACCTATCTGATAAGGTGCATATTCTTGAGATAAGCTAATTGGTGTGAAGTATTCCTCTAACATTAAATATATTCGTAGATTACAAAAATAAGGTAAGCATAACGTGACTTTTGCCATAACTGGAGCCAATGGATTTTTAGGTGTACATATTATACATCATTTGCTAAAACAAAGGCATACAGTCCGTGCTATTACAAGACTCGGATCTTCGCTAGCTGAGTTTGATAAGGTCAAGGAATTTTATAAACTCGCACCAGAAAGCTATGCTATGTTGACTTGGCATGAGTGTGTTTTGTATGATACCGAAGGATTAGAAGAGGTATTTAGTGGGGTAGATTATATTATGCATCTGGCAGGTGTGATTTCATATCTTGGGAAAGACTTCAATAGACTTCTGGAGGTAAATCAACAATACACAGCAAATGTGGTCAATGTAGCCAAGGATGTAGGGGTGAAGAAACTACTATACTGTAGTAGTATAGCGGCTATAGCTAAGAGTGGCACAGAAGAGGCAATAAGAGAGAATGCAGAATGGGATGACGAACTACCGCATAGTAACTATGGCTACTCTAAGCATCTAGGCGAGCTAGAGCTGTGGCGCGGTATGGATGAAGGACTAGCCAGTGTAGCTATTAATCCTGGTATAATCTTAGGTTACGGTGATTGGACTAAGGGAAGCAATAAACTCTTTGGCAATGCACAAAATGGATTTCCATTTTATAGCAATGGAATAACAGGATGGGTGGGAGTAGAAGATGTAGCTTGTGTAGCGATAAAACTGTGCATTTCAGATATAGTAGGAGAGCGGTATATCATTGTTTCTGAAAATAAGAGTTTCAAAGAAGTTGCGGACAGTATGACGACTGCTCTAGACACTAAAAAACCGTCTACAGAGATAAAAGGGTTACTCTACCAAATAGCGTATTATTTCGTGGCTTGTAAGGAGTTTATAGGATTGGGAGCTATGCTGAGTAAAGAGACGGTAAAAGCAAGTATCGCTGTGAATTATTTTGATAATACCAAAGTTAAAACTGCGTTGGATTTTGATTTTGAGAATATAGATGCGGTAATTCGTAAGTCTGTGTAGAAAGCAAGTTCTTATAATAAAACCTCAAACCAAGAGGTATAATGTTCGTGGGGACACGAAGACATTCGGACGATATAATGGGATGGAAGGAGAAATATTCCTGAATGATGAAGGGTTGCTTGAGGGTATTCCGAAAAAAATTATAGAAAAAAATCCTTGCCGCACAGCGGAAAGGATTTTAAGTAGTTGTACTCGAATCAGCAGTTACTTATTCAGTAGCTTCTTCAGTAGCTTCTTCTCCTTCTAGACCAGCACTTTTAGCAGCTCTAGTTACTATACAAGATACGATAGAGTTGTTTGGTGAATCTAGCAGTGTAAGCTTGTCTACGCTTATTTCCCCTACTTTCACACTTTTCCCTATTTCTAGGGTATCTAGGCTTACTTCTATAAATTCTGGAAGATCTGAAATAAGTCCAGAAACCATAAGTTTTTTAATTTTAACTTGT
>Ga0115005_10001357_pt1 | contig 19392 bp, 27 predicted proteins | sample ArcOceMetagenome_FD_87163 | JGI IMG/M metagenome (GOLD analysis project Ga0115005, IMG submission 87163) | Marine eukaryotic phytoplankton communities from Arctic Ocean - Arctic Ocean - Greenland ARC118M Metagenome | ecosystem: Environmental > Aquatic > Marine > Oceanic | place: Arctic Ocean... | reverse complement strand
TCTGTAAAAGGATTTGTGTGAAACGCAGTCCTGATACCTCCAGTTGGCAACATCATATTAGCAGCCGGTGCAGGTTGTTGAACGATAGGCATGACCTGTTGTTGTTGCTGCATTTGCATACTCCCAAACGTGCTGAAAGTTGTGAGTGGGTCAATGCCCTCATTGAGGTATTCCGCAAAAATATCACTTAAGTCAATATCTCCATCATACTGTTCGGTGAAATATGTTTTTTATTTAGTGACGAGTTTGTGATGTTATACAGTGGAGATTAAACTGTGAAGGAACTCACCTTATTTGTTTGCGTTACAGGTGCAAATAGTGGTTGTTGCACTGTGGGTGAAAAATGAAGATTAGAACAATGAAGGGAAATCGCAAACAACCCAATAGACACGATAGGTATACAACTGTAGCTTGGTACGTACCGTTTTGGTTGTTCATCTTAAAGATGTCGTGACCAAAGCAAACGTAGACCCCTCTGTTTAACCTGCTCACTTTTCGCCTTTAACGGAGGTCAAATTGCTTGTTAGCCTTTGTTCCGGCATAATTGTCGGAGCCATCAGCAATCAATGTACTGTACGTCCGTGTAGAAAAAACGGCGGAAATACGGACCACGTAATTACACGTCTTGAAGCTATATCTTCTTCAACAACATCATGACCCACGCAACCCGTGATTCAAAATGTATTATTGTCTGCACTTTCCCAAGCCATCGTGGTTCGAGTGACTGGGTCTGTTCGTTCGCGGTTTTTTTTGAAAAAGATGTGGCAAAGAACAAAAAATGCCACGAGGGTCGATTCGATTCGAGTGGTTGGTTGGCACCTTTGACTGGGACTATCGAATTACTGCTCTACAATGACAATGCAAACCTCTACTCAAATCACCATGAAGATGAACACTGTGGTATGCATATCAATTCTATGCTGTTTGATATCATCAGCGACGACGTCATTTTTGGTGAAGTCGGACTTTGGTGTAAACGCGGTGCACAAATTGTTGCATTGAATGAAAAAAATAAGAACTCTATTTTCGAATTTAGTGAAGACATTTAAAATAAAGCACTCATAACGACATGACACCACACCAACCACAAGAGCATGGTGACGTGGTCAGTAACACGTCCAAAAGTCGATGGACTATTTCAAGTTGATTAACTGTAATACTCTCCCTTCTTGTTTTGACATCAACAACTACGAGTACTTGTACAGATCTGATCCCTTTGTTTTCCAAGGAGACTGACTGCACAGATCCTGTTCACCCATATCATACTGCGAAAGACGCATTGACGTATCAACAAATGGCAAATGGACAGAGCTTCCGTTACGTGGAAACTAACGTTGGTTCCAACAATAACCCCGTGTTGAGAGGGTGCAGCGAAAAAGAACAGAATCTTTACGGAACTACGAAAGAAGATTTTGATGGTTTAATTCTACAGTAGATGGTGGGAAAGGGATTAAAGGTGGGATGCTAAAAGAAGGAATTTGGGAGGAAGCTGCTGGAGAGAACAATGCCGCTCAGAAGCACGGAGATGTTTCTGGCATACGTTGGAATGACGGTAGTACGGTAGCAAGTGGGTCAAGCTATTCTCTCCTTCTGAAGTCTTCGCATTTGCTGACACCTATAGATAAAAGAGTGGCATGAACCCCATGCTTGAGGGAGGCATCAAATGAGTGTTTGTTGCATACGTAGTTTTCAGTCTCGCAGCTGGGGTCGTCGAGATGGCTGGCAGAGAAGTGAGGGCCGTAAGCGTCGAGAAATCTGACGTGTTGTGATGGGTAATAATCGTCCCCTTCACATTGTACTCCTGGGACGTGTGTACATATTAGAGTATCCATCAGCATATTAAAGCTAATCGTACGTGTACTGATTAAAAATTAACATGTTTATTCAATAAGCAGGTCGACACAGTGCCGACACACATCTGATGTTAGCACTCCAACGAGCGATGACTACACAATACAGTACGCAAAAATAGAGATGAAAGATGCAACCCCATTTTAATCCTCTACTCCTCCTCTCTCTTCTTCTTGTGTTCTTCATCAAACTCCTCATCAATCGCACAAGTACAAGCAAGCACCAGCATAGCATCCATACCAGGAGCCACCTGAACCTGATAATGATTAAACGCATCAAACTGAATCAACCCATCCTTTTGAACTTTAGCAACCACCTCCCCCGCTCCATTCCTCATGACGAAATTGCGATCAATAAAATCCCCCGTAATCTTGTACACTGGCGGTTTCTTAAAAGGTCCAATCCCACTTCCCTCGAGATAAACATCAAAGGTATCCGTCATGGCCACCACCTCCTTTTCCATCCATGCGATTTTCTCAGCTCCCATTCCCCCCCGGTAGATATCATAAGTGGGCGAGACTGCCATGAGGACCCTGTCGAGGACAATCACTTCTTCATCGCATCCTAACACAGATTTAAGCCTCATTTTGTCTTTTCCGGGTAGGTGCAGCATGGCTCCCCGAACCGTGATAAAGGGTGCATTATTTTCAGTGCAAAAGACGTCAAAGTCCTCACCAGTGAAGGAAAAGGCGCGTTCTTTCACAGCATAGCATTGGGGTTGGTCGGAGATGGAGTTGGTTTGGCAAAAGGGTGGGGAGTAGGGGAGGTTTTTTTCTTCCCCTAGTGCTCCCCCGGTGAGCATGTTTCCAATGTCGGAGATGAAGTTCATGTTTAGTGCAGGTGAAGCGCTGTTGGTGTTGGTGTGGGTGTTGTGACGGACGAGGAAGGGAGTGGAGAGAGTGCTCTTGCTGGTAGAGCTTAGGAAGGAGAAAGCATTGGATAGGTTGCATGCAATGAGCAGCGATGAAAGGCTCTTCTTTCGTAACATGTTGCAATGGAGCTATTAAAATTATATCGGTTCTTATTCAAGTTGTGATGGGTACATGCAGTAGTGGTCAGTGGTACAGTTGTTCCTTTGAAATGAAGAAATGAATGAGGATGATGATGGTTGCCAACTCAGATTCCAATCCACAAGGCCATTTGGATCTTTTTTGACAAAAGCTGTGGGTGGACAGTCAGTCCGCTTTTGTTGTGTCTTGCTCTGTTCTTCCCCTTTATTCCTTTTGTCGGTAAAAGATTTTTTGTACGACCCCGCCCTTGCTTGCTTGTTTGTGTTGAAAAGACAGCATTGTGAAAGACCGAAAACCTCCTGCTTGATGTTTGAAGGAACTTCTGAGGAACACACCACTACTGAAGCAGCTTACAAACAACATTTCTGAGTATCATAAGGCCACTCTTCAATAATACTTTCGAAATAAAGGAGTTGAAAGTACGATAAGGTTGTCAGATCATTATTAATAGCAGAGTAATTTCATCAAGATGAGTCAATACGGTTACCCCCAACAGAATATTATGCAGCAGGCGGCGCAGTATTCACAAAATAATTACTATCCCAGTCAAGGAGCTGGTCAAGGTCAAGGTCAGGGTCAAGGTCAGGGTCAACCTTCCTATCCGCCCCAGCAGCAATACCAGCAGCAGCAACCGCAACAGCAGCCTCCAAACCAAATGTATAATCAACCTCCTCAACAGCAACAGCAATATCAGCAGCCACCGCCACCGCAGCAATACAATCAGAATCAGAATCAGAATCAGTACAGTCAGCAGAACCATCAGAACCATCCCCTCGCTGCACCAACCAACCCCCCATCCAACCAATCCACACAATCACAACCACAATCACACACCACCACACGCGGACCCTACATCGACCCCGAAACCAACATAGTATACCCCTGCAACAACCCCGCATTCGAAGGATGGCTCACCAAACAATCCATGTGGCTCAAAGACTGGCGACGCCGCTACTTCCTCCTCTGCGGCTCCAAACTCTTTTTCGCCAAAAACTCCTATGCGGCTCCGCACGGTATGATCGATTTGAGCACGGCGACCACGGTGAAGTCTGCCGATGTCAAGAGTCGGAAGAAGAATTCGTTTGAGGTTAGTACGCATGATATGACGTATTTGATGTATACGGATTCGGAGAAGGAGAAGGATGATTGGATTGGGAGTGTTGGGAGGAGCATTGTTAGGTCTAGTGGAACGTTTTTGACCAAGAATGATGTGGCGGGGGCTGGGACTGCGACTGGGTCTGGTGGGAATGGAGGAGGGAATGATTATGGAGACAATGACTATGGGTATGGAGATGAGGATGATGATGGTGTTTTTGAGAATTCGGAGAATCATCCTTATTTCAATGACTGAGTTCAGTTTCAGTGGCATTACTGTATAACGAACACCAAAATTTTGCTCAACCAAACAACATAATCATACGAGTATATCAATTACTAATAATACCAGCATCTTCAATTCTGCTCAATGATCATGATGTTCACATTGTCCTCCGTCCTTGCATCTCTCAAGAAATTTCGTGAGAAAGAATTGAAATGTCTTGTCTGCTTGGAACCCTGCGCCGACACGCTCGTCATCCCGGAATGGAATCGTCGCTTCTGTGGTAAATGCATTAAGGAGAGCTTACGCAAGTGCAATCATGAATGCCCAACCTGCAGGGTTCATATTTCAACATATAACATGTCGCAGGGATCCGCAATAAATTTGATCACATTGTAAGTAAGCCAAAATGATATTCAATATGTGGTGTGTGTATCTATCATCATCGTCATGATTCCGCTCATCGTCAATACGACATTACTAATGAAAAATTGTTATTATGTTTAGCTTGACCGATTGGTAAAGGAATTCATTGTTCCCTTGGAGAAACAAATCATTAGTGAGCAAGAAGAGAAACAGGTGGTTGAAAATAGAACGCAGGAGATTGTCGGCCAAAAGAGACGTGCACGTGGTACAGGCACGTCTAGTAGTGCATCAAAGGAACAAATGGTTGCTGCCGGTGGTACAAGGAGAAGCAAACGGGCCAAGGTTGCGCAAGTACAAGAAGAATCATGGACAACATTTCCTCATGCTTCTTCGGGCATCGTAACAATGCATACGACATTGACTACTTCTCCTCCTCTTGAGAACAGCATTACATCTGATGAGACCACGATGAATGGCAATGAAGATACGAATGTTGGTTCTTCTCGGAGGGTATCCGCTGACAGGGTTTCACAAAGGAAGGAAAGTTCAAAAGACATTTGATGAGCGCATCAAGGACCTTATGGCGTTTAAAGCAGAGTTTGGGCACTGCAATATGCCTAAAACGAACTCAAGAAACAATAAGCAGTATTCTTTGGGAATATTGTGCAGGGATACGAGGCGGTCATATAAAGCTATCAAAAAAGGAGAAATGCCGAGATAAACTATCCAAAGCAAACATCAAGCTTCTTGAGAATTCAGGATTTGAGTGGCGTTTCAAATGATATTAACATCAAGATAGATTATCTTTATTGATTTTGGCACTTTGCTTTCTTTTGATCCATCATTCAGTCAAACAAACTTCTCTTGTTGCTCCACCAAACCCACTTTTTACTTGCTTTCAGTGCGTACCCCCGGTAGAAGTTCAATAATTTGATATTCGGTGAAAATATGATTTCCGTTATTTTTACCGTGACTTGGTACGCCGTGTGTACGTGTACTAGTAGTCTCAAAAGATTTCGTCAAACATATTGGAAGGGAATGAAATAGGAACTCGGCATTGGTGAAAAATATGGGCAGTACAGTATTTACGTCCTAAAAACATATGTAGGAAAGAGGAATTTTGGATTGATTCATTCAAAACATTACCCAAACAGGTGAAAAAGAAAATACAAACAAATAGACCAGTTTGTATGAAACATCATCCATTCTTAATTATTGCTATTTTCAATATTTACTGCTATTGGTGGAGAAAGGAAGGTGACGAACGTATAACGTATAACAAAATGACTCTGAAAGTTACTAAACGACCTTGATGACACACTTGCCCTTGGAACGTCCTGACCAGAGCTTGTCCACCACAACCTTAAAGTCGTCCAAAGAAGCTGCCTCAGTATCGATGATAGCTTCGATTTCACCATTCTCAAGGTACGCAGCAATCTCATTGAGATCCTTGCCGCTGGGATTCATGAAGATGTGCTCCCATGTACCACCCGCCTTCGTCGCAGCTTTTTCAGCCTTTCTGTTACGGCTGAGGAACATAAAAATCCTCACCATCATGGCTGGCTTACTAACGACAGCTTCAATGGATTCAATTGTAGGGGCTCCAGCGATACTGATGATTTTGCCTCCCTTCTTGAGTAAGCCACCCATCTGTGCAGCCTGGTCCATTGTGTCAAACGCCATATCGAAATCTTCCCCCTTGAGAACTTCCTCAAAGTTTTCAGAACGATAATCAATGATACGATCGGCTCCTGCCTTCTTGCAAATATCAGTACCAACGCCTGGACTGGCTGTCGTGCAGACGTATGACGCCTTGAGCATCTTCTTGGCGATCTGAATGGCGAGAGAGCCAACGCCTCCGGCTCCACCGGGAATAAAGACCTTGCTCCCTTCTTTTACTCCACCGCGGCGAAGCGACTGCAAGGCAGTGAGTCCTGCCAATGGGATCGCCGCGGCTTCCGAGAACGAAATATTAGAAGGTTTCTTGGCAATTTCAGGAACCGAGCAGACAACGTATTCTGCCAATGCGCCGTATTTCATACCAGCCAAGCGCACAAAGACTTCATCTCCGACTTGAAATGATTTGGAAGCCTCATCGCCGACTTTTTCGACGACACCAGAAACGTCATATCCGAGGACGCTCGTGTCGTACTCTTCAGGAAGTAGAAGAGCTAGACCTCCTGCAACACGACCCTTGTCAATGGGGTTGAGGGCACAGGCGTGGACTTTGATGAGAACTTCGGTAGGCGTATCTACGGAAGGCTTCGGAATGCTTAGCACTGACAAGGAATCTGAGTCTTTGCCATAAGATGTGAAGCAGACAGCTTTCATGGTTTCTCCATCAGGGTGCACGGGGATGCTTGGTTTGCTTGGCATATTTGGTTTTAGTTAGATTGCGGGCAGTGCTGGGGGTTAGGACTTAGGACTACGGGTTGTTGTGAATTTCAAATTCTTGTGAATGAATTGAGAACACAGAACACTAAAAAGTAAAAAGGAGCTAAACAAGATTTCTTATTTGATCTTCAGCCTTTTTACACGCGCACGCGAGCACGCTAGAAATCCCTTCCGAACAAAACTTGTTTCTTTTATCGAGCGAGCACGCGCGATCGAGCAAAAAAGATTCGCTCATTTTTACCGACCCTCGAATTTGCATTGAACCATCACATTATTACGAGTATCATACTAACATACAGATCTCTTCACAACAACACTATGGCGTCCTTTCTCTCCAAAGCGCTCAAAGAGGTCACTTCCACGATTTCGCCAGTCTCCAAAGCTATTGTCCCATCCAGTGAAAGTGAATCTAGCAGAAGTAGTGGAGCATTGACTCTTTTCGCAACAACTGCAATTATGGCAACCATGTTGAACAAATATAGTTTTAGCTCGTGCATAGGGGGAATCTACGATAAGATCATTGTGAACATGACAGAGATTTGGTACAGGAGAGTATTGGAAAAGCAAAAGAGTGGCTCGGTCATTTTGGATGTTGGTATTGGTACTGCCGGTAAGTTTTTGTTCTACTATAATGTCGTGAAAATAAGTGATGTGTCCTTGCAAGGAGGTCATTGTTACTGTATTCATTGCTCAATTTGTTCTGAAATTAGAAAAGAATATTGACAAATCAAATGAACACTAATTTTAGATTCTGCCCTCTCGATGAACCCAATGAATATACTGTAGGAGCACTTCTTCGGTGCAAAGATATCATCAAAGAGAAAAACTTGACAGTCATAGGCATAGACTACAACAATTTTTACATCAATGCAGCTCAAACCTGCATCGAGGAACAAAATATGACAGATAAAATCTCTGTTCACGCCATTAGCATTTACGATGAAGAAGCGTTGAAGAAAATTATGGCCAGCAAGAAGGTCGATTCCGTATATTTCTCAGGATCCTTCAGTTTGCTCCCTGATCCAAAGGGGGCACTCGCGGCTATCCTCAAGGTGTTGAAGCCCAAGGGGGAGGTTTACATTACTCAATCGTATCAAAAGAAATATTCACCAGTGATGAGCCGTGTTAAACCGTTGATTAAGTTTGTCACGACGATTGATTTTGGACAGTTGGTGACGGTGAAGGAGATTGCTGAGCTGTTGAGTGACGTGGATGGTTTAGAGGTGAAGGAACATGATGTCATGCGGGGTAGTTTGGATAATCGTTGGCAGGCAGCTTATTTGAGTGTCTTAGTTCGAAGCGGTAATGGAGGAGGAAAAGTGAAGGTGTCTAAAGAGAAGAAAGGATTTTGGAATTGGTTGTGAGTATTTTCAGTTCTTCAGAGGAGGTTGAAGGAAGGTTTCAATGACGGAATAGCCCCTGTTCGAGGGAGCCACCAGTATTGCACTTAAAACTTTGATGAATAAAACACGTGTACTTCTTCTAAAACGTGCCTTGAATTCTTGATTCGTTCGTTATCTTTTTCTACAATTTTATAAATAGATTGAAGATGATGGACATGAGAAAGATGAGTAGGAAATATCTAGTACCCGGTAGAATGAACGCAACGAACAAAACAAAGTACGATATCATAGTAGTATGAGTAGCAGACCATAAAAATCTACGCCATTCCAAGACGAACACTGCTGTTGCGGATCTTGAAGTCACTCGATGTCTCTCTGAACATAAGTTTTGAAGTTGTTCAAGAGTTCATCCAATAATGAAGGAAAACTGGAAATAATGAATTTGGAAACACTGAGTACGCCCGTCCTTCGAAAGTGGGCAGTGAAAGAATTGTGTATCAATCAACAGAGGAGAAAATCAAAACGACCATTCGGAAATGAAACTACGTGCAAGAATACTACTAGGCAACAGTGCAAGTTTAAAAAGGTGAAGGGTTGGTTCAGTGGTGTCACTGGTCTCAAGTATACAGTATGCACGCGCGTGGCACACACGTTTCATCCTCTCGATAAATATTCCAATCCTCACATCATTCACCGCCTCGTGTTCCACCCTCCGTTATCCCATCGAATTTGAAAAAGAGTCCACAAGGACTCGTTGAAAATGATTTATCACCACAACTATTTTATTCTAAAACACTGAATGCTTAAACACCAGCAGCCTTAGCTCTCTGTGCAGCATTGACAGCCTTAATATCCTCTCTCTTGACAATAGCTCTCTTGTGGGTTCCAAGTCTCCTCTTGGCAAATTTGTAAATCCTCTTATCAGCAGCAGATCCTCCGGTCTTGATCATGTCGAGAATACGGCGCTCGTAAGGAGAGAGTCCGCATACTTCACGTGCGATTTCACGGCAGAGAGCGGTACGCTTACCTAGGCGCTGTGATTGATAATAAATGATGAAGTGTGAGTGGAAATGTTCTTGTGTCATGCATGACTCAGTACCCGTTACGATACATGCACATGTCTAGCTAACAGACATGAAATGCATAGTGGTTGCTGCGATTCATTCAAACTGCAGCAATCCTACAGCACAGAGAACTTACACCCTTTCTGCGAGAAGGCTTAGGCTCTCTCTCGATTTCGTTGGTAACATGACCGCTGTTGACTCCTTTTGCTAATCCTGACTTCACCATCTTGATCAATTTTTTCACTACAAAGTACCGCTTTGGATGAGAAAATTCTGTTGAGAAGGTTTTTGGAAAAAACGGTCTGTCTGTCGTTTTACGTGGATTTTGTACTGGTTCTACGAAGCCTTTACCTCTTACTGATTTTGAGGTGGGAAAAAGAAAAAACAAGAAACCCAATAACACATCTTGTTTCGATCGGTACGTGAATCATCACCATGGCCTCTGTTAGTGCAGACTTACCGTCAACACCCATGAATAATATCAAACATCTCCACCATCGCTATATCACTTCATCACGTGATGTGAGCAATGGAATGGGGTTTCGTCGTAGAGCAGAACAGTGAGGTTCACTTTGAGCACCTGCACTAGAAACATCTAGCGGGACCACTGTGAAATGTGTCAAAAACATATTTCGAAAAACAACACAACAATCTCCAACTAGTCAAAATATCTGACTCGACCAATCTGAAATACATCTAGTTAATAAGAGTTTACTCACCAACTCCCCTTTCCTCATCTTATCCCAATAGTCAATAAATTTTAACCATGCCTGATAAACGTATTCAGCTCGTCGGAAGACACTACGCAACAAAGTCCCGTCGTTCCGTACCGGTTAAGACACCTGGTGGACGTCTTGTAGCTCAGGTCCTCAGCAAGAAGTCCAAGGCACCAAAATGTGCGGACTGCAAGTGCACCATCAGTGGAATCAAGCGTATGACCCCCAGACAGTTCTCCAACTCCAAGAAGAGACAGAGAACCGTTTCCAGAGTATACGGCGGAGCTGTATGCGCAGGGTGTGTAAAGACTAGAATTATGAGAGCATTTTTGTTGGAGGAGCACAAGGCTGTCAAGAAGTTGATGTCTGACAAGAAGTAATTCTTGGATGCTTATGAAAGAAAACAATAACATGCTCTCTGTTTGGTGGAAGGTTTTGTAGTCTTCGTACTGTAGGATATAAGATTTTTTAATGAAGTCCGAATTGAGTTGATACGAGCACCCTTATATTTCATCATTTAGTATTGCGAGAATTAGTTATCTGGTCTGCAATTACTGGATGATTAAGTTGTATTCATTCAAGGTGCAAATCACGATCGGGTGGAAGTGTCAACCGAACGACATAATTCTATTTGCGTTGAATATATTCTGAACTCCAATGAAGTTGAGACAATGGAACGCTAACCTGCTCAGAACGAGAAGATTTTGTAGTTCATTGAATACTCGATTAAATATGAGACTGGAGAACAATAATTATTTGGAACAGGAATTGATTGTTGTAGGCAGGCAGTATTTATTATCAAAGCCCGAAAACATTCGTTTTTTTTACGTTACTGTATTAAACTTCTACAGAGTCGCGTTGAGGGGTGGCTCTGGAATTTTGTGCTTAAAAATGTTGCTGGCGTCTTGATGTCGGGGCTGGAAGTAAATTTCTCAAGTCTGGAAACATATCAATGTCCATTCGACCGACCGGGCCTTTTCCTCTGTTGTTGCCTCTACCACCTCTTGCACCTCTACTACCTCTACCCCTAGATGCATTTGTACCAGTAGGGCCACGACCCAGCCCATTATTTATTCTAGGAGTTACCTTCAAGATAGCTCCTTGCTCTCTGGCGTTCCCTACGAAATCTCGCCAATATGGGTTCACGACAATACTTTCGCACCTAGCTATCACAAACAAAAAGTGTTTGGCTCGGGTCAACGCTACATTCATTCTTTGAACATCGCTTAGGAAACCGATTCCTCCGCCTTCGGGAGAGGCACGAACACAGGATAAGATAACTATTGGGGACTCCTTGCCTTGAAATGAATCAATTGTGGAAATGTCAACGAATTTGGAATAAGATAAACCAAAATTTTCTTGAAATATTCTTCTCAGGAGCGCCACTTGTTGTTGGTAGGGTGTGATGATTGCAACGCGAGCTTTGATTTGAGCAGATTCTCTCAGGGTGGTAAATAAGTGAAGAGCTAAACGAGCTTCGGTTTTGTTGCACAGGCTTGTGCCATCCCTTTCTTCGGTCGAGTCAATGTCAAGTACTGTTAATGGCTAAGTGCAGAAAAGGAATGTTTTGGAATATGTATCACAGAAACAGGGTTAGATGAAAATAACACTACCAAAGCATGAAAGATAAACCAACACAGCACATACCTGAAAGTGACGAAAGTGGGCTCGAATCGCCATCTTTAAGTCACTCCCATAATCAGGTTTAGTGACATTCGGGCCATCTACAAGTGACCCGTCGTAAAATATTCTTCTTGGGAAAGAAGATATCATTGGATGCATTCGGTATTGTGTGTTTAGCATGTAAACATGGTGCCCGGCTTCTTCCAATCGTTGGAAGAGACTACGATCGTACTTTGTTGAACGTCCTGACATTGAGAATATCGTGGCGGGCAGTTGTTGCGGGTCTCCCACCAGAACGCAGTGATTGCTACCTAATTGCAAAGCTGGTAGCATAGAGGGCTCACAAGACTGCGCAGCTTCATCCACCACAATTACTGAAAATTGATTGACTCCTTCCAAAGTCCTTGACCCAGAAGATCCAAGTGTCGTCATAACAATATGAGTGGAGTCTAATACACTAGTCTCAAGATTCTGATGCAATTCTGCGGTCAACAGGCTCCTTTTCGAACCCGCTATCTCGGCAGAAACATTTTGAACCTGAATCAGCTGGAGTAATTTCGAATGCAAATCGTTGTGGCGTTCAATGTATTTCACAAGAGATGACATACAACCTCTATAATGGGGCATTTGATCTGTCGGATATAATTCTTCGCCATCATTCGGTCTCGGTGGGCATGTCAGCTGAACCTTCTTTGTAGTATGGTTCACATACATCACTCGTTGGTTCGTCTCAAAATTCGGTTCGTCTATTCTTACCTCCCAGTCTCGTGACAACGAATAGTCTGTTGTTGCGTTGGCTATGAGCTGGATGGACCAAAAGAGGATTAGTATATTTCATTCGCATTGAACATTTTAATGTGCAAAGCCATTGAAAGGATTCTTACCCGTACTCTCAATTGTAGATTACGAATCTCGTTTTGTAATCTTTTTAGCTCTTTCCTCGTGTCGCGTATGATTATTTCGAGTTGCGAGAGATTTGTGCCTTGAGCAATAATCTTATTCACCTTTTCGTCCAAAGCAACACTAGCAACTGCCGCGGATTGACCAGATCCGATGCGAATTATAGATGGTGAGTATTTGCTCCCATTTCCATCCAGAAATCGATCTTCTACTATTTTCAGAATCACATTATCAACCGCGGCATTGGAAGGTGCACAAACGAGAATCCGTGGCTTTACTTCTGCCGCAGCAGCGATGAGAGCAAGAGTTTCCGTTTGACTTGAAGCTTTGGCTGCTAGAGTTATTCGTTCAATATTTGTATAGTACTTTTGGTATTGTCTCAAGTGTAGCGCGTTCAAAAGTGCTACGAGTGTAGTAGTTTTCCCTGTGCCTGAGGTGGAAAAGCAACTATTTCGTTAGTATGATTTGAACAAGAATTGAAGCTTTGAATTCCTTTCAATTCCCCCCTACACGTACCTGGTGGTCCTTTGACCAGTGTGAATCCTCCGTCACCATACTCTCTAGCAGCTGCGCTAATGGCCGCCTGTTGAGAAGTATTGAACTTTGACTTTACAAAGATTCGGAATCCTATACCGAGTGCATTGGAACCACCAAACTGTGATAACGGATTAGTTGCATTTAAAATTGTTGCTACTTCAGTACCTTGTGCCTCATGCTTTGCTGATAATATACACTTTGATAGAGGCATATCTTTCATACCGCACAACGCCCTGAACTCGCGAATAGCTGTTATGTCATTGACGAGAAAGAGTTGAAAAGAATGCGGATCGTATTCAATATGCGTGAGCAAAATGTGAACTAATCCATCAAGAAAGGATACCCAGTGTATGTATAGTCATTCTCCACTCACCAGTTATATTACTTCCTAATCGCAGCAAGAATAAGTCACTAGCACCCATTGAAGTAGGTTTCCACAATCGTCTCGAAACCTGCACCACTAGCGCATCCAAACTCTTACACCTCTGCGTCACAGTCCCCATAATCGCCAATCTCCCGTCCACAAATGGAGAATTGAGGGACAACAAGGAGCTCATCGAGTACGACGATTTATCAGGTGGTCGAAGTATACCCTTATAGGCTTGTTCTACAATGGACGAGTCGCATGTGATGAGTACCAAATCATTCTGCATAAATTCCGTGTGTCCCGAATCACCTGACCTCCGCGCGTTAGCCCTACTGGCAGAAGGAGCCGACGAAGAAGCAGCATTCGAAAACGAGGCAGTGCCATTTCCATTTCCAGTTCCAGAATGACCCACAGATCTCGATGTTATTTTCAACTCAAGGCATTCCGAGTAAGAACCATCTCTCCCACCTTTTTTCGGAGTGGCTTGAATGGGCATGGTAATTTTCTGATAGGACATGGTCCGATTAGAAGACATATCGGATAAGATCTGGGCCTTGGTCTCTTTAATCTGTAAAGGCGCCCATCGGGCAATGTATTCCTCTGGACAGTGGAATGCATCAGGTAGCGGCTGTGAATTTGGGTCCGAGATCGAGATGGGTGCCGTTTCATCTCCTGCATCTTCATCTTGTTTCGTTTGACCTCCTCGTTTCATGCTTTGATTAAGTTCCGTGGCGAAGTCCCAAGATCGAAGGGCCCGCCAAAAATCGTCCATGTCAAATTGTTTGTATTGGTCCGGTCTTCGTCGTACCAATGGATGATTGCGAATTCTCGCACTAGAAGAAAGATTAGTTCGTGTGGCGGATGATGGCGATCTGGGTTTCGATGGTGGACGATTGCTCTTTTGAGAGGATGCAGCGTCCTGACCAAATTTTCGTTTTCGTCTGGGAATGATTGTCTTGTGAATGTCCACCGACACAACTTCCACTTCTTCCTCGGACGATTCGTCGCCAAACATTTCGTCAAAGTCCTCATTATCCGATGGAGGTGCAGTTGGATCTGCCGTTTCCCCGAGGATACTGGTACGTGTATGACTATTGGAAGGATCAGCATGATTTTGGTGGTTGTATATCAAGTCGTTGGCATCATTGCTAGTACGTGTACTCGTACACGTAGACGCGCCATTTGGAGTCTCCCCTTGTTCGACATTATCGGAACCATCATCTTCAAACATGCTATCGTACCCATCTGCATCTTCTCCACCAATTGCATTTACATGAACTGGAACTGGAACTGGAACTAATAACGCATGATTTCCATTTGTATTACGAGTAGCATTAGCATTATCCGTCCCTGCATCACCCTCATTTGGATTTCCCGAGATTCCTGCAGCACCAGAGTCCGAATCCAAATCATCGCCAAACATGCTATCATAGTCGCTATCATTCTCTTCCAAATCACTCATATTTGATTTATGGAATCTTCAAACTATCTTAAGAATAAACAAAGTACAACAGGAATGAATGAATGAATGAATGAATCAATGATTTGAGATTATCGCGCTCGGTAAAAAAAGAGTAATTTGAAATTGAAATACAGAGAGTATCTACGAATTTGAAATTGGTACACATGAATTGAAAACCTACCCGAATAAGGAATCTGTATGTTCGTACTGCACTGCCTATAAAACAAGTAGTTGAGAGAATTCAGAATGGTATGTACAGTACTAAACAGTACAACACCAAATGACTGACTGACTCGTAATTTTTCAACTTGATTTTTGAAAAACTAAATCAACTAACTGCAATCACTGCCAATATACGGTAGTAGTATACTCTCTAATGAATGTATGTATAGTACAAAATGATACGTAAATAGGTACTTTGCGACTGACTGAATAAGCGCAGTTGGCTGAACTATGATCGGATCGGGCGTTTGATTTGCTTCTGGTTTCCAGTTTTTTGTTGTCCAATATTTTCATCCAAATGGGGGTAATATCGAAAACAGATCTCCTCGTCCCCCCCTCATTTTTGAACGGCTAATTTTCAATTTGTTTTGAAACTTTACTTCGAAACTCCCTTTTTCGTCATTTTTGTTTCAAACCAAAAACAACCGAACCATCCATCCATTCTCCAATCGATTGATTCATTCATTCACAACATCCGATCATTGTCATTGCTAATCAGCACCACACCAAAACAACACTAAAACAAAACCCACATCCATCATGTCAATGGCACTAAACACCGCCGCCGGCCTCTCCGGAATGCTCAAAGACGGGCATCAATCCCTCGAAGGCCTGGACGCCGCCACCCTCCGCAACATCTCAGCCGCCAAGGAACTCTCCCGCATCGTATCCACCTCCCTCGGCCCCAACGGAATGAACAAACTCGTCGTCAACCATTTGGAAAAGATCACAGTCACGAGCGATTGCGCGACGATTGTCAAGGAGCTGGAGATCGAGCATCCCGCTGCGAGGATGCTGAGTCTGGCAGCTACCATGCAAGACGATGAGTGCGGAGATGCGACTAATCTTACCGTATCGTTTGCGGGGGAATTGCTCAGTGCTACGGAGGAATTGTTGAGGTCCGGTCTGCATACTTCGGAGATTATTGCGGGGTACAAAAAGGCGGGGGAGAAGCTGCAGGAGATTTTGCCGACTCTGGTGACAAAGACTGTGAGTCCGGCGGAGGTGAGCGAGGAGTCGCTCGCGGAGGCCATCATGCCCGTTTTGGCGGCGAAGCAGTTTGGGAGTGATGTGGTTTTGGCTCCGTTGGTGGCCAAAGCTTGTCTCTCCACGGCTGGGGGAAAGAAGGGGGGTAAGAGATCGGTCAATCCGGAATCGGTCCGTGTGGTCAAGATCCTCGGTGGGGGAATGGACCAGTCCGAGGTGGTACATGGTTTCGTGGCTCTTCGTGGAGCAGAGACGACCATTACTTCCCTCAAGGATGCCAAGATTGCAGTGTTTGGATGTGGTTTGGAAGCTTCTGGAACTGAAGCCAAGGGAACCGTCCTCATGAAGAACGCGGATGATCTCAAGGGGTACAACAAGTCAGAAGAGGTCAAAATGGAGGAAGTCATCAAATCAATTGCAGATTCTGGGACCAAAGTTGTTGTTTCTGGTGGAACCGTCTCAGAAATGGCCATGCACTTTATTGAGCGTTACAATATGATGTGTATCAAGATTGGATCCAAGTGGGAATTGAGGAGGTTGTGCTCTGCCGTCAATGCCAATGCTCTGGTCCGTCTTGGGCCTCCTACTCCCGATGAAATGGGATATGCGGATGAAGTTGGCGTGGAGGAGATTGGTGGAAGGCCAGTTACCGTCTTTCGTCAGACCAAGAGTATTGAGGATGGATGCAAACTCGCCACCATCATTTTGAGGGCTTCTACCACCAACGTATTGATGGATTTGCAGCGTGCTGTGGATGATGGTGTTCATGCCTGTAAACAAGTCTGTAAGGATGGACGCTTGGTTCCTGGTGCTGGTGCGACCGAGATGGAATTGGCGGTGCAAATTCGTAATTATGCTGACTCTTGTCCTGGATTGGATCAGTATGCCATTCGTGCCTTTGCCAAGACTCTTGAATTCACTCCCAAGATTCTTGCTGAGAATGCTGGTCTGAATGCTGCCCATGTTTTGGCTGGATTGAGTGCTGCTCATGCCAATGGTAATGCCTCGGTTGGTGTTGATATTGAAGGAGGATTGGATGGAACCAGTGACAATGCCAGTGGTATTTTGATGGAGAATAGCATTGTTGATATTCTGGCCACAAAGAAAAGTGCATTCCTTTTGGCTTGTGATGCTGCTCTTACTGTGTTGAAGGTTGATCAAATAATCATGTCGAAACCAGCAAGAGGAGGAAGGTAGAGAAGAGTCATTGATCGCTCGATGCGATGCATTCTTCTTTCAGTGCATGCGAATGCTTTGTAGCCCTGAATGGAATTATTGCAAGATTCTCTTTTTCCATCACATCACTTTCCTTCTACTAGTACGTGTACGTGTAGCATCAATACACCTTACATACATTGCTAATGAATAAATATAACATGGTTATCCTACATATCGTTTTTACTCTACATATTTACATGACATGATTCTTCAGTCCATGATATTTGGTAGAGATCATCTATGAAAATAGTCCATGACTAGAGACGGGTGCTTACTAATCCAGTAATGTTGATATAGCAGCTGCTGCTATGTATCATACAAGTGTCAAAGTATTTGATACATCGACAGGCACTGTGATCCGATGGTACACGACGTAGCCCTGATTAATTCGTATCGCGAATACACAAGCGACCCTACACCTAGCAGCGCTAAAACCTCCATCCCTAGCACTCCCTGGACCCCTAACTTCAATACTCCATCCCTAGCACCCCCACGCGACCCTACACCTGCTAGTACCGTCATGACTAATAAATAATCCATCCCTAGCACTCCCTCCCAAGCGACCCTAAGTAGAACCGCCATGGTGACTAATACGACGATCCTCGTTACCAAATCAAATCAAACTCTCACATACTATGTCAGCTGTCTTCTTTCATCGGGGGTTTCGTCTACGGGCGAGGATTTCCTGGATTTCAATACCGTATCATGTGCAGTGCGTGATATTCATTCTAGTATTATTGCCTCTAATATTCTTCTAATGCATTTGTGAAATGGTGAAAATGATTGACACCACGTAGGTCATTTGGTAAATGTAGTTTCAAATGTTCACAGTTAAAAACATTTGTGAAGATCAAACGTAAGCGTACAGTAATTGTTTCTGCAAGAATTCGTATGACATTTTAATACTGCTATTACATCGCAGGGTTTTGGCGGTAAGTAATAAATAGACCACCACATGGTCAAAGTAAAGAATTGCAAAAATGAAAAATATGAAATGCCAAGTTATTGAATTTATAGCAATACTCGTAGAAACTTTGTTTTCAGTTTTGTTCGTTTCTATTCTATCCCCCTTCCAGTATCCGAGCCCCCGAAAAAGTCCTTACAAACATCCTCATAAGGCTCAGTGTCAATGCGATTCTCCGCCTTTACTACCAATCGGTAACGCTTCAAAAATGGAACCATGACCTTGTGACTGAGTCTTCCCCTTCTCCATGCTAGCGTTCGATGGGCTTCACTACAATAATCCACGATCTGGCAGTTCCTGCATATCTTTATGTCTGTGCCGTCTCCTGCCTTTCGCCTACATGAACGGCAGGATATTCCCCTGTTCTTCTCCATTTCAGCTGCAAAATACGCCATAAGAAACTTGTTTGCTTCTCCTATTTCAGTTTTGCAATATGCGACTTGAGCACTAAAGATTGAAGCTTTTAAGACATTCTCCCGTTCCTATGTATTCTGATGCAACCGTTTATCCCAGAAATACTGATCGAGGCCAATTTTTTCACAAAGTATTGCGTGATGCATTGGTATCTGTTCCAATGCTGCTGTATGCAAGCTTGTGATAATCGATTGCTTCACCCCTATCCATTGATACAATAAAGCCAGTTTTGGGGCATCCCCAGAATAATGTTCTTTCATAATAATCAAAGCACATTCATAGCTCTCCAAAGCTTCGAGATCACGCTTTCCCTGCTCTGAAAGTACGTCACCAATGCGAAGATGATCCGAACTTAATTTACCATCCTGCTTCGCTTGGATGAAAATATCCGAACTCAATTTGCCACTGAATTCTCATAAACGAAACCATCCTGCATTTGTTGTTCTCATTATACTCATGAAAGTCTAAAAAATGACACTATTGAAGTTAAGTTCCATTTTATTCGTTCTCTTCATCGTCGTTGAGTATGGGCAAGCCTCCTTCCTGAAGGAATCCAATAGGCGCACCGGTGAAAGTGTCGAAGAGGACCGGCAAAACGCGTGGAATCTCGACAAAGCAAAAATGGCGATTAGTAAT
>Ga0115005_10001350_pt1 | contig 19431 bp, 24 predicted proteins | sample ArcOceMetagenome_FD_87163 | JGI IMG/M metagenome (GOLD analysis project Ga0115005, IMG submission 87163) | Marine eukaryotic phytoplankton communities from Arctic Ocean - Arctic Ocean - Greenland ARC118M Metagenome | ecosystem: Environmental > Aquatic > Marine > Oceanic | place: Arctic Ocean... | reverse complement strand
GAGTACTTCAGCGGTAAAAGGCGTAGTGTAAATTGGCTTTTGAAATCTCTCCCATAGATAAGGGATTGCACCTACGTGGTCTTCGTGAGCATGAGTAATAACAATACCTGCCAGCGACTCCTTTTGACTAGCAATGAAAGAAGGGTCGGGAGCGACAACGCGGTGAGTAGTCCCTGCTTTGCTACCTTCTCCATGAGTACTTTTGATTTTGTAACTCGGTATCAAGGGTTCATCGAAAGAGACACCGCAATCTACCATCAGCCACTGCCCATTGTGGCCATAGAGATTGAGATTCATCCCAATCTCTCCGGTCCCTCCTAGGGGAACAAACCACAAGTCGTCCGCTGTTGGTTGCAACAAATTAACACTACCTTTAATTAAATTTGATTACTTAGCGAGGATAAATTCTGATATCAAAAACACGACTACTCATGTAACTCAGCATTGAGCTGGTCAATGACTTCAGCCCACGCTGCATCCTCAACAATTGCATCCTTTAAAAACGCAGACTGACTCTCGTTCCAATAAGGAGCCTCATGTAGATGTTGACTCTTATTCAGTCCTCGGTGTGTTTCAAAAAATTCAGCAATTTCTTCGTCTGAACTTCCTAGGCCAAGTTGACTAAACAGACTATTCATCGTGGGTTGCTCAGTAAACATATTGTCTCCTTTTATTCCTAATAATTGTTTACCGGCACATCTGCTTCTGAGATCACAGGTTATAAATACTCTGCAAAATCTTCAGGCGTTATTACCTCACCTTCTTCGGCAGGTACAGGACACACGATGACCATAAGCTCATCTTGGGTCATACCCGGAACCCATTTAGTTAAGAACTCTTGCGTAGTAAGCTCCATCGCCTCACAGTGAGCCCAATCCTCTGTCGCCCACAATAATGCAAGTTCAGATTCAGGCCAAATTGGTACGCCATCCTCTTCATCCGTAGTTAGCATCACACATCCATGCTCATCTTTGAGAATGAATAATCGTTGTTCGGCTTTAATAATTGCTAAACTGGCGTCTAATCGCTGAGCAGCACTTTTTTCTAACAATGGATGTATATTTGGCATAAAATTCTCGTTTTGATTGGCGCGATTGCCATATTCTGTGTATTCAAAGTTATTGTCTAATTAACGATTAATTTGCAGTGGACACACTGTCTATTATTTCTGTTAGACCTACTCTTCTTACTTGCTTCATGCTGTGTACGTATACTTTCAGTGATACGTTTTCCAATACTTTAATTTTCGTAAGTTTTACATTTTCAGGTAATTGGGTTTGAACATTTGTGGGTAAAACAGCAACACCGCCTTCGCTTTGTAGATTGTTTAACGCTAAGTTCAAAGAGTTTGTTCTTAGTTTAGCATCTCGCAATTGTGGATAGGTCGTAAGTAGCCAGTCTCTTGCTTTGGCGCCCCAGTCGATGGCAACAAAATCGGCGGCATCTATGGTTTCCCGTCCCTCTCCGACTCTATACAGAGCAAGTTCATGCTCTAGCAACACTGTGCTATTCACTTCTTCTGACTTTAACGGTTCGGTAGAAAAAGACAAATCTGTAACGCGTTCGTGCATTTGACGAGACAAGGTGTCAAGCGTAAGCACTTCCGCTTTGACCGACCAATCCGGAAAGGCATTATGCAAGTGACTCAACATTTGGGGTAACAACAATTCACTGGCTAATTGCGTGGCGCCACATACTACATATTCAGACGACTGAATTTGTAATTCCTGTTTAGCCTCGTTTAGTGTTGCACAAAGCTGTTTCGCATAAGGCAGGAGCTTTTCTCCGGATTGCGTAAGCTGAATACTATTTCTTTGCCTAATGAACAACGTGGTGTGAAAGTATTCTTCAAGAAGCTTTATACGTGCACTGACTGCAGATTGTGTGAGGTAAAGATTTTCTGCGGCTTTACCAAAGTGACGAGTTTTGGCCACCTCTATAAAGGTGGTAAGGAAGCGTATGTCCATGCTTGTTGTACAACCGAATCAAAGTATGTCTAAATTGACATAGATGATACGGCAAGTAAACACAAAAGCACAGAAGCGCACCGCTACAAACGGTACGCTTAATCAAATTTTCACCAACTAGTAGAATTAATATTCTTCTTGGTGCAGACGACGCTGTTTATCACGACGTTGTAGGTCACGCTTTTGTTTAACTTTGACGCTGCTTTGACGCTTAGCGTTAGTTTTCTTTGCGTAAGAACCTTCGTCTTCTACCGAGTCCCATTCTTCACGCTGGTAACGATAGTCTTTGCTCATTGCTTTCTCTAAGTTGTTAACACACCTTAATTATTAACGTAAGCGTAAAAATGAAAAACGAAAATTTATCATCGTAGCGATAATAATTTTTGATGACTAAATGGAGTAGTTTTTGAAAAATCCACCGTCACCCAAAGCTATCGATAGAACGCTTATCTGACATCACCTAAAAGCAAAACAGAAAAAGTTAAATTGTTAATATCATTCAATAAGATAGAAGAAAAACAACATCGCTTTACAAGTCACAAATAGCAATCTATCGCTTAATTTATCCCCCATACTTTTTGAATTTATCTTCAGTTAAAAATTTTTTGTTGATAAGAAAAAAAACTTTTGTTTTATCTTGCTTTTCAATTGTCATAAAAGAGCGCTGAACAAAACATTACGTTGGGTACATTATGAAAAGTTTAGCTATTAGACCATCAGCAAAACCTTACATTGACCGTTTGAAGTTCCCCTATGGATTTCGTAAGTCCGGTGACTTCAGCATTGCTGAAGCAGATCTTCTCACCACATACGGTAAAACCCTGCTGGGACTTGAGAGTGGCGAACTTAAACCAGAAAGTGACGATGAAGCGCATTTTGTTGACTTTATCAGTGGTAAGGTTGAAGCAAGCAATAACATGGAGAAGGCGTGGGCAAAGTACGTCAGACTTGCAAGAGGCAAAAAACATTTTTATACGTTGCACAGTAGCGCAAGTAATCAGTCGGATTACGATGACGACTACTCAGACGACGAGTTCGACGTTGCGTAAAAAGTATAGACTGATAAAAAAGCTCGCCATGGCGAGCTTTTTTGTTTGCGCTTTAAATGATCTCAATCAAGTTAAGGAAAGAACAAAATTGAGAAACGTTAAGGAATGTCTACACTTAGATTAAAGATGAGCAAAAAAACCTGTATTAAGTTTTATTGCTCTGATTAAACCAGCCCATGCAAAGGAGGCGCAACGATGGTTATTAGTTCGAAACAGCTTACTCACTTTTCTATTCATGCACTTGATGACAAAGTGGGCGGCATTCGCGACATCCTTTTTGATGATGAAACCTTCACCGTTCGCTATCTAGTAGCGGACACTAATACCTGGCTCCCCCTCAGCCGCAAAGTCGTGATATCCCCTATTTCGGTCAAGCAGTTAGCCTGTGAAGATGAAACAGTTCACATTAATATGACTGTCGATACACTCAAGAATAGCCCTTCAATTGACGAGCATAAACCTGTCTCTCGTGAGTACGAAGAGAACCTTTTTAAGTACTTTGGCTACGGTTACTACTGGATAGGCCCCGGAGCTTGGGGCGAATTTGCCCACCCCGATGAGTTGGTTGAACTACAGCATGCCGAGGAGTCCGATACTGTTCACCCTCAAAAAACATCAAATCATTTACGCGCGGTGGGAGAAGTTGGAGGATATGAAGTTGCTACGACATCTGACAATGTAGGTCATATTAGCAATTTTATTATTGACACGCGCAGTTGGAAAATCGTACTTCTGGTGGTTGATACAAACAACTGGCTACCTGGCGGGAAGCATTTAGCGTTATTACCGAGCGATATCAAAAACATCGACTGGGCAGCTCATCACGTTAGCGTGAATCTGAGCCAAGATGAACTAATGAATCGACCTGAAGTGGATAACGATAAGATTTCTGAAGATGGTTACATTGCAACGCTATGCAGTGGCCTTAATAGCAATATATAAATGAGGCGATATGCCTTTCTCTTTCAATGTCCGTTTCTTTAAACGGACATTGCTTTGAGGGTCTTTTACGATAATTTTTACTTCATTTGCAGAAAAATTCGAACATTAAGGCTATTAAACGCTTAACCCGTTCGTCAGCTAAACGATAAAAGATAGTTTGCCCCTCTCTACGCGTGGCTACCATTTTTGACTCTCGCAGTAAGGCGAGGTGCTGCGATATTACTGGCTGAGACACGTCGACAACGTCAAGAAGTTCAGTAACCGACTTCTCCTCTTCAAGTAATGAGCAAAGCACCATAAGGCGCGTTTTGTTTGCAAACTGCTTGAGGAAAATTTCAGCTTCTGCGGCATGTTCCATTATCGCGTTTGAACCTATAACCATATCCTCGGACATAAGCACTTCCTTTTTTTTGTAAAATAACTGGGCTAATTTACCCCTTTATTATACTAAAGTATAAAACAAATTGCCGATTGGCTATTTTATGCGATGAATTTCAGTCAAGACTCTTGTTCTGCTATTCTAAATTGCAGATATAAACTTAATACCTGCGTTGTTCACCAGCTTAACTAAAAGGAAACCAAATGCTCATTGACATCAAGACTCGTTTAGAAAATATCGACGTTGACTTTAGAACTGTAACGGCAGAACAGGCTTTTAATGAGTTAGAAAATAATGGAGGCACATTAATTGACGTGAGGGAAGCCGCAGAGGCAAATGAACAACCCGTTCGTTCTGCATTACACATCCCCCGTGGCGTTCTCGAAATGAAAGCCCTTGAGCAATTCAAAGATGCGTCCACCCCCCTTTACATTCACTGTGCCTCAGGTGTTCGCGCTAAGCTCGCAGCAGAGCAGCTAACTAAATTGGGTTACGAAAATATATCTGTTGTAACGTGCCCAGTGCCTACAATTAACGAAGTTAGCGATAAATGACTCGATATTCATTCATGTGATATAAAAGCCTGAAAAGAACGAGAAAGAGCGATACATGCTGAAATCCACATTAGAACAGTGGCGAATGTTCAAAGCCGTTGTCGACGCAGGCGGTTTTAATCAGGCTGCCGTAGAAGTACATAAAAGTCAGTCAAGTGTTCATCATGCTGTACAAAAGTTAGAAAACGCTATCGGTGTCAGATTATTTGAAAACATTGGACGAAAAGTACAGCTCTCGCCGCAGGGCGAGTTAATGTATCGTCGTGCTAGTTTTTTGCTGGATGAGGCACACAAATTAGAAGCGGTGGCAAGCAGTCTTCAAGCTGGAACAGAAACTACATTACGTATCGCTGTCGATATAATATTTCCGTCGGAACTGCTATACAACGTTCTCGCAAAAGTGTCAGACGAATATCCCTTGTTGCGTATTGAATTAGAGGAAACCGTTTTGAGCGGTGCAAACTCTCTGTTAAGCAGCGGTAAGGTGGATATGGGCATTTCGCCCTTCGTCCTTCCAAATGGTTTTAGTGAAGATCTATGCGAGATCGAGTTTGTAGCCGTCGCCCACGCCCACCACCCTTTACACCAGTTGGGTAGGACACTCACGTTAGAGGATTTAAAGGCCCACCGTCAGATTGTGGTTCGAGATTCATCAACTGAACGTAAGGCTGACGTAGGCTGGTTAGGAGCGGAACAGCGATGGACAGTTAGCCATATAAGGACATCGGTAGATGTTATTGCGCAGGGGTTAGGATTTGCGTGGTTGCCTATTGCTATTATCAAAGACAAACTTGAAGACGGTACCTTGGTTCCCCTGCCGCTGGACAACAATGCTGCGTTGAGAAAAGCGCTGCTTTATCTCTCTTTTGAGGATGGTGACACACTTGGTCCTGCGGCTCGCGCTTTTATCGGAGAATTACGTTATCAAACGATGAACCTCCCAACCTCAGACCTAATTATAGATGGCAGTTTGGATTAAACGTCTTGACTAGCTCAAGATGCCGCTGAGCTGTTCAAAACCTAAAACAAAGCCTAGAAGTGAAACAGACACACCAACTAAAGCCACTGCTCCATCGTCAGTGGCCATACCTATTGCCATAATCAAAACCGCAAACGCGGGAATTAAACCCATAAACGGAATGAGTTCCAGTGGCATCATTACCGCACCGCATAGCATACAATTCAATGCAATTAACGATCGAAAAACCGTTTGACGCATAAAAAAGCACCGAGGAACTAAGAATCGATCGATACGTACCGCATAAGGTTTCGCTTTTTCAACTATCGATCTAAGTTGGTCGGCGTCGCATTGTAACTCCATTACTTTTTCTGGGAGCCAAGGATGACGTTGACCGAGTAAAATTTGCAAAGAGATAAGTAAAATCGTCACACCTGTTATAGATGGCACTCCTGGAATAGCTCCGATAGGTGTACAGGCGATAAATGAAGGCAAGGCAAGCATTGGACCGAAGCCTCTTTTTTCTAAGACACTCCAAAAATCAGCAAGATGAAAGACATCTTGTTGAGCTCTTGGCTGCATTCTTCCAAGAAGCTCATATAATGTCATTGATCTTTCAGCTGTTTTTCCCAACATTTTCAAATCCTTTGATTTAACTTTACCTGTGAACTGGTATGCTGTTTGACGAATTCCTCGCTAAAAATCTAATATAAAGCGCTTTTTCGAGACAAAGCACTTCATATTGCGAACAATGATTAGATGAAAGCTGTGCGAAAAATGTGCCATTGGGTACTTGATACAACTATCGCGCGTATGGGAATGTTTTTTGCAAATTCACTTTTTATAAAACGTTTTTGCGAATAACAAAAATTAGAAATATAGGAATAGCTTCAAAGACTACTACTCAACAAACGCGGTCTAGTTTGAATGGGTTGTTTCGTCTGCCGAGTTAACTTTCCTAGTTATAAAGAATTGACGTATGCAGTTGTCTAGCTTTAGATAGCAAATTTCGTAATGCTGCGATGACTGAACTATGAAAACCATAATATTGATTAAATTCCAAGTTTTTCCAATTAGGAATAGAAGAGAGGGACATCCACGTGCTAACCGTACTTTTAGTTGATGACGACGCCGAATTCACAGAAGTTGCCTGTACCATTATTGAATTTTTGGGGCATGAAGTACTTACTGCCGGAACACTAGAAGAAGCGCGAGATTGGTTAAAAAAAGAAACCTTTGACCACGTTTTACTAGATTTTATGCTGCCTGATGGTAGTGGTGCTCACCTGTTTAACGAATTAGACGCACTTCCAAAGCGACCACGAGTTACATTAATAACTGGTCACCCTTCTGTAAAGAGCGTTATAAAAGGGCTTTGTGGGCCGACTGTTGATTACCTCGTAAAACCTATTCAGCGAGAAGAAATTGAAGCAGTTCTAAGCCAGAAAAAGAAGAGTAAAGAGCCAGAAGAAGCAAAAATAGAGAAGCATTTTGACTTGCTTATCGGCGAATCGCCGGTGATGAAAGACTTGTATAAGCTTATTGCTCGCGTCAGTAAAACAAGTGCAAACGTTATGCTGCTGGGTGAAAGTGGCGTAGGTAAAGAAGTGGTTGCTGCCGCAATCCACCGCGCCTCTGAAAGTGAAGGTCCCTATATCGCTACAAACTGTGGCGCGTTTTCTAAAGAACTAATTGGAAGCGAATTATTCGGTCATGAAAAAGGGGCATTTACGGGTGCTGTAGGCAGAAAAGAAGGTGTATTCGAACAAGCGGAAGGCGGCACACTTTTCCTTGATGAAATTACAGAAATGCCAATTGATATGCAGCCGAATTTGCTTCGAGTATTAGAAAACAAAGTTGTACTTCGCGTTGGCGGAACCAAATCGATTCCGGTTAATTGTCGTGTTGTTTCGGCTACGAACCGCACTATGGAAGAAATTGCACAAAGTAAGGTACTTCGAGAAGATATTTATTTTAGGCTTGCTGTTTTTCCTATTACTATCCCTCCCCTACGTGAACGCAAAGAAGATATACCGCTGCTTGCTAAAACGTTTATCGCTGAATTCAACAAAGACAATGGCTCAATTTATCGTTGGGAAGATAGCCAACTTGAAACGTTACAAGCCTATGACTGGCCGGGTAACGTTCGCGAATTGAGACATTTTGTTCACCGTGCTGCCATTATGAGTGACCCAGAAAAAAGTGAAATCGAGCTTCCTAAAACGATTGAGTCTCCTTTTGCGCAAAAGCAAAGCACTACCCCTGCGCTACAGGCAGGTAGGACAATAGAGGACGTAGAAAAAGAACTCATTTATGCCACGCTTGAAAAAGTGAACGGCAATAAAACCACAGCAGCCGAAATGCTGGGGATCAGCACTAAAACGCTTTATAACCGTCTTCATGCCTATGGTGATTTAAGTAAAGACGAATAAAAAGAGGTATTCGGTATGACTAGCGAGGAATTTTCGAAGCTAAGTGTTTTCGTACACGATGCACGCAAGCCGCTTAACAGGATTTCTATGCAGGCTGAACTTGTAAAAATGGCTTTAAACGGAGACGTCGCCCCCGAAAAGGCGATAGCGGCGTTAGACAAAATAATTAGCAGTGCGAAAGACTGCAGCCACACCCTTACTGAAATGACCTCAGACTTGGGTGACAACATTGCGGATTAGTTAAATGATTTCTAAAGTGCTGTCTTCTGTTTACAGTTGGATCATTATTGTTGTTTTTGTCATCGTTGTGATAACGGCTAATTCTTTTTATGTGGTCAATACTTTAAATGACCTTTCTGCCCTTGAAGCAAGACTTTTCACTACCAACCGCGTAATTAACGCGGTCAACAGGTTACATGTTGCCGTGCTCAGAATTGAATCTGGTCAACGAGGCTTCATGCTAACCGATGATGAAAAATATCTTGCTGACTACACAGAAACATTGGGTCTTATCAATGAGGTCATGGATGAAGTAGAAGTAAGTTCATTTTCATCTGACATTAAAGTGCAAACTGACAGGATAGAACAGCTGCTTGTATTGACAAAAGCCAAGGTTAACGAGGTCATTGAAGTTGTTGAACTGGTAAAAGCAGGAAAAGAACAAGAAGCAATCGATCTCGTAAAAAGTGATAAAGGAATTATGCTCTATAAGCGTTTCGAAACGCTTTTCAGTGAAATCGATAGTTCTGAGAGAAACATGCAAGGAACGCATTTGGCCAACTTAATGAGCTTAAGACGCGATTCAGTGAACACATTAATCATTTCTTCGGTCACTACTCTGCTTCTCATTATCACCGTATTTTTACTGTTGAAAATTAACTCTAGGGAACATGAAAAGTACCAGGCTGATCTTGAGTCTGTGAATGAGGATCTAGAAACTAAGATTGCTGAGCGAACTCAGGAGCTAAGCGTTTTTTCTGAGGAACTTGCAAGGAGTAACAGAGAACTGGAAGACTTTGCTTTTGTCGCTTCTCATGATTTACAAGAGCCTCTTAGAAAAATTCGAGCGTTCGGTAATAGGTTAGAGTCAGGTTATAATGACGTCATAGACGAGCGAGGCAAAGATTATCTTGCACGCATGCTCAATGCAGCAGAGCGGATGTCAATGTTAATATCAGATCTTCTCGCGTTTTCGCGCGTATCAACTCGTGGTAAGGAATTTGGCGAGGTTGACCTCAATCGTGCGATAAACAGCGTTATTGACGATTTAGAAATTGCTATTGATGAAAAATCCGCCGAAATAAATGTGAGTGATATGCCTGTCATTCGTGGCGATAAATCGCAACTTGAACAGCTGTTTTTAAATCTTATTTCCAATGCGCTCAAGTTTCAAAGTGAAGGCGTCAAGCCCATTGTTTCGATAAATGTAACCAATGCACTTCCCGAAGATACATCGGACATCCTCATTTCTGAAGAGTACGAGTGGATAAAAATCACGGTAACTGATAACGGCATTGGGTTTGAGCAGTCCTTTGCGGAAAAAATATTTGCACCTTTCCAACGTTTACACGGTAGAAGTGAGTACAAAGGGACCGGTATAGGTTTAGCTGTTTGCCGCCGTATAGTTGAACGTCACAATGGGCAAATTAACGCAATAAGCAAGCCTGGAGAGGGTGCAACATTCTCGATAATACTGCCAAAAGACAGTGACCCTTTTGGAACTAACAACAATAATGGAGAGACAACCAATGACGCGTAAACAGTCCCAACCTATCAACATCCTTATGGCAGACGACGATGAAGACGACCGTTTGCTCACGGTTGATGCACTAAAAGAGAGTCGAGTTTTAAACAATTTGTTCTGCGTTGAAGATGGCGTTGAACTCTTAGAGTTTTTGCGTCATGAGGGAAAATACTCAGACCCCGCTTCTGCGCCACGTCCTAGTCTCATTCTGTTAGATTTAAATATGCCTAGAAAAGACGGTAGAGAAGCACTTCAAGAACTTAAAAACGATCCAAAACTTAGAAGTATCCCTGTTGTTATTTTAACAACTTCTAAGGAAGAAGAAGATATGCTTCGAGGATACGACTTAGGGTGTGCATCATACATAACCAAGCCGGTTAACTTTGAAGGTCTGGTTGAATTAATGCGCGCGCTCGGACGCTATTGGATAGAGTTCGTTGAGTTGCCACACGAGTAGTCGGGGAACTAGATGACAGAGGTTATTAAAGTTTTATTAGTCGAGGATGATGAAGATGATTACTTCCTTACCTCTGATTATCTGGAACAATGTGAGTCACCTTCGTTTGAACTAACGTGGGTGACAAACAGTTTAGACGCAGTCGAAGCACTTAAAGCTGATAGTTTCGATTTGTGCTTACTTGACTATTTGTTAGGTGCAGAAAACGCTATTGATGTTTTAGGCGTCTTAAAGTCAAATCAATTTAGCCTACCCGTGGTTATCTTGACCGGCCAATCCGATGCAACGGTAGATGAAATGGTCATGCGTGCTGGCGCCGCTGACTATTTGCAAAAATCTGAAATTGAGTCTCCACGATTTATGCGCACCATCCGCTATGCAATGGTGCGACGTGACATCGAAAACGAGCGGCTTGAACGCAATAAAGTTGAGCAAAAAAACAAGGCGAAAGACAAATTTCTCGCCCATTTGGGTCATGAACTCCGCACGCCGCTGACCTCTATTCTTGGATACACAGAACTACTCATTGATGACGCGCGCAACAGTCCTTTCCAACAAGAACTGTCTATTATTCACTCTAATGGTAAGCATCTGTTAAGTTTGCTGAATGATCTTCTTGATATGTCGCGTATCATGGCAGAGAAACTGGAGCTGAATATTCAAGACGTGAATTTATCGGCGTTTCTTACCGACATCCATTCACTTATGCGGTTAAATGCGAAAGACAAAGGTTTAAGCCTTAACGTTGTTTCAACTACCAAAATACCTGAATTTATTAAGACCGACCCTACTCGACTGCGACAAGTGCTGCTCAACCTTATCTCGAACGCAGTAAAGTTTACTGACAAGGGAAGCATTACGCTAACAATTTCACTTGAAGCGTCTTCGTCAGAGCCTGCGGGAGAGCCGCGCTTATGCTTCTCTGTTGAGGACACTGGCATTGGAATGCCTCCTGATAAGCTAAAAAACATATTTCAACCTTTCGAACAAATTGAAGATGTGATGCGGGCCAATCACGGCGGCGCAGGTTTGGGACTGGCAATATGCAAAGAGCTCGTCACTAAGCTCGGTGGAGATATAACAGTTACTTCTCGCCATGGCGAAGGAAGTATCTTTACCTTTAATATTGCTCCCGGCAATATTTCATCACAACCTCTCGTTGACCTTCAACTGGAGCAAATTCAACCTGTCGAATCAAGTAGCATCAACCTCTGTGTGACGGGAAGGGTTTTAATCGTTGACGATTTAAGAGAAATACGCAGGCTTACCGGACATTTAGTGAGCCAGTCACAGGCGGATATCAGCTATGCTGAAAATGGCGTTAAGGCGCTAGAAGCTGTGTTGGAAGCAGATGAACACAATCAACCTTTCGACCTGGTGCTAATGGATATTCACATGCCTGTTATGAATGGTATTGAAGCACTTCATGCGATACGCCGTCACGGTAAAAAAATTCCTGTTATTGCAGTAACAGCCGCCAGCCGGAAGGGACTCAAAGAGTCGTTAATTCGAGAAGGGTTTAATGATGTTATCGGCAAACCTATCGACCGGTTTGCGCTCGCCACCTTGCTTTCTCAATACTTGCCACCTGGTAACCATGTTACGTTTACAAACGTAGAAGCTCAGGTTGCTGACATGCCTTTGGACAAACCGTTTGCGCCGGAAAAACACCTCCCCTATTCAGCAGAAGATGAAAACAAGCGAGATGTAACATCACTCAGCCCCGAAAAGACAGACATTGATGAAAAGTCGAGTGAAAAGGGGGTTATTAACAAGCGAATCCTTGTGATTGAAGATGATGAAGATGCGGCGGAGCTTTTACAGCTGTTTCTTTCACACTTAGGTCACACAGTTACAACTACGTATAGTGGTGTAGATGCATTAAATACAGCTCAAGAGCAACGTTTTGACCACATACTCATGGATTTAACCTTACCCGATTACAACGGTTATGACCTTGCAGCTGAGCTGAAGAAAGCACTTCCTGACACATCGCTAACGATAGTAAGCGGACATGAAGCTGACACAGAAAGCATGAAATCTATTGGTATCGACAGCGCACTCCTTAAGCCTGTATCTAAAGATGACTTAGAATCCGTCGTAGGCTAAGCGGGCGACATTAGCCTAATACCAGTCCGCATAGACACTGCGAAAATATTACAAAGGTTTGCAAACTCAGTGCGTGGGACTTGCAAACTTTTCACTACCCAAACCACGTCGTAAACATAATATTTCTTATCAATCAAAAAGTTAAAGTATTGGTATAAGCGTTGCACCTCTTATGTTGAACCCAAAATATTAAGGAGAGTATTATGGCTACACAAGCATCAGCAAAATCGCAAACGGTAAAATCTACCACAGCAAACGGCGTGACTGAGCCAAGCCACCCAGTGACGGATCAATTAAAGGATTCTCTTCATGCATCTGTCGATAAATTAGCAGACAGTGCGGGTATTGCCGAAGAAAATATTCGTAAAACAGCATCATCGTCTGCAGAAAGTATGTCTGAGAGAAAACGCTTGGCAGAGCAAAAATGGCAAGCTTCAAAAGTGCGTAACTATGCAATCGAAAATCCTCTTGCAACAGCGGGTATCGCGTTTGCTGCTGGTATGTTAGTAACTTCACTACTACGCAAGAAGTAATTTGATGAAAGCCCCTGATTTTCACAAAGCACAATTTACTCTGTGCGAAGAAAATCCGTTTCGTCTGACGCCCCCTGGGGCGCAGACGAATTTTTATTCCCGCAATTTAAATACGAGTAAATCAGCAAGCTCCACTATAAACGAACAGCAATATCCAGACCCGGCTTTCTCGGACATTTTCTCAGCACTACAAGAAGCACTTGCTCAGCGAAAAGCGCAAGGCTTTGCGTTTTTAGAGTTGACCAACAGCGAATTAATGCTTATTAAAAAAAGCTTTTTTGTAACTGTTTTTGCTTGTTTAGCTGCGTTTGCGGTTGGCACAGTCTGCTGGCTTATTTTGAACATTGCCATTGGCACTGTTTTGCACAACATTGGCCTACATTATGTCGTAGTACCTCTTGTGCTTCTCGTACTTAATAGCGCTGCAGCATTTGGTTTGTTTAAACTTGCTCAAAATGCATTTAATTATTTAAGCTTTCAACGGCTGATTCGAACATGGCATAAAGTTATTGGTTAACTTATTTGCTCGTAAAAGCTTCGTTAATACGAAGGATAGTATTTATGAATATTTTTCTTAAATCGAACATACAAGATATTGCTCAAAAAGAGCATGCTTACTTTTCTCAAAAACATCACGCAGACATTGCACTTACTCAAGCAAAAAGGCAATGTAAGTTACTGATGGGAAAACCCGAAGTTCTGTTAGGTATTTCGGCACTTGGTGCCTATAAAGGTGCAGTAGATGCAAAGCCTAAAGCAAAACGTAATCAAGCAATGATGGCTTTAGGCCGAACGGCGTTGATGTCATTATTCCAATAATCACAGTACCTAAGGAGTATGTGAGATGGGCAATACAATCATAAATAGAAAATCACGAATTAAGTTGGCCTTAATTGGGGCTACTTTTGCTTTAGCCATAACAGGTTGCTCATCCTCTCCCATTGCAGCCCCTACTCCCTATAAATCGGCTAGTTCAAAAGCCGCGTACGGTTATTCCAGCGAAAAGCTTTCTGAAAACGAGATTAGAGTCCTTTTTAAAGCAACGGATAAAACGCCTGCAGATCTCGTTCAGCAATACGCACTGCATCGGGCCGCTGAGATAGCTAAATCTCAAGGTTTTTCTCACCTCGCTATTGTAAAAACCAGTGTTGATAAAAAGCCTGTGATGGCAAGAGAGGTAATGGCGAACAACGAACAGCCCGTAGCTTTTCAAACCGATAAACAGTGTACAATGTCAGGCTGTGACGAAGTAGCTCAGCCAATGGCCGTACCTAGCTCTAATGACGTGGTAAAAACACAGATAAACGATATTTACTTTACTATAGATGTAGAGATGTCGAGCGATAAGACTACTTTGGGCAAAAATGCCTTCACAGTAAATGAGATATTGTCAGAGCCTTTGGAACCCAAAAAGTAGAATTAAATAAGATACAATATCCGCGTCTGGCAGTTCGATCGCGACTCTGTGTTTATCGTGTCATACTGCCAGGCTCATAAAACCTGCTATCATCGACTGCGCGACTTTTCCCCACCTTCTACTCTGCTTCACCATAATTACACCGGCGTTGCTAGATAAGCACTATACACCGTGCTCAGAAAGCCTTAACTGAGCACCACTGCATTCAAAGCTTTTCCCGCACCTTCATGGCGTTAATGCCCCGTTAATCTTCTATTAATATTGTACAAAAGTCTTTGTCATCAACAATCTCTATCCTTAATCACATGAACTGCATAGCAGGTTTATACGCCTTAATCATATTAGTGATTTGGGTGACGCAGAACTTAATTTTGCATACGACTAAGGAGTCAGCGATGAAAAAACTAAACACAGCGATTACAAAGACTGCAGTTGCAGCGGCTACAGTGTTGTTAGTCTCGGGGTGCAGTGCTGTGGCTAAACCGCAGATGGACAATACCGCTTCCAGTGCGCCTGTTTTAAAAGCAAAAGCACTAGATAACGCGCTACTTTATTCCGACGAGTGCATCACGGAAAGAGAGGTGGTGTCAGCGCAGAGAAAATGGGGCGACGGTATAGTCAGAATTGGCGCAGTATTTAGTAATGATGGCGATTACTCAACTGAGGCTGCCGATTTTATACAGGCGATGTATGGCTACGATTTAAGTAGTGTCTTATTTAAGCCAACCCTGGCCGCTAATGACCAATTCCGTTCAAGCTTTGATGCAGCGCTTTCTTACTTTGTTGGCGGCAACGATGCCTATGCTGAGGATAAAGGCTTCGCAATTAAACCTTATACAAACGTCAAGTTTGATAACGTTGGCATTATCAATAACAGCTGCCGTATGGCGGTAGCAATGGGTAACTACTTCTTTACCGACACACAGGGCGGAGAAACAAAGGTAGAGTACACATTTGCCTATGTAAAAGACAGTGACGGCGATCTTCGAATTGTGGCCCATCAATCATCCTTACCCTACAACCCCAATGGAAATTAAGTCAGTTCAGCCCCTGAGTACTTGCATATTCAGGGGTCTCTCCCCTTTGTTTAGGCAGCGCGGCTTTCCCTTCCGCTCTGTCTTTTTTTTTGAGATGTTAAAATACTATGAACATAAAATCTAAGTTATCCCTATGTGCCTTGCTCTTGTTATCTCTAACATTTACAAGTGTTCGAACATTCGCGAATGCTGATATCCAATCTTGGAATGCATTGGCACTTTCCGGCGATGCAAGTAACAATGGAAAATGGCAATTTTGGTTTGATGGCCATTTACGATTTAAAGACGATGCTTCTCGTTTGGGCGTTTCTATCATAAGACCAGGTTTTGGATACAAGTTTTCAGACGATTTTGCACTTTGGTTAGGTGTAGCCCGAGTTACAATTGATAGTAACGGTGGCTTGATACATGAGGACAGAATATGGCAGCAGTCGACATACTCCTTAAACAAATTTATGGGCGGAAGTTTGTCCGGAAGAAGTCGTCTAGAGCAGCGATTTAGACATGACGAAGGTGACGATTCTGGCTATAGATTTAGACAGTTTATTAGATGGTCTAAACCACTTACTGAAAATTGGAGCTTCGTTATCTGGGATGAAATTTTCTTTGGCTTCAACGATACGGACTGGGGACAGACTAGTGGTTTTGACCAGAATCGTTTGTACATTGGCCCTGCCTTTCAATTAAATCAAAAGTGGCGCATCGAAATGGGCTATATGCACAATTATATCAACCCTCCTGACGACAATGCTGACGCAATAACGAACCACAATTTATCACTCACGTTCTTTGGGAGTTGGTGAAGTCAATATATTGAATTGAGAAAAGATATAGATAGATAAACTAATTCTAATTCCAAATACAATTCATGCTGTCATGTAAAATATGCACTTTTTTATGTAATCGTGACTTTAACTATCTAGTTACTATCGTCCAATAAAATAAGAAAAATAAATATTTATATTAAATATCATTAACTTAGCAACTCGGCATGAAGCTAGCATTAGTTACTGTGTAAGTAACGGAAGCAAAACGAGGACTTAGTTATGTTAGGTTGGGCAATTACATTTTTTATTATCGCCATTATCGCAGCAGTTTTTGGTTTTGGAGGCATCGCAGGTGCAGCAACGGGTATAGCACAGTTTCTATTTTTCGTGTTTATCGCATTGCTAGTAATCTCACTAATCGCTAACGCGCTACGTGGCAAAGCACCAAGAGCCTAAAAGTAACAAGCATTTTAATAGGAAAAAGGAGTAAGGATATGTTTTCATTTAAAAATCTTTCTAAAGTATTAGTAGCATCAGCATTTGCACTATCACTAGCCGCGTGTGGCGATGGTGAAGCAGAAAACGCAGGTGAAGAGCTTGACGAAATGGTTACCGATGCGGGTAACGCCGTTGAAGATGCTTGCGAAGATGTGAAAGAAGGCGTAGAAGCCGAAGATAAAGATTGTTAATAGGATCTTTAGAACAAAGGGTCAGACATTGTCTGACCCTTTTTCGTTTACGTTAAAAACTAGCTAGGAAACTTCTTCGCCACCTAAGTCTCTAGCTAAATCGTCGAGCGTCGATAGCGTCGAATCAAACTCACCAAGTATATAACGATACTTAACACTAACGTGATGGTCAGACTTTCCGAATTTAACCTTCAATCCATCTGCATCAAGGTGTTTTACGGTATTCAAAAACCGATATGCAGCCATTTCTGTCTTAAATTCATATTCAACAGCGTTTTCCATTTAATACACCATCTCGGGATGTGCATCAACAACAGCAATAACACGTTGGGTTAAAGCATTGTCTTTAACCTCTAATACATCATACGACAGCCAATCAGCTAAAATCTCGGAAGCCGTGGCGGCCTCCCCTTGCTCAAGTTTTGCAGTCATCATCTGTAACTGAACGCTTGACCTTATTGATGTATCAGCATCTGGACTTGGCATATTAGATGCCACTTCCAAGGCAACGGTTAACCACCGCCTATCGTGCTGCGAGCGAGTGCAGCCGTCAGACTGACTGAACAAACCTGACCAACGCTTACCCAACCGTTCAATTAGCATCTCCTTATCTTCAGTACCTTCACCTACGCTAAGCTTAAGTAATGAAGTAAGTGCTTGTGCTTTGTCCCGTTGAGCTTGAGCCTGTGCTCGTTCTGCCTGCGCTTCGCGCTTGCTTTCAACCACATTTATTTTTCGCTCAACTTTGCTGCGCTGGGACTTGGGTAGTTCAGCAAGCTGTTCTCTAACGCGGGCCATAGACTCGTTGAAAGTAGCGTCGTCGCTGCTTGTATCAATATTTTCGATATTAGAAAGCAGTGAATCTACCTTCTCGTTTACAACGTTATTGAGCAATTTTCTTTCCGCTTTCAAGCGTTCGAAAACTAAGTCATTTGCCGCTTTAAATTCCGACCAAAGTTTACTCTCTTCCCGCTTGCCCGCATGACCAATTAGCTTCCATCGGTTTTGTAGACTCTGAGCTTCGTCTGCTGCAACAGCTACATCGTCGTGATTTGCGAGTTGCTGAGCTTGCGATACTAATTCTCGCTTCTGAGCTTGGTTATCATTTTGCCAAGCTTGAATCTTAATTTGGATGGGAGCAGAAACCGCTTTCCACTCGCGCTTTAGCTGCTCGTAAGTATCTCGTTCAACTTGGCCAGCAGCGTGCCATTGCTTTGCTGCTCTGTCGAAAATTTTAACTAACTCCGCTTCCGGTAAGCTTGGATCTATCGATTTTACAGAAGCTATGATAGCTAGGCGTTTTTCTTGAGCTTGTTGCCGTTGCTCATCAAGTTTTGCATAGTGCTCACGACAAGGCTCGAAGGCTTTTTCTAGCGCATCGTCAAACTGCTTCTGCAAATCGTCGTCGCTACTATTTGTTGTACTGCTATTCGTCGTTGTTGTTAATGACAACCACTGTTTGCGAAGGTATTTGATCGCTTCGCTTCGCGCTTTTATATCGTCTGCTTCGGTCGACGCTAAAGTTAGAGCTTCCTCTACAAGTGCTGGCTTACGAGGTGCAGCGAGATAACTCTGCCACCCCTCAAGACGAGATACCTCTTCAGCAGTTTTTTCGAAGCGCTTTTCGACTTGTTCTTTCGCAGAATCAGGCATCTCATTGTAGTTATTTTCGAGCTTTTGAAATTTCGATATCGCGACGCGAAACTTTCCTTGACCAATGAGATTATCAATAACGCTTATTTGTCTTCTAACATTTTTGATTTGCTCATTTTGCTTTGTTTTTTGCGCTCTTTCCTTAGCACTTACACGATTAATCAATGCCTTGTAACGCTCTGACAACGCTTTAGGGATAGCGTCAATCTCACTACTTAGCTTTTTATAATCTTCGCGCGCTTCAGTAAATGCGGCCTGAAGAGTATCAAGGGTGACGTTTTCATGCGACGTTTCATCAACTTGTGCGCTTGGTTCCGTTGGGTTAGCGTCTGTTTGACCGCTCTGTACCTTCACAGCGCTAAGTGTTGTTATTTTGGTAGCAATATCCTCAAGCATTTGCAGTTTAATCAGGAGCTTTTGCCCGTAGTGTTGCTGCATAGAGAAACGTTCAAGTTTGTCGTTTAACTCGTTTACTGCTTTTGTTATTTCTTTTAGGCGCTTCTCGCTTGATTTTTCATTTCCCAAACGAGCTAACTGATCAAGCGTAGCTTCTACTCCGCGCACACTCTCGTTTACTGTTGCTACATCGGCAAGTGTCGCTTCACAAAGTCGATTGTCGTAAAGCCATGAAACTTGCTCGATGGCGTGGGCCAATTGTTGTTCACATAATGCTTGAGTGTTGGCAAGCTGAGTAGCTAACTGTTTTTCTTCCCACCCTGGGCGAATACGCGATAAGTACCGGTC
>Ga0115005_10001349_pt1 | contig 19432 bp, 19 predicted proteins | sample ArcOceMetagenome_FD_87163 | JGI IMG/M metagenome (GOLD analysis project Ga0115005, IMG submission 87163) | Marine eukaryotic phytoplankton communities from Arctic Ocean - Arctic Ocean - Greenland ARC118M Metagenome | ecosystem: Environmental > Aquatic > Marine > Oceanic | place: Arctic Ocean... | reverse complement strand
TTATCGGAACCATGAATCCGATTAATCAAATCGCTGATTTGGTTCGTCCAATGGGCATTCGATTAATCGTCGATGGAGTTTCTTTTGCGCCGCATGAATTTCCAAATCTGGATGAATTGAAATATGATGCTTACGTTTTTTCCACTTATAAAACTTATGGAACTCATCAAGGGATCATGATTGTTCGTCCTGACTTTTTAGAAGAATTGGATCCGCAATGTCATTTTTTCAATGAGTCAACTTTGTACAAACGATTAGATTCCGCTGGCCCGAATCATGCATCAATTGCAGCATTGTCCGGTATTGGCGATTATTTCGAAGCAGCTTACGATCATCATTTTTCCAATAAAGATTTACCCTTGCATGAAAAAACGAGAAAGGTTTCTCATTTGATGAATGCACATGAAAATAAACTTTGCTCGCATCTTTTAGAAAATATTCAAGAACTTCCTCTTCGCATTTTTGGAAAGAAAACGATGGAAGGTCGGGAAGCAAATATCTCCTTGAAAGCAGATAATGTTTCTTCCAAAACAATTATGGACGGTTTGGCTAAACTTAACATCGCAGTTAAGCATGGACATTTTTATGCCTACCGATTAATGCAGGCGATGAAAGTAGCTGACTTAAATGATGGAATTTTGCGCATAAGTTTTAGCCATTACAACTCGATGGAAGAAGTAGAACGGTGCGTCGATGGTTTGAAAAAATTAATCGTGTAAATTGTTTTACTGAGGTTTTAACTTTAATTTTGAATTTCACTAACTTACGTTTATGCCAAATCCATATGATGATATTTTCGATAATTCTGGAGAGAAAAAAAAATCTCCTGAACCGGAATTTACTCCGCAAGAATTCGCGGATGATCACTTTGAAATGAACGCCAAGGAACCGCTGGATGAAATCCTTGAAAGCATAAAAAAATTTCAACACCAAGCAGAATCTTTTTCAAAATTATTGAGTCAGACCAAAGCAATCGATCATAAAGTGGAAGGAAATATTTTAAAATATTTTCTAGTCACCAATGATAAATTTGATCAAAGAAGTCTTGGCGGAGAAAAAAGATATCACGAATTATTGACTTCAAAAATTAAAAGAATCATTGCTCCAATGCGAGAGTTAGCGAAATTGCATTTGGCAACGATTCAGCAATTCAATCAAGACATTGACAAAAATTATTTTTCCATAGAAAAAACGGATGATGCGGTCAAGTCAGAAAAATCAATGGCGATTGATGGCATTAATTTGCAACGCAGAATTTTGGCAGATGCCTCAAGTGACTTGGGAATTTTAAAAGACGCATTGGAGGATACAGAGCGAAGAATTAAAAAATATATCAATGTTGGCGGTTCTAATAATATTTCTGAAGCCGAATCTGTAATGATCATTCAAAAAAGATCGGCGCTGACTGATGGTCGAAATCATCAATTTGACTATTCGTTTTTTGGGCTTAATTTTTTGGATAAAACGGTCATTTCATTTGGTGTTCACCTGAAGGAAACTTCTTCGCAATATTTAGGGAAATTGATGACGGCATTTGAGCGTAGGTAATTAGGTAATTAGGTAATTAGGTAATTAGGTAATTAAGTAATTAGGTAATTAGGTAATTAGGTAATCAGACGTACGAGATTCTATATTTTAGTTTCGCAAACACCTGATTTTCAAATTAACTATTCAACTAATTTCCTAATCATGGTTTCACTATCACGCCTGATTCCCCAATCAACTGATAAACTATTTAACCAAAAACAATGGAAGGATTTTTTGACGATTTAATTGATAGTTTTAAAAAAAATGGACGTGTCGAAGAGATGCGACAGATTGCTCGTGCGAATAAATTTAGGTTTAAAGATCGAGAAAAATTTGCCCAGCAAGATTATTTGCTCAAATCGTTTACTATTTTCAATGGTAAAAAAGACAAGCGATTAAAAGGGATAATGATGAAAGAAGAGTTGGCATTTAATGCTGACATTCGAATATATGATTATTGGTATTTTGGAGATTTTAAAAAAAGAAAAACGACGGTCTTTGAAATTAAATGTGCAGAATTTGATTTTCCAAAATTTGAAATTAGAACGAAAGGCCTTTTTAATAAAATGAGTGACCTCGTTTTAAGTAAAGAAAAAGCTTTTCCAAATGCGACTGATTTTCATGCTGCTTATGAAATTGTTACTGAGGATTCTGAGGCGCTAGAAATTGAATTAAATTTGCAATCACTTAATTTTATTTTGGATAAAAAAGATATGTTGGTGGAAGGTGATGGTGATTATTTGCTCGTTTATTTTTTATACAAACAAATTCCTGCTCGGGAAATCATGGAGGAGTACGAGGATGTTTTGGATTTTGTGGAGGTTGTGTTTAAGAATGATGAGGGAGAATTTGTTTAAGGAATCGAGGTTTCTTTCTACCACAAAATGACATCTTATACCAAAAAATCAAACCTCAGATCTGCTTCCGTTTCCATTCCTTTGTAATCGATGGGGACTCGATACTCTGATTCAGAATTAATTCCTCTGAGGAAAATTCATGAGCTAAGCATTTATGATATATTTTTTCCAAGAATCCTAGACCAAGTATTTTGTGCACTTCAATTGCAGCTCCATTAATGCGACAAGTCAAATCAATAATATAATATTTCGCAATTATCATGATATATATATTATAATTTTAAAAATAAGTAAAATAAAAAAATACTATTAAATACTGGTAACTTATAGGTCTCACGTCTCCGCATGGATATGATTCAAAAAATCACATTTAAATTCTCTCTTAAACTTTCCCCCCTCTAACCTATTATTTTCTTACTTTTGCAAAAAAATTACAAAGCTCACAATCACAATGAAGTGATTGAAAGTTTAAAATTAATTATGGGAAATATAATAGCCATTGTAGGCCGACCAAACGTTGGAAAATCCACTTTATATAATCGCTTGATTGGTGGTCGTAATGCCATCATTGACGATACAAGTGGGGTCACACGTGATCGTAAATATGGAATTAGTGATTGGAACGGAAAGAATTTTACGGTCATTGATACTGGTGGATTTGTTCAAGGATCAGATGATGTGTTTGAAAAAGCGATTCGTTCGCAAGTTAAAATTGCCATTGAGGAAGCAACAGCGCTAATTTTCATGGTGGATGTGGCAACGGGGATTACTGATTTGGATGAAGATGTTGCCAACCTTTTACGAAGAACGAAGAAACCCGTTTTTTTGGTTGTCAACAAAGTGGACAATCAAGGTCGTCTATTGGAAGCCAATGAATTTTGGAGTCTTGGTTTTGAAAATACGTTTTTCCTTTCTTCACTTTCTGGAAGTGGAACAGGTGAATTATTGGATTCCATTGCAGAACAATTAGATGAGGGAGAACCTATCGAATCTGAATTTCCAAAGTTTGCCATTATCGGTCAGCCGAATGTGGGGAAATCTTCATTTGTAAATGCATTGTTAGGGAAAGATCGAAATATCGTAACTGACATTGCAGGAACCACTCGTGATTCTATTCACTCAAAGTATGATAAGTTTGGAAAAGAGTTTTTACTCATTGATACTGCGGGGATTAGACGAAAAACGAAAGTTCATGAAAATCTAGAATTCTATTCCGTCATGCGTGCTTTACGAGCGATGGAAGAAGCAGATGTAACGTTGCTTTTGATTGATGCGCAAACTGGAATGGAAGCGCAAGACATGGCCATTTTCTCCCTTGCCATGAAACGAAATAAAGGACTTGTCATCTTGGTCAACAAGTGGGATTTGATGGATAAAGAAACCAATACTGCCCGAGATATTGAATTAGAGTTGAAGAATAAAATGGCTCCTTTTAATGATGTGCCAGTTGTCTTTATTTCTGTTTTGGAGAAACAAAGAATTTCGCAAGCATTGGATGCAGCACTTCAAGTTTATGAAAATCGAAATAGAAGAATTACGACTTCTAAACTTAATGATGTCATGCAAGATGCGATTTCAAGAAATCCACCGCCATCACATCGTGGCGCATTTATCAAAATAAAATACATCACTCAGTTACCGACGTACTACCCTGCTTTTGCCTTCTTTTGCAATAATCCAAAGTACATCAAACCGAGTTATAAAAACTTTTTGGAAAATCAATTGAGAAAGAACTTTGATTTTACTGGAGTTCCGATTAGTGTATTTTTCAGAGAAAAATAATTAGAAAATTATAAGGATCTTATGTTGAACGTTTTACGGTTACGGCCGTAAAACGTTTAACGTAGAATATAACACATAAAAAAATGCCAATAGTAGATACGCCCATCGAGGGTTTAAAAATATTCGAACCAAAAGTATTTGGGGATGACCGTGGCTACTTCTTCGAGAGTTATAATTATAAGTCTTTTAAAGATTCAGGAATCAATTGTTCCTTTGTCCAAGACAATCAATCAAGATCTACTTTTGGCGTTTTAAGAGGATTGCATTATCAAGTCCCGCCATTTGCGCAAGCGAAATTAGTGCGAGTAATTGAAGGAAAAGTGTTGGATGTAGTCGTCGATATTCGTCCTGATTCCAAAACTTATGGAGAGTGGTTTAGCATTGTTTTAAGTGCAGAAAATAAAAAACAATTGTTTATTCCACGTGGTTTCGCTCATGGTTTTTTAGTGTTGAGTGAGACAGCGGAGTTCTTTTATAAATGTGATAACTTTTATTCCAAAGAAAGTGAAGGTGGACTTTTGTACAATGATCCAAAGTTGAAAATTGATTGGAAAATTGATTTAGAAAAATTATTACTTTCGGAGAAGGATGTAATTTTACCGAACTTGGGAGATCATCGAGCGTTTCAGTAGGTAATCAGGTAATCAGGTAATCAGGTAATCAGGTAATCAGGTAATCAGGTAATCAGGTAATCAGGCGAACGGTTTTTCAAAATAAGGTTTCACATTGCGCCTGATTTCCTAATTACCTGATAAACCAATAAACTAATTATCATCTAGTTATCACATCTCTCGCAAACAAAATCTTCGGTTTCCAATAACTCGACTTACTCACATTTTGCTCCATAATTCCTTTCGATGAAGTACTGTGAATAACAAAAATTCCATCTCTAGTATTTTTAGTAACGAGTGCAACGTGCGTTACTTTCCTCCCTTTTCCAAAAAATATTAAGTCGCCTGGTTTTACTCTTTTCAATGGAATTTCTTTTCCTGTTCTAGCTTGGCTTTTTGAAACTGAAGATATTTCGATATTAAATTTTCTCATCACATAGCTAGTGAAGCCTGAACAATCAAAACCCGTTTTGGGAGTCTTCCCTGCGTACTTATATTTGATCCCCTTATATTGTCTAGAGTGTTTTGCAATATCTTTTCGAAGTTCCTTTCTTGATCCTCGATCTACACTTTTGCGAGTAGTATTTGACCTTGATGAATCATTATAAGTTCGACTTGTCGAGGAACAAGATGCCAAAATGAAAAGAAATGGCAACAATAACATTATTAATTTAGGAGCATTTTTGTTCATATTATTTCGATTTTTGATTCCGTATTTTTAATCCGATATAAGATAAAACTCACTCGTTAAAAATAGGTTAGTAAATAGGGTTCAAATAAAAATATTCACCGAGACAATTGCAGCTCAGACTTTGGTTTGAACTGCTTTTTTCTGTAGCGAGACTTTCCAAGTCCCGTAAAATTCAGGACTTAGAAAGTCCTACTACATTTTATTTTACCAAAAAAATAAAATCAAGTTTCGTGAATACTGTTGAAAGGTGGGAATAAATGATAATTCGTTGAGAAAACGGTAGATTATTTAAAATATTATTGTTTACTTTTTTTCTTTGACATCTTCACCTCAAACCTTTTTCCTTCCAAACCTAATTCCGTATTTGGAAAAATAGTTCTCGCTTCATCTTCTAATTTATCCAATTCAACATAACGAGAAGAATAATGTCCTAAAATCAATTTTCCAACTTCTGCTTTTTGAGCAATCATTGCAGCTTGAATTGCAGTCGAATGCTTGGTTCGTATAGCAAATTCAATTTCAGCATGCAAAAAAGTAGATTCATGATACAACAAATCTACCCCTTTGATAATTGGAATAATCGATTCATTATACGATGTATCTGAACAAAAAGCGTAGGATCTTGGAGTTGGCGCAGGAGTAGTCAATTCAGCATGGGCGATGGTTTCACCATTGGAATTAGTCCAATCATTTCCATCTTTGATACTTTGAATTTCTTGAAATGGAATCTCGTACTTTTTAATTCTTTCAGGAATCATCGAATCAGGTTGTTGTTTTTCCCTAAATAAAAAACCTTGGGTTGGAATTCGATGCGTCAAAGGAATCGTGTAGACTTCCACCACTTTGTCTTCAAAAATTAATTTATTTTTTTCAGGATCAGTTATGTGAAATTCGATAGAATATGAGAGCGGATGACCAGTATATTTTAATTGTAGATTAATAATCTCATCCAAGTGAGGTGGACAATAAATATGCAAAGGCTCTTTTCGACCATTCAATCCATAGGAAGACAATACTCCTATCAAGCCAAAAATATGATCGCCATGTAAATGACTGATAAAGATTTGATTAATTTTTGATCGCTTGATCCGATTATCCCTCAATCGAACTTGAGTACCTTCTCCACAATCAATGAGATAGAGGTGTCCTCGAACATTTAAAACTTGAGCTGTTGGGAAACGATTATTTGCGGGGATTGCTGAATTGCAACCTAAAATAGTCAATTCAAACTTCATAATATTTTTCGTAAAAAGGGTATTGTGATTATTAGTATTGGGTATTGTGAACGATATTTTGTCTCAATACTCAATACCAAAAATCTCAATACCTTTTTTTTAAACGTCAGAATCAGCCTCTCCATTCAGTTCTCTTTCGATATCTTCCATGAAGACATAATCTACAGATTCTGCAACCGTAGGGATGATATTTAGAATACTATCCAACTTCGAAATGGTAATTAATTTCTTAATATTTTCACTCTTAAGTCCTGTAAGAATAAAAGTACCATCAGCTGACCAGAGTCTATTTCCTGTCAATATGGCGCTAAGTCCAGAAGAATCTACAAAATTGACAGCCCCTAAATCAAGAATCATATTGTTCACTCCACTATTTCTCATCATCAAAAATTCGGACTTCAAATCTGGTGCAATTAAGGAGTTGAGATTTTCATCTTTTAATGAAAAAACCGCATACTTTTCCTGTTTGTCTACCGAGTACTTCATAAGTTTATTCTAATTATTATTTTAAAAATTAAATCTTACAAATGTATCAATAATAAGGAAATTATTATTTGATTTTAAGTACAAAATTTTCCTATTGACTTAGAAAACTAATTTAAATCAATGATTCCCACACATTATTAAACTAATTAAGGATTCATATTCAACTTTTTTTAAAAATATACGTTTCTTAATATGTCTATAAATAACATTTTAGAAATGTAAGAAATGGCGGTTTTTGTTTTTCAATAATGCTTTTGTTGACTTCTAAAAAACAAATCATTTTTCGAAAAAGACGGATCGCTTTTGGATTTTTTTAAGGAAAAAATTATTGGATAATGTATCAGAAAAAAAATAACCCAATAAAAAAACTTGCCACCAAGTATGATTTATCATAAAATAGACCTGACAAACGTTCCTTAAAAAAGCCTATGGCATTATTTTTTCTAATAATATTCAAATCATTATTTCGATATTTTGGATTTTGATAAAAAATAAAATGGGGGGAGCCCAAAGAAATGGTGGAATATTATGAGTAGCTAATTTTTATACAAATTTTCAATATTCATTAGTTGTAATCTCAAAATATTAACCTTATCATTGCTTAGCAAAATACTCCAAATCAACATTCCAAAATTATGGGGTGAAATAAAAATAAAACCTTGATTTTACCTTTATTTCATCTCAAAGAATCACCGAAGAAAAAAATATATCATGAACAAGAGATTTTCTCCAAAAGTCAAAAAAGTTATCTCAAGAAGTCGCGACGAAGCGATTCGCTTGGGACAAGACTTTATCGGTACTGAGCACTTGTTGTTGGGTATCATGCAAGAGCGAAATGGCCTTGCAGTAAGAGTGTTGGACTCGTTGGAAGTGAATGTAAAGGAACTTGCAAAAACCATCGAAAAATCTGTTCGAAAAAGTAGCAGCCCAAAAGCAACTTTGGAAGTGGGAAGTATTCCATTGAATAAGCATGCTGAGAAGGTATTAAAAGTTACTTTCCTCGAAGCTAAGATTTTGAAAAATGATGAGATTAGCACAGAGCACTTAATGCTTTCAATCTTGAAGCATGAAGAAAATTTGGCTTCTCGGATTTTAAATGAATTTGACGTAAATTATGAAGTTTTTAAAGCTGAGTTAGATTACGTTGATCAAGAAACTGACATGGGTGATGTTGGTCGTCCTGATATTTTCAATGGCTCAGATGATGAAGGAGATGAGCCATTCGAAGATGAAGGAACTGGCGGAGCTGGTCGTTACCAACAAAGAGGTGGTGGTAAAGGCGCTTCAAAATCACGTACTCCTGTGTTGGATAATTTTGGTAGAGATATTACCAAATTGGCAGATGATGGAAAATTAGATCCGATCATCGGTCGTGAAACTGAAATCGAGCGAGTGTCTCAAATTTTGAGTCGTCGTAAAAAGAATAACCCAATTTTGATTGGTGAGCCTGGTGTGGGTAAAACTGCTATCGTGGAAGGTCTTGCTTTAAGAATTCAGCAGAAAAAAGTTTCTCGAACTTTGTTTGGGAAAAGAATTGTGATGTTAGATTTAGCAGCTTTGGTTGCTGGAACTAAATATCGTGGACAATTCGAAGAGAGAATGAAAGCGATTATGACTGAGTTGGAAAAATCACGTGATGTGATTTTGTTCATCGATGAAATTCACACAATTGTAGGAGCAGGTGGTGCAACTGGATCATTGGATGCATCGAATATTTTCAAACCAGCTTTGGCAAGAGGTGAGTTGCAATGCATCGGAGCATCTACTTTAGATGAATACCGTCAGCATATTGAAAAAGATGGTGCATTGGATCGTCGATTCCAAAAAGTAGTGGTAGATCCGCCTTCACCAGAAGAAGCTGTTCATATTTTACAGAACATCAAGGAAAAGTATGAGGAGTTCCACAATGTAACTTACTCTGACGAAGCGATCAAAGCTTGTGTCAAATTTAGTGATCGATACGTAAGTGATCGATTCCTTCCGGACAAAGCGATTGACGTGATGGATGAGGTAGGTGCAAGAGTTCACTTGAAAAATATTCATGTGCCTAAGCATATTGAAGATTTGGAAAAGAAAATTGAAGAACTTAAAGAACAAAAAAATTCTGCCGTTAAAAATCAGCAATATGAAAAAGCAGCTGATTTGAGAGACAATGAATCTAAGTTGGTTCGCCAATTAGATTTTGCAAAAGTAGAATGGGAAGAAGAGTCAAAAACGAAGCGTTACCCAGTTAATGAAGAAGATATTGCAGAAGTAGTATCGATGATGACTGGAATTCCTGTTCAACGTGTTGCTCAAAATGAAAGTAAGAAATTGGTGAAAATGAGTTCCGATATTCAAGGAGCAATCATTGGACAAGATGAGGCAATCATTAAAATCACCAAAGCGATTCAACGTAATCGTGTCGGATTGAAAGATCCATCTAAACCGATTGGATCATTTATTTTCCTAGGACCTACTGGTGTTGGTAAAACAGAATTAGCGAAAGCTTTAGCTCGATATATTTTCGATTCGGAAGATGCTTTGATTAGAATTGATATGTCTGAGTACATGGAAAAATTCAGCGTGAGTCGATTAATTGGTGCGCCTCCAGGATACGTTGGTTACGAAGAAGGTGGACAATTGACCGAGCGAGTTCGAAGAAAACCATATTCAGTTATCCTTTTGGATGAGATTGAAAAAGCACACCCAGATGTGTACAATATCTTATTGCAAGTTTTGGATGATGGACAATTGACGGATGGATTAGGTAGAAAAGTAGATTTCAAAAATACCTTAATCATCATGACTTCCAATATTGGAGTTCGTCAATTAAAAGATTTCGGTCAAGGTGTTGGTTTTGCAACTCAAGCTAGACAAGAATCATCTGAAGAGAATAGCAAAGCAGTTATTCAAACTGCCTTGAAAAGAACTTTCTCTCCTGAATTCTTGAATAGAATAGATGATATTGTAATCTTTAATAGCTTAGATCAAAACGATATCTTCAAAATCATCGATATTACTTTGAAAGATTTGCACAAACGGTTAGAAGGTATGGGTTACAAACTCAGATTGACTGATCGTGCGAAAAAATTCGTTGCAGAAAAAGGTTATGATCCTCAATTTGGTGCAAGACCATTGCATCGAGCTATTCAAAAATATATCGAAGATCCATTAGCAGAGTTTATCTTAGGACAAAATCCGCCAGAAGGAAGCGCTTTCAAAGCGGTAATGAGAAAAGACGGAGAAGGCTTGGATATTGACTTAGAAAAAGAAGCGAAGTCGGAGTCTAAGAAATAATTTCCAACTAAATAGGAACAATGAATCGCATGATTCATTTATCCATTTAAGATAATGCACCTGTCGAATTAGTTCGGCAGGTGTTTTTTTTTGGAACAATTGTGATGTTATGTGTGTTCCATTCTGGAGATAAAGCATGCCTTGTCTCTACGATCTGAACAATCTCATTTTTACAAATAAACAGCAGAACTATTCTCGAAATTTCCACATAAGAAATTAATACCAATCAAAATGCACTTAAATCGTTTATTTTATTGACTTTTTTTTCAATTATTAAACAGAATATAAAATATCCTGCTATTTTTACATGAAAATTACTACTTAGTAATTTTTAAATTTTATTTTTTTATTAAAACTAAATTCATTTGGCTAAAAGACAAAAAAAGCAACCCATTAGAAAGACCACACTCAGATTTAGAGTGAATGATCAAATCCGTCTTCCGGATATTCGATTGGTGGGTGACAATCTCCAACAATTAAGTGAAAGTATAGGACAAAACATTGAAGCTGGTATTTATCCAACTCGAAGAGTTCTGGAATGGGCAGACAAAATGGAACTCGACTTAGTCGAAATTTCTCCTAATGCTAAACCTCCTGTATGTCAAATAATTGACTACAAAAAATTCCTCTACATGAGGAAGAAGAAGGAAAAAGAAATCAAATCTAATGCTGTAAAAACTGTAGTGAAAGAAATTCGCTTTGGTCCAAATATCAGCGAACATGATTTTGACTTTAAATTAAAGCATGCGATCAATTTCTTAAAAGAAGGTTCTAAAGTTAAATCTTATGTTCATTTTCGTGGGCGTACAATTGTTTTTAGAGATCGTGGTGAATTAGTTTTACTTCGTTTTATCAAAGAATTAGCAGAGCATGGTGCTCCTGAAGCTTTACCAAAAATGGAAGGTCGGAGAATGATTGTGGTAATTGCACCTAAGAAAAGTGCATTGAAAAAACCAGTAAGGAAAAAGAACAAGCACGAGAGAAGAAAAGAGGAAGAAGATAAAGTAGCAGCTGAAGCAGAATTACAAAGAAAATTAAATGAAGAGGAGGAATAGATCAATAGATTTATTGTAACTTTTAATAAAATATTGGGCTGCATCTTACTTGAGATGTAGCCTTTTTTTTAGGAAGTCAGGAGTCAGAGGTTTTTTGTTTTCCGTGCCTTCTACTTTTCCTATATGCACTTACATTTTTTCAAAACATGGGAAAAACAAAAAATCTCTGACTCCTGACCGAAAGCACCGCGACCAGCCTGACAACTGACTCCTAAATAATCACGAAAGACGATAGAAAAACCTTTATATCTTTGTCTTTTCTACCTATTTCCTTATCTTTGTCCCTCTTTTGAAATATCAGATGGATTTATTTAATATTTCCATCAATAAAATTATTTAATTATGCCTAAAATGAAGACCCACTCAGGTACTAAGAAGAGATTCAAAGTAACTGGCTCTGGGAAAATCAAAAAGTTTAGTGCTTTTACCTCTCACATGATGAGAAACAAAAGTAAAAAAGCAAAGTTACGTTTGAGACACGGTAGTATCCTTAAAAAAGGAGATGAGAACCGAATCAAAAAATTGCTTTGTATGAAATAGTGATTTCTGAAAATCACTAACTTTTTTTAACGACGGTGGAGCAAAGAAAAATGGATTTCCAATAAATATCCTGCTTCACAACTAAAAAATTTAAAATGCCTAGATCAGTAAATTCTGTAGCTTCAAGAGCCAGAAGAAAAAAGATTCTAAAATTAGCAAAAGGTTACTTTGGTGCAAGATCTAAAGTTTATACAGTAGCGAAAAATGCTGTAGAAAAAGGACTTGTATATGCGTACCGAGATCGTAAAAATAAAAAACGTGCTTTCCGTAGATTATGGATCGCTCGTATCAATGCAGCTGCAAGGTTACATGGAACGTCTTACTCTAGATTGATGCACGGATTGTCACAAAATAAAGTAGGATTGAATCGTAAAGTTTTAGCTGACTTAGCGATGAATCATGCTGACACTTTCAAAGTGGTAGTTGATTCTGCAAAAAAATAAAAAGCATTCATGCTAAATAAAAAGGGTTGTTCAATTAATTTTGAACAACCCTTTTTTGATTTTCACACAATAGGTGTTAGCCCTTAGGAATGCGAACTAAATAAATTCAAAATTTCCACTACTTCTTTTGTCCTTATTTTTCCCTTTAAAATCAATCATCCAGATAAACTCATGCTTTCAAAGCAAAAACTAAGAACAAAATAAGCAACCGAAAATTCTGAATCTATTTTATTCGCATTCCTTAAAGCGCTAACACCTCTATTCTTATAAAAAATTAACTTTCCCAGTTCCTAAATTATAGTAAGCTGGAACAATGCCTAATCCTCCTTTTTTCTCTGTCGCCTTTCTCAAAATAGCAGACCGATCGACCAAATCGTTACAAGTCATTTTTGCATTTTTCTTGACAACTGAGTTCACATCTTTCTTTCGAGAAGCTGCAATTGCTGGTGAAATATGTGCCAACAAATGATTCAAGTTATATCCATTATCTCCCCCTGCCACAGCTGCAGTTACCGCTCCACAACTTTCATGGCCTAATACTACAATTAAATTTACGTCAAGGTGGGCAACTGCATATTCGATACTTGCAATCGTACTTGTATTCGCCACATTTCCAGCAACTCGAATGACAAATATTTCCCCAAGACCTGAATCAAAAGTCAACTCAGGAACCACTCGGCTATCTGCGCAACTTAGGATGATCACATATGGACTTTGACCACCTGTCAAAGATTTTCTTCTTGAAGCGTCTTGTAATTCTCCATTTAATTTATCAGCAACAAAGTTTTTGTTTCCTACTTTTAGTTTCTCAAGTGCTTGTTCAGCTGAAAGATTTTTTACTTTACCCATAATGTCTCTGAAATTTTTAGTTTTTAAAAAAAATATAAAATAGACTCAAATATAAACGATTTTCCATTTGATAAGAAATAGAAACATCACCCCCAAATATAAAATCTATTTTTATTTTATCAAAACAATTGCTTGCTGAAATTGCTGGTAACTATTTCGCAAAGTTCGATATCTTACCATACAGTTATAAACACCTTGAGTGGCATCTTTTCCATTCGTATAATTCCTTCCATCCCAGCCTATTTTTGGATTATTGGTTTGAAAAATAACTTCGCCCCAACGATTAAAAATCAGCAGTTCAAAAAATTGAACATTTTCCATCATTCCTTTTCCCAAAAAAATATCATTCACGCCATCTCCATTTGGAGAAAATGCATTGGGTAAAAAATAAGTAGATACAGGGATCACATCAAGCATTAGTGTTAAACTATCCTCGCAATTATATTCATCAAAAATAGTGAGCGTAACTTGCTGATAACCAGTATCCTGAAATACAAAAACAGGATTTTGTTCATCAGAAAAAACCTGATGATTCGTACTCCATTCCCAAGCAATAACTTCTTGGGAAGATAAATCTTGAAAATGCACTTCGGGTTGCAAATTGGATATCATCTCTTCCAACCACTCGAAATTCGCTTGAGGTGTGGGAGTTACTTTTATCAAATCATAAAAAGTAGTATCTATTTGGCAACCAATGGGCGATGTAATCGCTACCGAAACATCATAAATACCTTCGGCTGGATAAATATACGCAGGGCTAATCTCAGTACTCATATTTCCATCTCCAAAATCCCACAAGACTTCATAAGTACTATCCACAGGGGAAGATAGATTTTCAAAAAAAACATCTAGAGGTAAACATCCTTCAAAAGCACTCGGGGCAATGATGATAATTGGAGGCGCAGGCAACCAAGCAAAATTTTTAACCAACGTATCTTGACAGCCATTTTCATCTGTGATAATCAGCATTGTCGTTTGAGTGCCAGGTTGTAAATATTGATGTTGGGGAAAGGGCAATTCGCTCCATGTACTATCTCCAAAATCCCACAACCAATCTTCGATCGAGATTCCTTGCCCGATTGATTGATCTATAAAGTCAACTGCACCACCTACGCAAGTATCATAATCTATCGCAAAGTCAGCTTGCAATGATTCACTCACATTGACTATAATATGGGCGGTATCTGCACATTCTTCGCCTGGGTTGAGCAGGAGTTGACCTGTGAATGTTCCGCTATGTGGAAATGTGATGGTCGGGTTCCATTCATAGAATGTGTCGATTTGATTATCAATGTCAAATGTCCAAAAAAGGGTATTGATGTAGTTGGTATCGGTACTTTGGTTTTGGAAGATGAGTTGAGTTTCTTCACAGAGATTAAAAACATAACTATCATCAATAAATTCATCAGAATCAGAAATATCGGCAAAAACATCAGGAGTACAATCTTCAACATTAAGGGTAATATCATGAATAGATCTACTTAACAATTGGCCATTATGATACTCTGAAATACAAAAAGTAACTGAAAACTGTCCTACACTATCAGTAATTCCTGACATTATTCCTGTGTTAGGATCAATGGAAAAAGGAGTATTCTGACCTAAGGGATATAAATAAGAATACTCAGGAACGTGAAATGGGATAAGTGGAAAAGGAGGTAGCGGAAAAGTATCTATACCTCCTAACTCTCTCCCTAATGGTTGACATAAGGTGTAAACTAATTGATGACCTTCATCATCAACCTCTGCCATTTGAAATTCAAATGGATACTCATTGCACAGTATTGATGGAGGAAACGATTGAATGCTTGGAGAACTATTTTGAAGTACTTGAGCGAGATGAGTTATTTCGGTAGAATACATACTAAGCCCTGGAATTACATTTGACAACCAAATACTACGGCAACAAAATTTTGAAACAAAAAGATAGCTATCATTACTTATTGGTAAATCAATAACAGTAGAATAAGTAAACTTTTTTAAACAGGTATAGGAAGGAATAGACCTACATTCAAATTCTGGATTAGGAACCGTAATTACAGAATCAAAAGACAATTCTAAAATTGAAAAAAAAGTATCCGCATTAATTAATCTAAACTCTAACGAATTAAAACCAGCATTTGAAAAATCACAGAGAATATAAGTGTTAAAATGCAACTTATATTTATTAGTACCTGATATATCTCCGTCTCCAAGGCATTCATAATATACATTACCACCTTCAGTCAAACTGAGAGATTTAGCATTAAATGAAATAAGGAAGAATAAAACGATAATAAGAAACCGTAAATGAGTAAAAATAAAAAACAAGGAGCCAAATTGAAGTTGACTCCTTAAAATGTTATGTTCTATATAGTTTGTCATTTTTTCGATTTTTTCCTTTCACGAACGGCATTCAATAGTAGTATTATAATTGGAATAATCTGGATGAATAAAAATAGTTTAAAACTATAATTAGATTTAAGAAAATTAGTTACCCAATTTCTTCCAAATCTAATGTGATTAATCTTTTCAAAAACACTTACTAAAACGATTATTAAAGGATAAAAAAGAGTATAAAATAAACAAAGATTGACTATAACTGACTCTAATTTATTTTTAGTTTTTTTTTCCTCTAATCCATAGTAAACAAAACCTACTATAAATAATACGAAGCACATTATTCCAGTATAGAGTGTCATTGGAAACATTACATCTACAGAATTAAAATCCCAATAGATGCTAAGTGCCAAAATAAAAGGAATAAACCACCAAACTATATATTTTTTTTTCATTTTATATAATTAAAGACCTAGTGCAGATTCAACATCTATCCAACCAAATCCGAGAGTTGGGTGTTTATTATCAACATTACTTGCATGGAGTAAAAGTTTCCCCTCTATTTCACCAGCGGATGAATTCACTCCATTATAAGCCCATATTAAAGCAGCAATTCCAGCCATTGTTGCAGTTGCTGCTGAAGATCCAGAAGTATAAACCGGGTCATTATTAGAACAATTAAGCCCGACAGCATTTCTATCAGGAAAATTCCTTCTTTGCATAACTACTGAAAAATCAACCTCAGGTCCAAAATGACAAATATCACAATGTATATCTGTATCATCTAATGGCGTTTGTAAGTTTATTTGTTCTTGCATTCCTGTAACAGCATAAGTAGAAGTAAGATTCGCAGGAAAAGCAACAGCTGTACCTCCCAAGTAAGTTGGAGATGTTCCAGCAGCACAAAAAAATAATTTTTCATCCTCATTATTAATCGTTTGAATGGCCATTTCAATATCATTATCCGTCAGCCCAAAGGCCATTCCAAGAGCTATACTAATTATTTGTATTCCATCATTTACTCTTGCTGCTTGAAGAGCACTACTTACAGCTATTTTTTCAGTAAACAAGTCAAGTATTGGATTATGAGCTACTCGCATGGAATATAAGTCAGCACCATAAGCAACACCTATTGCACTTCCATTATTTCCTCTTGGGGCGGTTGCTATTCCTGCCATTCTAGTACCATGCCCGCAATAATCATGAGTATGTGTTGGGTTAATGCTCAGCAACTCATCAATAACAATAGTCCCCTCCTCTATTTCCATTTGATTAATAACATTAGAAGATACAGTTGGTAAATAATTATGTCTAAAGTGAACTCTTTCATACGGCCAGGTATAACCAAATTCGTATGCATAAAGATTATCTTGATCATCTGACACACCAGTATCAAGGATTGCTATACCAACTCCTGATCCAGTTGATATATTCCAAGAATTATCATTAATATTATGTTGTGAAAAATTCCAAGATTTTTTAGCATCATTAGGAGTCACCTCTAGATAGTCTAACGGATTAACAGGTGATGCCCCACAATTGCAAGTTACACTCTCCAGATCATCCTCTTCATAAGGCAAGCCTTCGTTACTGCCATCCTCTCTCAAATTCACTTTTGAATAATTTGGTGCAAAAATAGTTGTTGTTTTAGGCTCAACATACATAACCTCATCCATAACTATTAACTTTTCAATCGTGGATAGAGAGAGACCTTGCACTACAAAACTAGGCAATGGGTCAAAATGATGAATAAGAACTTCACTCTTTTTCTTTCCTTCATTCTTTAAAAGTTCATTCATAACTTTATCTTCTACATTTTTCCATTCATCAGAATGTATATCAATTAAGTGAATAATCTCCATTAAATTGGTAATATTCTTTGGTTTATAACCAACGGAATAGATAGGATCAGTATGTACACCAACACTATAAATAAATTTAGCATCCTTCTCCGTCTTCCAATCCAAAGGCTTCTTTTGGTCAAAAAGCGCTCTAACTTCTGCTACACTATTATATATCATTGTTGATATCAGAGGTTTCAGTAGAATTACCTTTAATATCTACCGAATCTTTTTTACAACTAAATAAGGAAATAGTTAATATCATAAAAACAAATAGTGATTTCAAAAGCCATTTTGACTTCAAATAATTACAACTTTTCATAATTTAATAAATTTTGATTTAATAAAAAAATATCAAATCAAAGTTATATTCTACTCGTCTATTTGCAATGGGAGAAAAGAGGAGAAAACGGGGAAAAAAGGGAAAAATGTGGAATCCTTCATACTCTTCTTGGATCTCCAAAAGTCTCAAAAACCAGTAAAATAGTCTTAGGCATAATCAATCCTCTATCAAGAAATATTTCCATTTTTTTGCACCTTGAGATAAGTGTTTTCCGATGTATTCCATATAAATCAGCCAATTGGGTTTTCGACATTGCTTTTAGATCTTTCATAAGAGTTGTTGTTTATGTACTTTTTTTACTAATCTTCAATTACTATTTTTGTTCTAAACTCTCCGTCATCTAGACGACCATAATATTCACCATTATTTTCATCCTGATAATAATATAAATCACATTCTATTTCAAACGTAATATAGTAAGTTGATATATTCCCGTCTCTTTCAAGTGTAACCTCTTTTAAGTTAAAAATTAAATCATTTTGTGCCCCTCCACTTGGGCTTAAATACTTACCAATAGCTGGCACATAAGATTCATTTTTATTTTTGTAATAGTCATAGCCAGGTAAAAGAACACAAGACCAAGATATATCAAAATGCCACCCATTAAATTTATCTGTATTTGAATTAATTAATAGTAAATCTCCTTCCTGAACATATTTGTCCAAATAATATGTAGGAGGTGGAATAATAGAATCAAAGGGAGTCGATGGGGTATAAATTTGAACTCCTGGTTGAAAATCCTTTGTAATTCCAATATAATTATCAAATATAGGTGGGTCTATTGAAAAACTATATTTTGTACTATTTAATGGGGTATTAGGATTAAGTACAGGATCAGAAGTAGAGGTTGTAGCCTCTGTCCCAATTCCATTTTGATACCAATAGTCATTTTCAGGGTAAGAGATACAGAAACTTTTACAATTAATTTTTCCTTTAAAATATACATCTCCCATAGGTATTTCATTACAGGAAAAAATCATGTTTTCTGCACAATAAATTTCTGTCTGTTCTCGAATATCAGGCTCTTCTTCTTTACATGAAAATACCATAACAAAAATCGAAAATAACAAAAGCAAGAATCGAAGATTTTTCATAAGCTATAATTTATATTGAGGTTGTTTATCATCTTATTCCAAGATAATAAACAACCTCTAAAATTCAATATAATATGAACTGAATTCTGGTAAAAACAAGGTTCTTCCATTTAAGGAATTGGTCCATCTCCCGTTACATTTATTGTAAATAATTCATCGTTTCCCGAGCAATTATTAGTAACCTGTGCTTGAACCCAACCATTAGTTAACCCTGCATTCCATGTTATTTGTACAGAGTTATTTGTACTGTTACTAACAACACCTCCATTTACAAACCATTCTGTCGTATAATTAGAATTTGCAAAAGTTCCAAATACATGATAATAGTATGTATCTGTTGGATAAATTTGATCTGGGCCATTAAAACTAACTCCATATACATCATTTACTATCTCATCTAAATTCCTGAAAAAATTATTAGAGGTTTTCGTTGAGCCATCTGAACAAGTCGATGTTATTCTTGTTCTAACATCCCCTGCG
>Ga0115005_10001347_pt1 | contig 19441 bp, 11 predicted proteins | sample ArcOceMetagenome_FD_87163 | JGI IMG/M metagenome (GOLD analysis project Ga0115005, IMG submission 87163) | Marine eukaryotic phytoplankton communities from Arctic Ocean - Arctic Ocean - Greenland ARC118M Metagenome | ecosystem: Environmental > Aquatic > Marine > Oceanic | place: Arctic Ocean... | reverse complement strand
TAGTGTCCTTCATATACTTTCAGAAAGGGCTGAGTGGAACCAACTAGCTCAATACCTCCGTACCGTTGACAAGTCAGCTGATGATTCGATGAGCAAACAGCTTACTACTTGCGAGGGACCAAATGCATGGACACCACTAATGCTAAGTTGTGCGAGAGCACCCCCTGATATCATACAGTTACTACTCGAAAGATGCCCTGAGAGTGTAAAAATCGCGGATAGAAGTGGAACCTATCCACTGCACTTTGTGTGCTCGTGGAAAGTGGGTGAAGATGAACACGACAACTTTGAATTGACAAAAATATTAGAACATTTATTGGAGTATGGACCTCAGGTGTTGAATATGCAAAATCAGTGGGGGCAAACACCTTTGCACTGTGCATTTGATACGGACGAAATGCCAAGTGTAGAAACAATAAGAGTACTATTAGGGTTGCAACCTGGTTCGGAGGAAAATTCATTGTTAGGTATTGAAGATGATGAAAATGAATTCGAAGGGAGTAAAGCGATAGTACGAAAGTTTGCTCTGAAAGCGTTGGCGACACAGGATGCAAATTCATATCTACCACTTCATCTCGCGGCTAAAAAGGGTGCACCAGAAGAAATATTACAGCTACTTGTCTCGGCCTCACCAATAGCAGCAATAACATCCACTACAGGGGGCGATTTGCCAATTCATTTGAGCCAGTACTATGCAGAAGATACTGCAAGGGGGGATATCGATAGACGTGTGACGAGGCAAGGTAGTTTGCATGGGCGCAGTGAAATTTTCCGACTGAAGAAGAGCAAGGCTTTTGAAATAGTATCTCTTGGTCAGGTCGAGAGTCTCTTGGAACCTTTGTGTCCAGACGTAAGATTACCTGTTCACAGTAACAACGCCGTTGCCGATGAAAGCACGCTTGAAAGAAGCTCGACAGTGAGTAGCTTTATAGATCCCAGTGCTGCAATAAATCTGGCAGTGAGACTTCCTGGTTCTAGAAATGTATCTCTTCCCATCCACATCGCTGCCGAGCATGGAGCTTCAATTCATATTTTACAATCCTTTTGTGACCAAAATCCTGAAGGGCTGGCAACTCCCCAATGCATCTCAAAGTCGGTCCTTGCGTCTTCAACTAGTAGCGTGAGCGCGGGAGATGAAAAAATCACGTTACCTGAATTATTCCCCATCGAGTCATTTGAAAAAGGCAGAGCTGCGATAGAAGCAAGCAAGGCTGCCCATGATGTGATGTGCTACGAAGACGATTCTGGAGGACAATCAATAGATAGTGCACGACTTGAGAAATCGAAAGAAATCCTCAAGAACTTTGAAGAAAGAAGTGATTTACTTTTTGCATTTTATCCTGATGCTGTACCATCTGTCTTTGTCGAGTCGAGTCAGAATGTCACTGCCGAGCAACAGAAAATACCTTTCCGCAAATATCCCAAACGTTTTCGGCGTTTGGAAAATTTGATTAGAACAGAAGCCACTGATTCTTCAACAACCCAGTTCAGTGTAGTCGCAAGACGCGTTTGGCTGTGGCTCTACCGTGGTATTAACGATTTCGATGATGAAGGAGCCTCTGTACAGTTTCAAGGAAGTGTCGGACGAATTGTTACGGGTCTATCCAAGGAAGCACTATTGAAACTGAGTTTCACATCGCACATTACAAATGATTTGGGTATTGCACTCGAATCAGGGTCTGATGCTCTTAGAAATGTGCCTTGTATGATCCAAGGGGAAAGTATTATTCAATATGCAGAAGCGAGAGATGCAAGCATGACAATGAATGCTATGCTCTTTGTGAATGAAAAGGAAGACAAGAATTTTGTTCATACCATTTGTGAGTTTCTCGAAGCAAATGATGCTTTGGTTTATAGCACCGTGTGTAGAAGCACCATGCAAACTGGTGTCAGATTACTCCCCGAAACAAAGTTGAAGGAGACAGGGCGAAATTGGAATCTTCCTCAAAAAGAAGAACTAAGTGGCCCTGGTCAAAGTGAGTTTTGGCAGCACTTAGACTCCAAGTTAATGTTGTTGGACAGCACACATACGGTATTTGTGACATATTACTTAGAAGCGAGTGGAGGTGCACCTACCAGTACGGGTAGTGTAGAGACCTTGCATGCGCCCTTCTCGGGTGGGCTTCTGGTGACTAGTGAAGACGCTGGAACGTCATCGGATTGTATAATCGAGGCGCAATCGCAAAACAAAATATTGCATTCGTACCTATCAACTGCTTCTGGTTGTGAAGTTCAAATTTCTTTCAAGGTAAACCCAGGAAGGTCTTACAGCCTTCGAGTCTTTGGACCGGAGTCGGGAGGCCGAGTGTCAGTATCTAACGCCAGAATGCGGCAGGTAAGATTCGACCATCATCTATATTACATGTCCAAATGATGAATCCCTAACAGCTCCTCCGAATCTTATCAGGTTATTCACTGCTTGGATCGTTATAAAAGAACCCCTCTGCAAGTGCTGCTCTTGAACAAAGCAGAATACTCGCATTCTCCTCTCGCTGAACAAATAGGAAATCTTGTTGAAGAGAGATACGGATTTGATGATATTTCCAGCAGCTTATTACTGCATTTTGCTCTTAAAAGTCGAGTGTCTACAGATGTACTCGAGGCACTCATCGCATCGAATCCATCTCTTCTCCTTGAAACTGATTCCAAAGGAAGAATCCCGTTACATTCATTATTTCTTCTTTCAGAGGAAGAATTTCCCAGCTTGGGCATCGTTCAGCTCTTGCTTCGAACTCCTGGTGAGAATTCTACGAGGTTAAAGGATCGAGACTATAAAGTTCCTCTTCATCTCGCAGCTGAGATAGTTGCATCTGATGCTATTCTAGAGCTTCTGGTGGATGCATACCCTGATGGGTGCTATCGACAGACAAGAAGTTGCGATATACCACTTCATCTTTTAGTAAGAAGTGGCAAGGCGACTAGGTCGTCTATTGAATTGCTTCTTCGACCTATTATGGACTCGGAAACTATTTGCAGCTTAGGAGGAAGCGAAGGTATCAATCTCCCTCTTCACATTGCGTCAGAATATAGTTGTTCGTACGAGGTACTTGAGAGACTCTTATTAGCTTTTGGAACCGCTGCCTCAATTCCTATGCGAAGAGATGGCAGCGAGGATGAATTATACGCTCTGGATATATTTGAGAGTAACCGCGTTGCCAAATGCTTTACCTCACAAGACAGATCACCGAGCAGGTGGTCAATTGGGATTGAAAGCAACAGGACTCTAGGAGCGGAGTCAATGGAAAATCTTACCGAAAATGCTGCATACGATGATATGGAGGAAGCCGATTTTAATTTACGGTCAGACCTCATTTTTGTTCACTACCCTGTTACACCGATACCTCATCGCAAAGACAAGAATCGCATCCGGCGACTAAGAAATCTCATAACGCAAGAGGCTCTAGAGTGCAGCGAGAGAATAAATGTTGACAATGGAGCTCAGATGTCGACAATGGCGCAGTTGGCGTGGTGCTTTCTCTGCACATTTGAGGACAGAGAATTTTCTGATGATAATTATGCTCATGATGTAGAAATCATTATCAAAAGCTTACCTATACCAGCTGTGAAGCTATTGGCAACGATCACGAACCCGTTCTCTTCTCCTCCGCACCTGCTTCTATCTGACTGTGCAACTGTAAAATGCAAAGACCTCATAAACAGTAGAGTGCTCTTCGTGGGAAGATATGTGTTTGATGAAGATTCCTTTGTTATCCATAAGTCTGATGATAGTTTTGTTGTGCGAGCTCAAGATCATGGTGCAATCAACGCTTACGAGAAAACATTGTCGACCTTTAAGAAGGAGAGATTGTCAGATATAGATGACCTGGATTCTGTGGATAATGGAAGCATTGTGCACACGCTCTCGAATGGTGAAGATGCCATGACCCACTTTCATGAATTTGCTTCAAAGCTAGGCCTTGACGGAGATATTGCTGTACAAGAATTATGTGGTCGAACTGCAGATCTACAAGGTGGTACCGAGGAAAACAATCCTCATAATTCGGAATTGACTCTGGAAGCCTTCAATGACTTTTGCAGCAGTCATGGTGTCAACCACCATGGGAGTCGAAGTGTTGTCATCAAATTCATGAAGCACCGGACGCAGTTTCTGAGAGAAAAGGTGACACGGGCGAGGCTCAATATATCACAGTCGGCGTGCTTTGTGCTACCTGTCATAGAAGATTACGACGTTGATAGAGCTGAAAATGTCGATATCGAAAGCGCAGATGAAACAACGACCAGAAGCGGTTGGTTGTCAGACAGCAAAGACAACATTTTTGCTCTCGATCTTCAAGAAATGAATTCATTGGGGCACGACTTTTCGTCCTTCAATTATGCTCTTGTATTCCCTCAGGGTGAGAGGGACTTGCATGATTTCTTAGTGCACGAAGATCTAGGGGTTTGGAAAATTAGAGAACTTGCCCAAAAGATTGGCTTTGCTCTTCGAGAATTGCACGAGAGATGTAAGTATGGTGCTGAGGTGTGTTTCTGTATTTCTATTTTCATCTCACAATATTTACCAAATTAAATCCGCAGGTGTCGTGCATGGGAACTTGAGTCTATCAAATATTGTTAAAGTTGGCTCTGATGTCGCACTGATCGACCTTGATAGTGCCACTTTGATCGGGAAAAGAGAAATTGCTTCCATCCTAAGCAACAAGGTTGCTGGAATATCGCAGAAATTTTCCTCTGCTGTCTTACCCCCGGAGCTCATAGAAAAGATTAATTTGTCACGGAACCCAGACGCTTTGAAAAGATATCTGAAGTGTTGGGCACATATCCGTGATGATGCTTTTGATATGAAGTCTTTGAATAGTAATGACATAAACGCTATCTCGAACATTACCAAGGTTCTCAGCGCCCAGCTCCGTGCAATGTCATCAAGGGCTGAAAACTTGCAAGTAATCCAATTATCTCTCAATCCCAACATGGTAAATCCATTAGAATCCTGGAGAGAGATCATATCGGGAGCTCTTGGCGGTAAATCTGTCGATGCCTTACCATTGTCGCTTTCCCAGTGCACATCGTTACAGGAATTCGGTGGTGCTTGGGCACGGATAAGATCACATACGATTCTTTGGGAGCGAATCAGACCTCGAACGCGCTCTGACGGAAAGTACGCTTACGTGGTGAAATTTCACGATGACTTGAAACGGCATGTAAGCGAGGATAATCAATTGCCCTACACTGCAGTAACGTCTTCAGAAAAGATCGATATATGGAGCTTTGGACTTATTATATTCACCTTGTGCAGTCGAGGACCGCTGTTCCACCAAACTGTAGATGGAGACTTGAGTGATGATTCCTCGTATAAACATCTCCACGATTGGAATTCATCCGCGGCAGAACATGTCATCAAAGCTTCTATCACTAATCCGCTTGCCCAAGATTTGTTGTTAAAGATGTTAACTAGAGAGGAGGACCGGATGTCATCTATCCATGAGGTGCTTGAACATCCATTCTTCAGTAATACGACTTCCTTTGCCGTTCTTGAAAACCTGCCCATTCTAAATCGGGAAATAGAAATCCCTTCTGAAGATGGAGGAAGTTTTTCAGATGTCCAGTCGTCCCCCTCAGACGAGACAAACCCCCAAGATCCAATGTCACATGGAATAGCATTGACGTACCATCGTCGCTTTTGTGCATTGTCTATGGAGAAATTGTGTAAAGTTATATTTGCGCGTCTAGATAATATCAAGGTCCCTACGAGTTTCATCGTACTGCCATACAGACTCTCCTGGAATGAAAGGACCGACACGTTTGAGGCGCCAGCAGATGTGAAGAATCTTTTGCTGGCGGAAAATATTGGAAAGCATTTGTTGAGGATCAATCTGTTCTCCGCCAAGCTTTACTTTTGGTTGCGTGTGAAGGAAAATCTTGCTGAAACCAGCGGCAAAGAGTTCAAAGCCAAAATAATCAAGTGGATTCGTCGCGCAAGAACTGAGGGATCTGTATCTATAGCGAAGGAGTTTGTGACAGCCATTAAATGTGATCCAGCATATGAACCCATTTGCGTTGAAATGTTTGATGAAGAGACGAGTATTTCTCATGCTCGGTTGTTCATTCGAGACCCTGTAACAGCTGCTGCTTTATTACTAAATGAAAGCACGACTGCTCTAATGAAATGTTTCAAAGAACAGTTCATGTACCTAATTGACGAACACAGGGGGTCGCCCTCTATACCAACCGACTCTCTGACGACGACTTTCGCAACGGATGGCACCTATCCTATCAAACTAATTGAAGATGATGACGAGCTTCGAAACATTCTCCTTCCTTTCGTCAATATTGCTGTTATGGTCGCTACAGCTAATGACGGCCTTTGTGGTCTAGCTCGGTTACTTGGCATAGACGCTGTAGAGATTCCTGACTCTTGGAAAGAGTGTACGCTCGGATTAGTCCACAAGCAGAAGCCATTTGGTAGGTCCAGTATTGTTGAATTCGCCACTCTTCAAGGCATTATTCGAAAAGAATGTGGACGAAATGCTGGGAATCCTACATCTTTCACTTTATTGCAACCTTCAAGTCAAGATACCTCAGGCAGCAACTCTGAGCTCGGGTCATTGGAATCGTTTTACCAACGGCATGACCCCTTGGGTTTCTACGCGGCACTTCATGGCATTCCGGAGGCTACAGATGGAAGCCTTGTATTCTGGACACAGGATAACGACCCCGCCACGATCAGGTCTCAACAAGAGTTTTCAGAGTCTATAAAACGGCTGGAAGAATTGCAAGATGAAATATCTGAAAGGAGAAAGCTGGAAGAAGAGGTCATGAAATTGAACAGGAGGCTGAATGAAATTAAGAAAGAGACCGAAGAAAAGATGAGGCAAAAGAAAGATAAGAAGGTGCGCATTATTTCTCCTCAGAAGTCGCCCACCATATTGGAAGAGACCGCTGCGAAATCTGCAGTAATCCGGTCTACTTCTGTGCTTCCTCAACTAGCACTATCGAGTTGTGCGTCTTCGGACTCACCTTCTCGTTTGCGTTCGAGTCCTATTTACTCAGCTTTTGCAGGAAAGGGCAACACGTCACTCAATAAGTCTGGGCAAAACAGCGCTCGGGTGCAGAACAGTTTTGTCGTTTGATGAAATGATTATCTTATTTGTAAAAATATTAATACAATATTTCATAATTACCACCACTTTCAAGTTGTACTATTATTACTGTTCTCTGAGCTTTTTAACATTTCAAGGAATATCTTTTCAAAGGCCGGGGAGCTTCTGCTTCTTCGTGAAATCAATCAATGCTTACATTAGGGAACAGGGGCTTATATTACAAACAAAGTGTTCATGTCTCCTAATATAAACCTCTTTTGATTACGTTGTATGTGCACCACAAGAATTTTCTGCGTTTTGACCTCGTATAGTCGAAAAACGTATTATCTGCATGGGAGAGAGCTATATTATGACTCCGACGATGTTTATGTACCTGCAATAAATATACGGCAGATATGCAAACACAATCGTTCGAGTATGGTTTCCTTGTTTTGTGGAATCTTGCTGGTCTCTTTTTACCTGTTGTTCTCAAGTGATTTATCAGCACTTATTTGCTGTCTCGATCTTGTCTCGAAGGAAGGTGTGAGATACTATCGTCGCGTACCTTGTAGATTTTCTAAGCCCTCCTCTGTTCAATTATAATTATTTGACAATGTCTACTCCAGATATGCCGTTGTTTTCGTCCGTTTGATGAAGTCTCATGCAATCATCTTCAATCTTCTTGCATCTTATATCATGCTAATACCCACTCTTTTTATAGATTTCTTGCCCATCTTTCGCCTGGCCTCCTCCTGCTTTATTTCCTTACTATAATACCTGTGTACAATAATTCAAGCGCACAATATTTTCTTGGATGAAGGAATGAAATCACCCTCGGTGCTATCATTCTGTACAGTACTTGTCGCATTTTTCTCGTGAAATGGATTAGTTGAGGCGCACCGGTACCTGCACTAATCGACCGTCCTTTATATGTTCAGCTGATATGGGCATGCTATTCAGAATTAAAAAATCGTTTGGCTACCTGTACCAGTCTCTTCGTTGGAGTTAGTTTGGATTTAATTAATTAAAACCCTTTGCGAATTCTATTTCTGCGAATGAATAGGAACAACCATCGTCAACAGCCGAAGTCATTTCAAGCAAATGATAGTAAAGACAAAAGTCGACCGCTTGGGATTGGAGTTGCTGAGATATGAACGACATGCGCTCGGCTCGCTCTATTAGTCAGCTCTAGAATTCCACTACTAATCATACTATTCACTCATTAATTAGAATTAGCAAACTATGTGCTGACCAATCAACTAACTTTAATAAACGCGCTCAAAAATCAATGGGAGGTACCAGTACTACCTCCGACTTAAAATCGACAGCTAACTGTATTATAACAAAGTATTTACTGAGGTACTCCAAGATTAATAGCTTTCCCACCATATTCACTTACTCCAAGTCTTGTTCCATTCTAAATTCCATTTTACAAATGAAGTTCTACTACGTTCAAAGTTTGCTGACCGCAACAATGACTCATCTTCTTTTTGCTATTTTCTGCCATAATCTGTTACAGCTTGTAATAGTATCTATCAAGAACTCACATCACCACAACGAATCGAATGTGGGTCTTTATGCAGGTGTCATTATGTAATGAGCACGCCTTTCATGCATCATTTTCTTCCAACCAATATCTTGCCCCACGGTTTGGATTTGGACTGCTGCGATACCATTCTGCAAAGATCGCATCGACAGTTAAATCCCCTGTCTGATTTTAGGGAGTTCGTACAAATGCCTTTGAGGCCGCTGAGAGTTACACCCCAAAGATAACTGGCAAAATCACGGCATGCATACAAACTTGTTTGGGAAGTAGCTTTTTACTGAAAGAACGCACCAGCAAACTGGCGTGAAACTATTGAGGCAACTAATGCAGCGAGACAACGAGCAACCGCACATTACAAATATGTACCAATCAATCAACTTCAAAATCGATCATCTGAAGTGCGTGTTGGTGCAAATAGTGCAATGCGACGAGTCACAACAGGCAGCCACAAAAGTTTATATGGGTGGCTACAGGACACCTCGCTGTCGAAGAAGTGCCAAATCTAAATGAAAAATGACGATGGCAAATTAATTTCAGGGCGAGAATTGGATGCTTTCACTTCACGATTCTCCGTAGCATCAAACTGATCCATTATTAAGAATGAAGCGAGAGCAAGGTGAAATTCAGCAGCAGCAAAAAGAACACCTTCTACTACTGCGAGATAAATGTCCAACTCTTACGTGTAACATTTTTATCCGTACGCGTTGTTGGTCTACCGGTATTGTACAAAAGTAAGTACGGTATAAAAGATATCAACAGTATGCATAGTTTATTCCGCGTTGGGCGGTGGGTAGTGGTTACTGTAGTCGTTATTTGATTACAAATTCGCCGTTTTTCTTTCCCCCCCCGCCCTAGTTTGAAATGTGTTTTGAAATTTCGAGTTCTTGACTAAAATCAGTCTAAAATCCTTGCCACGGAACCTATTCCACAATAGCCTTCAAAACGATAAATCTGTACATTCCCAACAAAAGAATTTTGAATGACTATTCTGGTGTCCTCACCAACCTATTTTAAAACAGATTTATGTGAATCACATGTCGCGGGTGAAAAATGTCGTTTTTTCTTCTTTCTGCCGTTGCAACCAGCGTGAACGTTCGAATGTAACAACTTTCCCTATCCTCAAAAAAATCTAAAATAACAACTCACGCGATACAATACTACACTGGCTTTGACCATATCCTCGCACATCATGAAATTTTTCAGTTTTGCTGTCCTTGCTGCCATACAATTGAGTTCAACTGCAGTCTCTGCAAACAGTGCCAATAGGAAGTCTCTACAGGTTTCGCAACAAGTCAACAGAGACCTTGCCCTTTGTGGTTACTGGAGTAAAGAAGGAAGCACATTGAAAGGATCTGACAGTCTTGATTTTTTTGGTAGCGCTGTTGCTGCCTCAAGAGATGGAACTACAATTGCTGTCTCCGCACCAAACACTGAAAACGAAGGATACGTCAAAGTCTTCTTTTACGACCCTCTGACGAAAATTAGGAAAATGCTTGGAAATAAAATCATGCCAAAAAATAGATGGGGGGAATCTATTGGCGGGGCTTCACTGTCCCTGTCCGATAATGGAAAAGTCCTCGCTATTGCAAATGTAGAAAACAAGAATCCAAGTGGAGTCGAGGCCATGAGCGGAGGAGTAAGCGTCTATGCCTTGAACGAAAGCACAGACGTTTGGGAACAGGTAGGCCAACTAGAACCAATCTATGGAGGCGCTTTCCAAACTACGGCTTCAGTCTCAATAGCAGGTGACGGATTAAGTTATGTGTTCTCATCTTCTGGTTCTGCAGTTGGAGTTCATGGAAAGTCCCGCGTTTACCATTTCGACAAAATTGAAAACGAATGGAAACCCAAAGGATCAATGATGAACGAGAAAACCGTTGACACATTCGTGTCTGACGAAACCTCTGTTTCAATGTCTAGGGACGGAAATACGATTGCGATCGGATCCAGTAGAAATAGTAAAGAGGCTACAAATGCTGGTGAAAGGCATCATGGCCGTGTGCGAGTATTTTCTTTTGTAGGAGGACAATGGGTGCAACTTGGTTCTGATATCTATGGCACTCAAGGTTTTTCCTATTTTGGCAAGAGCATCTCCTTGGATGAGGATGGTCTGATTCTTGCTGTGGGTGCTGAAGGAACTAACTTTAATATGGGAGAAGTCAAAGTATTTAAGTACGATTCAGAGGAATGGGTCCAAGTTGGCAGTGGTATTCCTGGTCCTTCAAAACATTCATATTTTGGCTCATCTATTGCGCTATCATCTTCGGAAGATGGACTTCTTGTGGCGGCAGGTGCATATGGAGCTGGGCTATCAGGCAGCGCAAGCATATTCCAATTCAAGGAAGGCCCTGGTGACTGGCAGGAACTAGGGGAATCGATCAATGGCGTAGGCGGAAGTGGCTTTTTAGGAGCTTCAATTGCGATGTCCGAAAGTGGAAAAACTGTGGTGGTCGGGTCTCCCTTGAGCGATTACAATGGAGCTACTTCAGGCTCTGCCTACGTCTATGAATTGTCAGAGGTTACCTGTTCTCCAACTGTGGCACCCACGAGTCAGCCCACAGTAACCGCAAGTGCGGAGCCTTCGACTTCTCCATCTTCTCAGCCCAGCTCTCTTCCCACAAAAACACACTCGGCGCCCCCCTCAGCTTCTGCAATGCCCAGTTCTTCTTTAACACCAACGTCATCGCCTTCATTAACAAGCCCCCCGACTGGTGTCCCTTCTCTAGAGCCGTCGAAAAACCCAAGCGGAGTGCCAACAACCGCCCCGACTGGTGTCCCTTCCCTAGAGCCGTCGCAAAACCCAAGCGAAGGGCCAACAGCCGCCCCGACAAGTGGCTTTTCTCTAGAGCCGTCGCAAAACCCAAGCGAAGGACCCACCCAGAGTATGCAACCTACATCATCACCATCAGCATCTATCGCTCCAAGTTCTCTCCCCTCATCTTTCCGATCAGATGCACCAACCCTACTACACAGCGGGAAACCGTCAGATACGCCAAGTATGCTTCCCTCCGTAAAACCGTCAGATACGCCAAGTTTGCTTCCCTCCGTAGGACCTTCCAGTTTACCATCCATAGTTCCTACGGCCAACCCCTCTGTCTCTCCCAGCACCATCCCAAGCAAAGCGCATTCGGCCCATCCAAGTGCTGAACCTAGTCTCAGACCCACTAAAGTTATTTCTGGCAGTCCGTCATCAACGCCGACTGCGAAACCCTCAGTTTCTCCAACTACGTCGCCTTCTGCCAAGCCCACAACGTCGCCCACTAGAGTAATTTCCCATAGTCCCTCTTCAACCCCAACCGCAAGCCCTTCAGCTTCACCAACTGAGACGCATTCTGCCCATCCTACAGAATCGCCTACTACAGCCCCAACGAAAAGCTTTGCTCCAACATCAACAAATATTGCAGGAGTAAATTCTGGCGAAATGTCCCAATCAGTACACATGTCTGGAAGCACCAACACCAAAGCTACGTCTGCATTTCTCATAAGCGTGTTAGCAGCCGTTTACTTCTCACTCGCATAGATACAGATTGAAGATGTACGGATCAAAGAAAACAATTCTTCATGTTCATGTCTCGCAATAGCTATTTTTAGTGCTATAGTTTTTAAAATAACATATGACAGAAGATATTTAAGAACAATACCTTTCTTAAGCTGCAATGCCCTGGGACATGTATTGAAAAAAATCATATTGTTTTGTTCCTGTCGCATTACACGCTTGCCGTATCAATTCCATTGCATGACCGACAGTTTCCTCCTTGCTCAGATTAGGACAAAACCGTTCTCTCATCTTTGCTGTAATTTCCTTCGAATCTTTGCCTTCAAAACACTTGAATGTGCTTCCTTCGCAAGTAATTCCTACAATCGTTTCAAAGGTATCGCAATGAGCTTGAAGCGCAAGGAACCCACAGCAGAAAAGGGTTACAAACTCGGAAAAAAGAACAGAACCAAGGCCGTCCATAACATCTATCATTTCTTCCGTCAGTTTGAAAGGGACCGACTGTTCTAGGCTGAAGGTACCACCAGGTGCGATCCCAAAAATGAAACCGAAGTCAATATGGATGACATGGCCAGCAGTGTCGAGAAGCAAATTCCCATTATGTCTATCTTTGAATACAAACAAGTATGACAATAAAGAGTACGCCGCGAGGCTTGTGACAAAGTTTTTCTTCGCTGTCTTCAAAGCCTCAATTGGATCTGCAGCGTACTCTGCCATTTTTTTAAAATGTCCGAGTAGACCCCCTACCTCAAATCCTGGCCTCTTTTTTAGAGAATCAAATGACATCGAATTCCGGACCATTTCGATGATTCCCGTCGTTCTACCCGTTGCTATTATACGGTAAGGATAGGTCCATAGTTCGAGCCCCGAGATTTCAAAGGCTTCGGCACAAAGCTCAATAAGTTGCATGGCAAAGGCCTCCTGTCGCAGGTCATCGTTGGATTTTATAATCACACCAGTAAGATCCCAACCGCACTGTGCTCCGAACACGCTAGAAGATTGAATTCTTGCTTTCTTCTCTGCCCATCGCTCTCCGAATGCAAACCTCCCCCAAAACGCAGAATCCTCTTTCAACTTCGACTCGTTTTCAGCTCCCGGAAGTGCAAGTCGCGTGTATTGTAAATCCTTTTGAATGAGATCAAGCAGCTCCGCGTTGCTCACTAGTCCTTGTTTCCATAGTTCTAATGCCGATAATACCGCGTTAGATACAGTGCCGCAGCCGGTAAGGCGAGGGTCAATTTCACCAGCATCAGTTTCCTCAACATCGTCCTTCACCTTTTGGCCCTCATTATTGCCTTCATCAGTACTGTAGGGGAGATTTAAAGCCTTCACTGCATTCTCAGGAGAGATTTTACCAAGAGCAACACTATTCTGGACCAGGAGCAAGCGAATGGCCTCTACGCATTCATCTTCTTCAGAAGATATTATCATTTCTTCTGCAGTCCCATTTAGTTTCGAATCCCATAAACTTCCATTAGCCTTCCAACCGTCATCATTAAAATTGTCGTCTAAGACATGGTCTTCATTTTCACCAAGCTTTGCGTTCATTAAGAGCTGTGCACGCTTTCGATCCATAGCTTGTATAGCTCGGCGAGCTGCAGGAGCAACGCCTCGAGCAATAAGGTTGGTACTGCGTTGACCCTTCGTGAAGATTGCAGTCAACACCTGTCTGCGTCCTTCTCCATGAGCCGCTAGATTATCCAGGGATAAGGTACGTTGCGCAAAACTTCCGGTTGAAGACCTTAAGCACCCAAATGCAGATACTTTGCGTACCAAAGGCATATCATCTATCGCAAAGTCGCGAGATGACTTCCTCTCATCATCAATCAATTCACCTATCGCGCTGTTTCCACGATTGTCCTTGTCCACAATATTCTCTTCAACAATAGCTGATACACGGGTCTCATCGTTGCAACCACTTTCGTGCACCTCTGGTGCATGAATATCACTATTCGCGTCGATTTCAGGTATAGCATGATCTTTTTCAGGTTCACGATTCAATGATTCTACGCTTTCCACTTGCAACAGCTGAGAATCGCACGTTTTGAAGCTATGGCTTGAAGCACCTTCTAAGTCAGGAATAGAAATTTTCAGTTTCTCTTTTAATGCATCAGCAACTAAGTTCTCTACTTCAGCAGCATCACTACGTGCGCTCACGGGGGTCTTTAACACTTGTTTCAAGTGGGAAACTGTAGAATGCAATCTGTTAGCTCCAACGATTTTTGTTTGTTTGCATTCTGCTCCTATCAAAACTTACTTTTCGGAGTTGACGGTATATCGTTACCACAAGAGCTTGTATAGTCAATAAGAAGATCGTTCTTTTTATCTTCTCGGCATCTTTCTTCTTCACTATACCCTACACCTCCCATATCAATCATGTCATCATCTGCGACATCATATCGTGAGTTTTTAGTGAGTGGCGCCGTACTTTCTTTGCCGTCTAAACTATTTTCATCGCGGCTGATTTCCATCAATAAAAGAATTGGTGTTCTTTCTTTGCTCCTGAAAACGTGTCCCTCAGTCTTTGGTATTTTCAATACATTCACAAAACCACTGTCCCTACCACAAATGTGATTTAATGGATCCCCACCAAGACGCCCGCTAGCGTTGAAGATCTCAAGCTCATTTTCAAGAGCCGAAGTACGTTCTTCAACTTCCATGAATCGGAGCTTTTCAGCAATGTCGCCCAGGCGTCGGCAAAACATGAGCTGCGTAGAAAAATATTCTGCTCTGTTGGCAATCATGAACTTTTTTCTAGCAGCATCAGTAGCATTCTCGGCTGTCATATCTTCGTCAGTAAACTGATGTTCTTCATTTTTGGCTGCCTCAATATTCAACTTTCCTAATCTTACACTTCGACTCAAATGATGGCTGCCAAATCTCCTGTGCATTTGCAGAATCCCCATAGCATTTTTTATCAATGTCGATTGATGATCACTGGGAGAATACATCCCTCTCATGCTGACGGTTCCGCCACCCCATCCACCGTCAAGATCAAAAATTAAACTCTCAAGCTCACAAAGAAATCTCATGAGAGCAAACCTACGTCGATGACACGAAGGGGGTGCCAAGCTCGAGCTAACGCTCTCCTCTAAATCAGCCACACAACTCCAAACAATTTCAAGTCCTAAGTGAATACTATGCTTCGAACAAACAGTAAGCAAAAAGTCCTCCACAAGCTCAATTCTTGCCAACGATTCCGAATCTGTTGCTGGAAGCATTTGCAAGTGAATTTGACAAATTTGTGGCCAAAAGAATGCAATTGAAGACACTTCACCCTGTTCGCACAGATCAAGGAAGAACTCCAAAATACACGATAGCATTTCTGTGCTCTTTGAAGATGCAACCCCTCCGTTTCCACCTGATTTCGGTAACGCATTTTCGTAAAGCATTTCTATAGCAGCTCGCATATCGCCTGCCACAAGAAGAGCTTCCTTTTTCATTTGAATTGTTTCAGTCTGCATGGTGGAAGATGCTATCGCCTCAAGTGCATACTCACTCAAAAGTTCCAAAAATTCTGCAGCACCAATAGCGCCATTCTCAAGTTTAGTAGAGATATGATCAAGGGCGCTTGAGCGTCGACGACACGCAGCAAAACTTGGCCCATTAATCATGTTCATCACCCCGGTGATCATGACCGGCGTCATTACAACATTATCCAAAGCTTCTGAGGAGTCCGATGATTCAATTCCTGGTTCATTCTCACTTTCACGAGTAACTTTGTCAACAGTTCGAACTGCTAAATCCCTCCCTTTCATGAGAGCTACTCTTTCATGTGCATCAGATGCATACAGTCCAGTTGAAGATATCACATGCCTCAATAAACCTTGCCCGACAAGACAGGGATGGCAGAGCTGAATTCTATTTTCCAAACCATAATGAGGAACTGGGGTGCCAACGTGAGTCTTAATTGCAGATTCTGGTGGATATCTACCACATGACAAACAATGCGTTCGGGATATTTGACCAAAGTCACTTTCATATGGATCCATAAATGCAACGTTGTGTGCACACGGTGAACCATTTTGTTGAGACTTTGCCCGCCTCACTAAGTTCTTCACACGTGTGCGCTTTGCAGCAGGCGGTATTAACATCGTTGGCTCCAAGGCCGAAGTATCAAGCGCTTGAAGGCTTTTTGGAGGCTTTGGAGTTGCAACAGTTATATCCTCATCAAAGGAAAGGATATCTCCCTCCGGAGATAGCTGCAGTTTCTTCAATATAGTGAGAGTGTCTTCGTATCCAGCATATGTAATTTCTAATCCAGAATGTAATGCCGACAACCAGATATCGCAGTCGTTAGAATCCTGTGCACTGCAATATACGTGCGTCCCAGCATGAGTGAGAAGACGGAAAGTAGGCGAGTTATTAGAGTTTAATGTGCCCGACCCAGCACTTGATAGGGGAGGTGGCGAAAGTGATCTCATCCCCTTTGAAGTTTTTTGGGGAGGATTCCACGCCGATGCGCCGACAATTGTTATCTCCGACTAATCGAATGTTGACAGGAAAGGAATGCACATTTATGAATGAGAAACAAAATAAGAGGAATACTTACGGTTGCTTTTTGTGATAATGAAGTACTGTTGTACTTACCGATGGATGGTCGCCTTTTCGAAAAGATGCGATATTATCATAACAGGCCATGGTATTTCCAATCAACACGCAAAATTCGTAGATCTTACTCCTTTCATTCTTTTCCAGAGCTACCGTTAGAGTTGCAACACTATTCTTATCTCCCGCAGCATCTTTGAACTTCTCTAGATTTGACGGAGTAGAAACTTTCGTATGCTGCTTCAACAGCGTCCCGTAGCATGCTCCATACTTGCGCCGAGCTTTGAATTGTGACATGTTTCACTTGTAATCCTGCCTTCTACTGTTTCAATAATTTGTACGAAAAGGGAATCTAGCGCTAGCGTCTAGCTAGTTGTCCACCGTAGATGATAAACACAGTCTTTTCTTCTTTTTGGAACTTCGAAGTAACCTCCAACGGCTGTCGAGTAAAAATATAAGCCCGTGACTGGTTTAGTTATAACTGAAGGTGTTTCTATCTGATTCCTCGTTGTAGACAAAGATCTCATCTACTGAACCACAAAGCAGAATGACGTGAATGGTGCTCGATCTGTCACAACGGAATAATCAACGGAGCAATATTGAATATGTTTCGATTCGATGGGGTTCTCTTCCGTCTAGCTAAGCTAGCTTGCTAGTAGCGTTTCCCAACGGCCCCAAACCCAAAAGAGAGGAGGAAGAGGAAAGAATAGAAAAGTACTAGTTGTACAGGTTTTAAGGTGGATGTTACAAGTTACAAAGCAGTACACATAAAAGTACTTTAGTACTACCTGGTACAATGTACTCGCACCTGTAATACCGGTGGTTATTAATTAATACTGCACTTTTGCTTGGAGTATTATTCGAAGGAAGTATAGCCTAGTGTAATGTAAACAGAAAATTGAATATATTTATTTTCTCTGCATTAAATTCATTTTCGTGCTTTGCCCTTGCCCCCTCATACATTATGATACCATCAGGCACCACATTATAATACTGTTCGAGGTTTATTTAAAAGTGAACTGGACATGATTGGATAACACCTGATTTAGCCGATCAAATCTTCAATCGCTCTTGCCCCATTGTCTATCACGATTATTCGTTCGATCGACGTCCAGCTGCTTCAAAATATGAGACCCGCTACAAAAATCTGCATCAATAGCCCACATGAGATCTACAATCCCTCTATTCTTCTTAGTGCTCGTCACATGGACAAAAGGGCCCTGATGTCCATCTATTTCAATTTCATCCTCTCCATTCCCCAACCGTTGAGCATGATGCCTCATGCAAATCTCATTTGCGACCTTGACAACCTTTGCCTTCCCTACCGAATCAGCCTTGGTCATAAAATCGTATAATCACACCCCGCTTCATCTATCCACCCTAATATCGAGGTATCAAACACACTCAAACCCCTCCTGGAATCAACGAGGACATAAATTCTCTGTAAATTACCAGCAGCTATTCTCTGTTCAAGGAATTCTTGTGTTTTCTCCTGCCAACGAGTAACGACATCATCAGGAGCTTTAGCATATCCATACCCTGGTAAATCGATAATATACCCTATCGCTTTATCTACTGATTTTTCCTTTGTGGTTTTTGTGGGGTAGAGTCCAAAATAGTTCACTTGCTGCGTTCTTCCCGGCGTTTTGCTCGTTTTTGCAAGATGTTTTGTCGTTAGTGAATTCAGAAGGGAAGATTTCCCGACGTTCGATCTCCCCAAGAATGCAACTTCTGGAATGGGCTCATCTGGTAATTCAAAGTCGAATTCAGTGGGGGATATGTATTTAAAGTGTGCCTTTAGGAAGGAATCTGGAAGTTTCTTTTCGGTGAAAAATGAATGTTTTGGGTGCAACAATGGTGCATTTGATCGATTGGCGTTCATGGAGTCAATCGCCGTGGAGGAAACATAGACATCTGGCGACCCAGTTTGGTACAGGAGGAGGGGTGGTATTATGTTCGAAGATTCCTGCTCCGATGAGGAGTTTTTGTATCGTCTTTTTCCTGAGTTAGAAAGATGTGGTGTAAAGTTTTCCGGCTTTCTCGAGAATAAGATCTGTTTTCGGATAGGATATCTGATGTTGTATCCAAGAAATCTCCTCATGGTGTTCATTTTGAAGGTGTGGGATGGATGGAATGATTTGATTTGATTTGATGATGGTTTGATGGTTGAGTGAGGCAGTCGTCGATGATGTGATTTGGTGATTGAGTGGTTTGTGGTTTGTGGTTTCCAAACAAACTGAAAACGTTCAAAAACGTGCATTTCGTTCGAAATTGAAAAATCGTAAAACGGTTTTCATTTTCCGGTAATTTTTCGATTTCGGCATTCTTTTTGCAGTGCAAAAATACATACATACTACTGCTGGTACCGGTCGCACTGCACCAGGAGTACCTCTCACACCTCACTGCCCCATCGCACATCGCACAGCTCATCGCAGTAACTACACAATACAACACCAATGATCGATTCAGTCACAATCTTTTCAAAAAGTAAGTAGTAATGGTAATCATGAACATTTAGATGAAGCAATTTGAAATTGCTGTGATGCGATCCTCTACTGCAAACAAGAGGTTCTTAGGCTTTGGTAATTTGGTACTACATACTACTATCGGTGGCAACAATTTATTGCTCATGATATCGTCATCAAAGAACAACTTGAAACAATTCCAAGCTCATTGGATTATCTAAATATATCTCTCCTTCTCACTTTTCAAAAGCCGGAGTGATCCTCTATCAATACGTGTACTCCAACATAGCTTCCACCCTTCCACAAGAAAACCACATTGAAACCATAAACACATTTCTATCCCAGCACC